>JAABUX010000421.1_pt1 | contig 72669 bp, 74 predicted proteins | sample 5561851 | NCBI WGS metagenome assembly JAABUX01 (sample SAMN10711883, study PRJNA513361) | rock metagenome | isolation source: Antarctica rocks | place: Antarctica: Victoria Land, Richard Nunatak red sandstone | collected 2016-01-03
CCACGCTCACCGCCCTTGCCGCCATCGTGCTGACGACCCGGCGCGCCGTGGCGCTCGGCGAGTTCGTCACCGGACCCTACCGGACCGTGCTGGAACCGGGGGAGATCGTGCGTGCCGTGCGCATTCCGCGGCCGCCCGCCGGCGCCGGGTGGGGCTACCACAAATTGTGCCGCAAGCCCGGCGAGTTTGCGCACGCCATGGCCGCTGCCCTGGTCGCGCCGAACGGAACCCGCCGCCTGGCGATCGGGGCCATCGGCGACCGGCCAGTGCTCCTGCGGGACGATCGCGCGAGCCTCCCGGGCGCGGCCGAAGCGCTCGGCTTCCTGGACCCGGCCGCGCGCCGCATCCACCTCGTCGCCGTCGAGCGCGCCTTGGCCGAGGCGGGCGCATGACAGCGGTGTCCCTGCAGGTGAACGGCCGCCCCGTCCACGCCGACGTCGAACCACGCCTGCACCTGGCCGACTTCGTCCGCGAGCGCCTGCTGCTGACCGGCACCCATCTCGGCTGCGAGCACGGCGTGTGCGGCGCGTGCACCGTGCTGCTGGACGGCGAGCCCGTCCGCGCCTGCCTCACCTACGCCGCCACCTGCGAGGGCGCCGACATCCGCACGATCGAGGGCTTGGACGACGATCCCGTCGCGATCCGCCTGCGCGCCGCCTTCACCGCCGAGCATGCCCTGCAGTGCGGCTACTGCACCCCCGGGATGCTCGTCACCGCCGGGGACATCGTGCGCCGCCTGCCGGACGCGTCCGACGACCGGGTCCGGCTGGAACTGGCGGGCAATCTCTGCCGATGCACCGGCTATAACGGCATCGTGCGGGCAATCCGCCGCGTGCTGGACGAGCGGATGAACCTTCCGCCGCTTACCCGGCCGCCGTTGCCACGGATGCAGTTCGGCGCGAGCGCCGCTGTTTCCATCACGCCGACGCCACCCGTCGGCGACGGGCTGCACCAGCGGTTGCGCTTCGACGTCCCGTCCGATCGGCTCTGGCTCGCCCTGCGCGACCCGGCGCTGATCGCGTCCTGCGTGCCGGGCGCGCAGTTGACCTCCGTGGAGGACGGCACGATCGCGGGCGAGATGGTCGTCGCCCTCGGCCCCGTCCGCGCCCGCTTCGCCGGCAATGCGACCCTGTCCTACGACGACGGGGCCCAGTCCGGGGAAGTCCAGGGCGGTGGCCGCGACCAGGCCAGCGGCACGCGCCTGACAGCGTCCGCAGGATTCCGCGTGCACGACGAGGACGCCGGGTCGGTGCTGGAGGTCGAAGTCGCTTATACCCTGCGCGGCGCGCTCGCCCAGCTTGCGAAAGGTCGCGTGGTGGACCTGCTCGCCGGCGAGATCGCGGCCATGTTCGCGCGGAACCTCACCGCCCGGCTGCGCGGGCAGGCCGCGCCCGTTTCCCGGCCCCTTTCCGCCGCCGGACTTGCGGCCAAGATGGCGTGGACGTGGCTGCAGGGGCTGCTCCGCCGGCATGGATGACCTGCTCGGGGAATGTCCAGGCTTCCTGATCCGGCGGTCGCACCAGATCCACCTCGCCGGAAACGAGCACGGCTGCGCGCCGATGCGGCTGGCCTAGACGTCGACCAGCACGCGGCCTCCGGCCACCCGGGTCGGGTAGGTCCGCAGGGGGCCGCAGGCAGGGCCGCGGCGCTGCTCGCCGGTCGGGATGTGGAACTGTCCCATGTGGCGCGGGCAATCGACGCAATCGCCGGTGATGCCGCCCTGCGACAGCCAGGCCGCGTGATGCGGGCAGATGGCGGCGGTCGCGTAAACCTCGCCGGCAAGGTCGAACAGCAGGACCGCCGTTGCGCCCGCTTCCGCCTCCAGCCAGTGGCGGCGCTCCAGCGTGGCGCGATCGGCGACGTCGATCCAGGGCATGCGCGAACCGTTCGGTCGGAGGGCAGGAGACCGCCAGTCTGCACATATTCGCGGCACTCGTCAGCCTGCCGAGGATCGGGCGCTGACGTTCGAACCTGGCACGGCGCTTGCTGCTTTTACTACTTTCGAGGGACCGACCATGGACACCACACGACGCCGCCTGCTCCTGACCGGCGGGGCCCTGGTCGCCGGCGCCGGCTGCGTGCGGCCGGTGGCCGCGGCGACGCTCGCCGAGATCAAGGCCCGTGGCGCCATGATCGTGGCGACCGAGGACGACTTCAAGCCGTTCGAGTTCGTCGCCGACGGCAAGCCGACCGGCTACGACACCGAGTTGCTCGAGCTGTTCCGCAAGAGCGCCGGTTTCAAGGTCGAGCAGGAGATCATTCCCTGGACCGGCCTGCTTCCCGGCGTGAGCACCGGCAAGTACGACGCGGCGGTGACCGCAGCGCTGATCACGGCCGAGCGGGAGAAGTTCCTGGATTTCTGCAGCCCAATCGCCGAGGCGACCGACTACTACGTGAAGCGTAAATCCGACGCCTCCATCACCGCCGTCAAGGACCTCAGCGGCAAGAGGTGCGGCGTCCAGGCGGGCAGCGCGATGCTGGCGGTGCTGCCGGAGCTGGAAACGATGCTGAAGCAGGGCGGCGGCAAGATGGGCGAGGTCGTGAAGTACGTGTCCTATCCCGAGGCCTATCAGGACCTGGCCATCGGCCGCACCGACTACGTGGTGAACACCGTCATCAACCTGCAAAGCTTGGTGACCGACAAGCCGGAGGTGTTCGCGATGGGACAGCCGGTGTCGAACAAGATCTACATCTCCTGGGCCGTGAAGAAGGGCAACGCCGAGGTGCGCGCCGTGCTCGACGAGTTCCTGCTGGCGCAGCGCCGCAACGGCGAGATGGCAAGGTTGCAGAAAAAGTGGTTCGGCAAGAGCTTCGACGACATGCCGGAGCACTACACGATCTCTGCGTGACCTGGGGTGGCCGGGCTTGACCGCCGCGGAATGGCTGGCGCTGCTGCAGGGCGCGGTGTTCACCGTGGCCCTGTCGCTGACGGCAGTGGCGATCGGGGTGCCCGCCGGACTCGCCCTGGCGCTCGTGCGGTGGGCCGGCGTGCCGGTGCTGGCGCCGCTTGTGGCGCACCTGGTAAGCATCCTGCGCGCGGCGCCTGCCGTGACCCTCGCCTTGCTGATCTTCTTTGCCCTGCCGTCGATCGGCGTTTCGCTCGACCGGCTGCCCGCGGCGATCGCCACGCTCACTCTTTCGACCGCCGCGTTCAACTGCGAAATCTGGCGCGCCTCGCTGCTGGCCCTGCCACGCGACCAGATGGATGCGGCCCTGGCGGTCGGCATGCGGCGCGGCTTGCGCTTCCGCCGGGTCGTGCTGCCGCAGGTCGCGCGCGCGGCCCTGCCGGCGTTGGTCAGCGAAGTGACGCTGCTGGTCAAGGTCAGCCCTGCCGTCGCGGTGCTCGGCGTGGTCGACATCACCCGCGCGGCCGTTCGCATCGGCGCGCAAACCTACCGTCCGCTGCCGCCGTTCATCGCGGCCCTGCTCATCTACAGCCTGATCGTGTTCGCCTTCGTCCGGCTGCAGCGCACGGTCGAAAGCCGCTTCAAGGCGGCGCGGGCATGATCGGCGAATTCGCCATCGTGTGGCAGCAGCGGAGCCTGCTGCTCGACGGGTTCGCCACAACGCTGACGATCTCGCTTCTGGCCGGTGTCGCCTCGCTCGGCCTCGGCGCGCTGCTGTCCACCGCGCTGATGTCCCCGCGACTCGTGGTCGCAAGGACGGCGACCGCGCTGGTGGACGCGATGCGGTGCGTGCCCTTCCTGCTGTTCGCCTATCTCATCTACTACGGCCTGCCCTCGCTCGGGCTGCGGCTGAGCAACTGGAGCTCCGGGCTGGCGGCGCTGGTGATCTACCACACCGCCTACATGGCGGAACTGCTGCGCGGCGCCTGGCGCGAGCTGCCGGCTGAGACGATCGAGGCCGGCCGCGCCTACGGGTTTCATGGGCTCGGGCTGTTCCGCCGGGTGATCCTGCCGCCGATCGCGTCCGCGGCGCTGCCGACCCTGGGCAACCAGGTGATCCAGATCATCAAGGACAGCGCATTCCTCACCATCATCGCCGTGACCGAGCTGACCCACGCCGCGACGTCGATCCAGGCGTCGTACTTCGTGCCGTTTGCCTCGTTCCTCGCCGCAGTCCTGCTGTACTGGCTCCTGTGCCTCACCGTCGAAGCGCTTGTCGGCGTCGCCGGCGTCCGCGCCCAGGCCTGGCGATGACCGATCCGATCCTCACCGTGCGCAACCTCGGCAAGGACTTCGCCGGCCATGCCGTGCTGGACGGCATCGACCTGGACGTTCGGCGCGGCGAGACGGTCTGCGTGCTTGGCCCGTCCGGGTCGGGCAAGTCGACCTTGCTGCGCTGCATGAATTGGCTGGAGCGGCCGGACCGCGGCAGCGTGCACCTGGCGGGCGAGCGGATCGGCCTGCGCGCCGGCGGCAACGTGCCGATGAACGACGCCGAACTCGCCCGGCTGCGCGCGCGGATCGGCATGGTGTTCCAGCATTTCGCCCTTTGGCCACACATGACCGTCCTGCAGAACATCACCGAAGCGCCGCTGCACGTGCAGCGGCGCCCCCGTGCCGAGGTGCTGGCGGAGGCCGGCGCGCTGCTGCGCAAGGTCGGCTTGGCCGACAAGGCTGCCGCCTACCCGGCCCGGCTGTCCGGCGGGCAGAAGCAACGGGTCGGCATCGCCCGCGCGCTGATGATGCGGCCCGATGTGCTGTTGTTCGACGAGCCGACCAGCGCGCTCGACCCGGAGTTGGTGGGCGAGGTGCTGGCCGTCATGCAGGATCTGGCGCGAGAAGGCATGACGATGATCGTGGTGACGCACGAGATGTCGTTCGCCCGCGACGCCGCGACCCGGGTGGTGTTCCTCGACCACGGCCGCGTGGTGGAAACGGCGGCGCCCGAGACCTTCTTCAAGACCCCCCAAACCGAGCGCGCGCGGCAGTTCCTGCTACGCTACGCCGCCGGGCAACTGCAGGAGGCCGCGTCGTGACAGGACCGATCTTCCACATGATCCCCGACGCGCCGCGTCCGGTGGCGCCGTACAGCCACATCGTCGAGCGCGACGGCTGGCTGTTCGTCACCGGGCAGCTCGCGACCGACCCGGCGGACGACGCCCTGCCGCTGCCCGACGGCATCGAGGCGCAGACCCGCAAGGTCATGGACAATTTGTCCCGCGCGCTGGCCGGGGCGGGCGCGAGCCTGGCGGACGTGGTGTGCGTGCGGATTTTCCTGACCCGCTTCGAACAGGACTACGCGGCGATGAACGCGCTGTATGCGAGCTATTTTCCCGCCGACCGCCTGCCCGCCCGCACCACCGTCGGCGTCACCGCACTCGCCCGCGGCGGCATCATCGAAATCGACCTGATCGCGAAACGCGCGCCGTGAAGCGTCGCACCCTCCTGCTGGGGGCCGGGGCCGTCCCGCTGGCCGCCCAATTCGCCCACGCGCAGCAGGATGCGGTGGTGGTGGCGATCGGGGACACCATCAACAGCCTGGACATCCACCGCTCCGGGACCAACCGCACGAGCTACCAGGTCGCGGTCAACGCGTACGACCGGCTGCTCGGGTTCGGCACCAAGGCCAACGCGGACGGCTCGGTCGCCTACGACTACAATTCGTTGCACGGCGAGCTGGCCGAGAGCTGGACGGTCGCCGAGGACGGCTTGTCGGCCACATTCAAGCTGAAGCCGAACGCGGTGTTCCAGGACGGCTCGCCGGTCACCGCGGACGACGTGAAGTGGTCGTTCGACCGCGCCGTCTCGATCGGTGGCTTCCCGACCTCGCAAATGGCCGCGGGACGGCTGGAAAAGCCCGAGCAATTCGAAGCCATCGATCCGCAGACGTTCCGCATCGCGTTCACGCGCCGGTCGAAACTGACCTTGCCGGACCTCGCCGTGCCGGTCGCCATCGTCATCAACGCCCGCGTCGCGAAGGCGCACGCGACCGCCGCCGACCCGTGGGCCGCCGACTGGCTGAACCGCAACACCGCTGGTTCCGGCGCGTTCCGCGTCGAGCGGTGGGACCCGGGGCAACAATTGATCTACGTGCGCCACGACAAATGGGTGGGCGGCGCGCTGCCGAAGCTGCGCCGCGTGATCGTGCGCGAAATCCCGAACCAGTCCACGCGGCGCGCCCTGATCGAGCGGGGCGACGTGCAGTTGTCGTTCGACATCCCAGGCCGGGACGCGGCGGACATGGCGGCCACGGGAAAGGACAAGGTGGTCGGCCTGCCGATGGACAACACGCTGTATGCGCTGATTCCCAATTTCGAGTTCGCCCCGTTCCGGGACAAACGCGTGCGCCAGGCCATGGCCTACGCGCTGCCGTACGAGCAGATGTTCGCCCAGGCGGCATACGGCCGCGGCGTCAAGATGTGGGGCGGCCCGGCCGCGCCGGCCATTCCCGTCTGGCCACAGCCCTCGCCCTACGCGACCGACCTGGACCGTGCGCGTGCGCTGATGGCGCAAACCGACCATAAGGACGGCTTCGAGGTGCCGCTCGCCTTCGACATCGGCACCTCGTCCTGGAGCGAGCCGGCCGCCCTGCTGGTGCAGGAGGGCCTGGCCAAGATCGGCATCAAATGCGCCATCGACCGCGTGCCCGGCGCGAACTGGCGCACCATCGCGCTGGTGCAGAAGAAGCTGCCGCTGATCATCGACGGCTTCGGCGGCTGGCTGAATACGCCGGACTACTACTTCTACTGGGCCTACACGAAAGGGCCGCTGTTCAACGCCGGCAACTACGACAATCCGGAAATGGCCGCCTTGGTCGCGCAGACGCTCGACATGGACGCTGCCGACCCGGCGTACGCGCCTGCCATCCTGCGCATGGTCGCCATCGCGTGGGATGACCTGCCGCGCATCCCGCTTTGGCAGCCGTGGCTCGATTCCGCGATGGTGCCCAAGCTCGACGGCTACCAGTTCTGGTTCCACCGCGGGCTCGACGCGCGTCCGCTCGCGGTCGGGTAGCAGCCGTGCAACGCTCCCGACTGGCCATTGTCGGACGCCGCCTGCTGCAGGCGGTGCCGGCCCTGGCAGGGATCGTCATCGTCACCTTCGTGCTGACTCGCGCCCTGCCCGGCGACCCGGCGGCGTTCTACGCCGGCCCCACCGCGGACGCGCAGACCGTGGCGCAGCTTCGGCACGCCATGGGCCTGGACCGTAGCCTTCCGGTGCAGTTCGCCAGCTACGTGGCAGCCCTCGGCCACGGCGACCTCGGCCAATCGCTGTCCACCGGGCAGAGCGTGGCCGAAACGCTGCTGTCCCGCCTGCCGGCGTCGCTGGAGCTGACGTTCAGCGGGTTGCTGCTGGCCCTCGTCGTCGCGATCCCGCTCGGAGTGCTCGCCGCGATCCGCCCCGATAGCTGGGTGGATCATCTCTGCCGCGTGTTCGTCACCGCCGGCGTGTCGCTGCCGACCTTCTTCACCGGGCTCGCGCTGGTGTACGTGTTCTACTACCTGCTCGGCTGGTCGCCGGCGCCGCTTGGGCGGCTGGACGTGATGTTCACGCCGCCGGACGGACCGACGGGCTGCTACGTGCTCGACGCTCTGCTGGCGGGCGACTTGGCGACGGCCCGGGCAGCGGTGGCGCAATTGATCCTGCCGGCCGTCACGCTGGGGCTGTTCACGATGGCGCCGATCGCCCGCATGGCGCGGGCGGCGATGCTGCAGGCGCTGGGCAGCGACTTCGTGCGCACGGCGCGCGCGGCCGGGCTGTCCCGTCGCCGGGTGCTGGTCACCACCGCGTTCGGCAACGCGATGCTGCCCGTCCTCACCACGCTCGGCATGGTGTTCTCGTTCACCCTCGGCGCGAACGTGCTGGTCGAGAAGGTGTTCGCGTGGCCCGGCATCGGCTCGTTCGCGGTCGATGCGCTGGTCGCGTCGGACTACGCGGCGGTGCAGGGCTTCGTGCTGGCGATGGCCGTGCTGTTCGTGACCCTCAACCTGGCCATCGACGTGGCCTATACCTTGATCGACCCTCGCGTCGGCATGGACGCATGAGCGGCCTGGCGCTTCCGGCGCCGGCGCGGTGGCGGCAGTACGCCTACGTCCTGACGCGCAATCCGGTCACGTTGGCCGCCTTCGCGCTGTTGGCGGCTCTCGTGCTCGTGGCGCTGCTCGGCCCGTCGCTGGCGCCGTACGGGCCGTTGCAGACCGACGCGGCGCAAGCGTTGCAGCCGCCTTCCGGGGCGCATTGGTTCGGCACCGACGAGCTGGGCCGCGACGTGTTCTCGCGCGTGATCGTGGCAACCCGGCTGGACCTCGCGATCTCGATCTGCGCGGTCGCGTTGTCGTTTGCCGCCGGGTCGGCGGTGGGATCGCTGGCGGGCTACTACGGCGGCTGGTTCGACCAGCTATCCGGGCGCGTGATCGACACCATCATGGCGTTCCCGCTGTTCGTGCTGGCGATGGGGATCGTGGCGGCAGCCGGCAACACGGTCGCGAACGTCGTATACGCGACCGCGATCATCAACCTGCCGTTCTATGCGCGGGTGGCCCGCAGCGAGGTGTCGATCCGGCGCAACGCCGGCTTCGTGCTGGCTGCCCGGCTGTCCGGCAACACCGGCCTGCGCGTGCTCGCAACCCAGATCTTCCCGAACGCGCTGCCGCCGATGATGATCCAGATCTCGCTCAACCTCGGCTGGGCGATCCTCAACGCCGCGGGCCTGTCGTTCATCGGCCTCGGCGTGCGCCCGCCAGCGCCGGAGTGGGGCATCATGGTCGCAGCCGGGGCGGAGTTCATCGTCGCCGGCCAGTGGTGGATGGCGCTGTTCCCAGGGGCTGCGCTGATGCTGGCGGTGTTCACCTTCAACCTCCTGGGCGACGGCCTGCGCGACCTGGTCGACCCGCAGCGGCGCACATGACCGCCCTGCTGGACATCGAGGGCCTGACCGTCGAGTTCGCGACCCGGCGCGGCGTCGTGCAAGCGGTGCGCGGCGTTAACATGCAGGTCGGCAGGGGGCGCATCGTCGGCGTGGTGGGCGAGTCCGGCTCTGGCAAGTCGGTCACGTCCTACAGCGTGCTGCGTATCCTCGACCGGGCAGGGCGGGTGATGTCGGGGAGCATCCGCTTTTCGGGCGTGGACCTGGTCGCCATGCCGGACTCGGCGATGCAGGACATTCGCGGGCGCGAGATATCGATGATGTTCCAGAACCCGCGCGCCAGCCTCAACCCGATCCGCCGGGTGGGGCGCCAGATCGAGGACGTGCTGCTCCAGCACGCGCAGGCGACCCCGGCCACGTCGCGGACGAAAGCGATCGAGCTGCTGCGCCTGGTCCGCATCGCCGAGCCGGAGCGCCGGGCCGACGCCTACCCGTTCGAGTTGTCGGGCGGCATGTGCCAGCGCGTGGTGATCGCCATCGCGCTCGCGTGCCAGCCGCGGCTGCTGATCGCCGACGAGCCAACCACCGGCCTCGACGTCACCACGCAGCAGGCGGTGATGGATCTTCTAGTGGAGCTGGCGCGGGCGCGGGACATGGCGACGCTGCTGATCACGCACGATCTCGGCCTCGCCGTCGCTTACTGCGACGAGTTGGTGATCATGCAGGCAGGGCAGGTGGTCGAAGCCGGCGAGGCCGCGCAAGTGTTCGCCGCGCCCACGCACGCCTACACGCAACGCCTGGTGCGCGCGACGCCGCGGCCCGGCGCGTCGCTGCCCGACTTGTTGCCGGCTGGCGTGGCCCGCCCGGCGCTGCCGGAGCGCGCGGCTGGCGGCGCATTGCTGGAGGTGGCAGCGCTGACGATGGCGTTCCCGGGGCGGGGCGGGGCCGTCCGCGCGGTGAACGGCGTCAGCTTCACCGTGCGGGAGGGCGAGAGCGTGGGCCTGGTCGGCGAGTCCGGCTCGGGCAAGTCGACCGTCTCGACCCTGGTCACGCGCCTGCAGGACCCGACCGGCGGCCGCATCCGGCTGCAAGGGCGCGATATCGGCGCGATCCCGGCCCGGCAGTTCGCGACCGACCCCGACCGCGCGAAGTTGCAACTCGTGTTCCAGGACGCGACGGACAGCTTGAACCCGCGCCACACCGCGGCCCGGTCGATCGCCGATCCGCTGCACCGGCTGGGCGGAGTGCGCCGGGCGGACGCGGCGCGGGCGGCGGTGGAGCAGCTGGCCGACCAGGTCGGCTTGCCGCGCGCCCTGCTGGACCGCTTTCCGCACCAGCTATCCGGCGGGCAGAAGGCGCGGGTCGGCATTGCGCGGGCCATCGCGCTCCGGCCGAAGCTGCTGGTGCTCGACGAGCCGACGGCGGCGCTGGACGTGTCGGTGCAGGCCGTCGTGTTGAACCTGCTGGCGGAACTGAAGGCTGTGCTCGGCATGGCATACCTGTTCGTGTCCCACGATTTGCACGTCGTGCGGCTGATGTGCGAGCGCGTGCTGGTGATGCGCGCCGGTTGCATCGTGGAGGAGGGGTCGACCGAGCAGGTCATGGCGGCGCCGGCCGCCGACTACACGCGCAGCCTGCTTGCCGCCCTGCCGCGTCCGCCGGCCGCGCGAGCGCACGCGTGACGCCGGTCGGGGCGGCGATGGTTGCGCTGGCGGCCGACCGCGCGCACGCCGACCCGGCGCTGTGGATCGCCCGGCTGTCCGACGACGCCGTATCGGAGCGCGCGCAGGCGTTGGAGGCCGAGGGGCCGCGCGGCCGTCCGTTGTGGGGCGTGCCGTTTGCGGTGAAGGACAACATCGACGTCGTCGGGCTGCCAACCACCGCCGGCTGCCCCGGTTTTGCCTACACGCCAACGGCGAACGCGCCGGCGGTGCAGCGATTGCTGGACGCGGGAGCGATCCTGCTGGGCAAGACCAACATGGACCAGTTCGCTGCCGGGCTGGCCGGGGTCCGCAGCCCTTACGGCACGCCGCGCAACGTGTTCGACCCGGCGCGGGCGCCGGGCGGCTCCTCGTCCGGCTCGGCCTGCGCGGTCGCGGCAGGAAGCGTCGCGTTCGCCCTCGGCACCGACACCGCCGGCTCAGGCCGGGTGCCCGCCGCATTCGGCAACATCGTCGGGCTGAAGCCGACGCTCGGCAGCCTGTCCACGCGCGGGGTGGTGCCGGCCTGCCGCTCGCTCGATGCGGTGTCGATCTTTGCCGGCACGGTGGACGAGGCGCTGGCCGTGGCGCGCGTCGCGTCCGGGTTCGACGAGGCGGACCCCTACAGCCGCGTTGCGCCCTTCCCGCATTTGCGCCGCGGTGCCGATGCGGCCCGGGTTGCCTGCGTCGACCCTGCCGGGTGCGCGCCCGAGACCGCGCGGCTATATGCCGACTCCGCCGCGCGCGCCGGGGCGACTCCGGTCGACATCGGCAGCTTCCTCTCGGTGGCGCGGCTGCTCTACGAGGGCCCGTGGGTCGCCGAGCGCACCGCCGCGGTTCGCGACCTGGTCGAGCGGCGGCCCGAGTTGCTGCACCCGACCACGCGGTCGATCCTGGAGGCGGGCCTGGCCCGGCGCAGCGTAGACGCTTTCGACGCCTTCCATGCAGTCGCCTGGGCACGGCGGGAAGCGACGCTGCTGTTCCGCCGGTTCGACGCCCTGCTGCTGCCGACGACGCCATTTTGCCCGACGCTGGACGAGCTGGCGCGCGATCCGGTGGGCGCCAACAGCCGGCTTGGGACCTACACGAATTTCGTCAACCTGTGCGACCTGGCGGCCATCGCCGTGCCGGCCGGCTTCGGCGCGGACGGGCTGCCGGTGGGCGTCACGGTCGTGGGCCCGGCGTGGTCGGAAGGCCGCCTTGCCGCCCTCGCCGACCGGCTCCACCGCGCCGCCGTCGCCACCATGGGCGCCACGGGACAGCCGTTGCGACCAGCGGCGGCGCCGGACCCGCTCGCTTCCGACGAAACCGCGCTGTTCTGCATCGGCGCGCATATGTCCGGACTGCCGTTGAACCACCAGGTGACCGCCCTCGGTGGCCGGTTGCTGCGAACGGCCCGCACGGCCGCGGCCTATCGCCTGTTCGCGCTCGGCGCACGGCCCGGCCTGGTCCGCGGCGGAACAGGCGAGATCGACGGCGAGATCTGGGCGGTGCCGACCGCCGCCATCGGCGCCCTGCTCGCACAGGTGCCGCCGCCGCTCTGCTTCGGCACCGTGGCGCTGAGCGGCGGCCCGTGCCTTGGCTTCCTGGCAGAAGCGGACGGCATCGGCGTCGCCGAGGACATCACCCACCACGGCGGCTGGCGCGGCTGGCTCGCCCACAAGGAGGCACGACCCTGAGCACGACCGCACTGGACCAGCAAACGCCGGAGCAGCACCAGCTGCGCTATGAGGAGTTGCGCGCCCAGGCGCAGCAGCGGTCGGCCCAGCCTGCGCGGCTGGATTGCCCGGACATCGATCCCGGCCAGGTGAGGCATCGCGAAATCATCCCGGGCGGCTGGTACTGGGCCGCACTGGTCCCGCGGGGCCGGACCCTGCGCGTGGTGAACACCGCCGGGTCGTCGAGCGTGTCGGTCCTGCTTTGGAACGCCCACGAGGCCAGCGAGCGGTTCAATGCGGCCGACACGGCAAAGGTGCAGTGGACCGTCCGGGTCGGCGCCGGGCATCTGCTGCTGTCGGACATGGGCCGGGTCCTGGCGTCGATCACTGCGGATAGCTGCGGCCGGCATGACATGCTGGTCGGCGGGAGCACGCAAGCAAGCAACCTCCGGCGGTACGGCCGCGACGACTGCCGCAACACGCGCGACAACCTCCTGCTTGCCGCAGCCAAGCACGGACTCGACCGGCGCGACATTCCGCCCTGCCTTACCCTGTTCGCGGATGTCCGGCCCGGCCCGGACGGCCAGTTCGCCTGGCATGGGACCGGTCCGGCCGGCGGCGCCATCGACCTGCGCGCGGAGATGAACCTGCTGGTCGCCCTGTCCAACTGCCCGCACCCGCTCGACCCCGCCCCGGCCTACGCGCCGCAGCCGGTCGAGGCTGTCGTGTGGGAACCCGGCCCTGTTCCGGCGGACGATCCCTGCTGGACGGGCAGCCCCGAGGCGCGCCGAGCCTTCGAGAACAACGCGAGGATGCTCCATGGCTGACGCCATCTACGATCAGGTCGTCCCTGCGGGGAGGCCTTGGTCCCGCCTGCTCCACCAAGGCCAGACGCTGCGCATCGTCGACCTCGAAGGCCAGCAGGCCGTGGACGCGCTGTTCTACGCTGCCGGCAACCCGGCCGAGCGCTACAGCATGCAGGACACGCTGCTCGGCTTGGGCCAGCCCTATATCGGGGTCGGGGCGCGGCTGCTGTCCAACGAGGGCCGCGCGATGGTGACGGTGATCGCCGACACCTGTGGGCGGCATGACACGATGGCCGGCTGCTGCAGTTGCGAGAGCAACGCCGTCCGGTTCGGCCATCCGACCCGCTACCTGCACGCCTGCCGCGAGAACTTCATCCTCGAACTCGGCCGGCACGGGATGACGAAGCGGGACATCGTGCCGAACGTGAACTTCTTCATGAACGTGCCGATCGGCGCGGACGGCGAACTCGCGGTGGTGGACGGGATTTCGGCACCGGGCGGCAGCGTCGACCTGCGCGCGGAGATGGACGTGCTTTGTGTCCTCTCGAACTGCCCGCAGCTCAACAATCCTTGCAACGGCTTCACCCCGTCGCCGATCCGCGTGCTGATCCGGGAGGCTTGATCAGCCGATCAGGCTCACATGGGCCGCGATTACGCGCCAGCCCTCCGCCATCCGCACCCAGGTCTGCATCTGCCGGCCGACCTTGGCTGGCGTCGTGTCGCGGGTGAACAGCGTCGACGCGGTCGCGTGGTCGCGGCCGTATGTGGTGATGACGGTGCGCTGGAGCGTCCGTGCCAGGCCTGCTGGCGGGCGTCCGCCGCGAAACGCCCGGATTTCGCCGGCGCCGTACAAGTTCTCGCCGACGCCGTAGCGGATCGTCTGCGGGCTGTCCCAGAACAGCGCGTTCAGGGTCGCGACATCGTTGGACACCAAGGCCGCTTCGTAGCGGGCGAAAGCGGCCGCGACCTCGGCGATGATCTCGGGCAGGTTGATGTCCATCATGGCGGCGCGGGAGCCCGCGCGACACCGGCCTGCTCGAGCGCACGGGCCACGCGAAGGGCCGCATCCTCCCGCCAGGGCGCTGCGATCACCTGCACGCCGATCGGCAAGCCGCCCAGCGCGCCCGGCACCGGGACGGCGACGACCGGCAGGCCGATGAACGAGATCGGCTGCGTGTAGAGGCCCAGATTTGCCCGCAACGGCACGGTTTCGCCGTCGAGCACGAGGGTTTGCTGCCCGATCATTGGCGCGCTGCACGGCGTGGCGGGGGCCAAGATCACGTCGACCTCCTGGAACAGCCGCAACACGGCCGCCCGGTACAGCCGTCGTAGTTTCTGCGCCTGGATCACCAGCGCGGCCGGGATCAGGGCGCCGGCGATCAGCCGGTCGCGCACCGCCGGGTCGAAGTCGGCGGGGCGCGTGCGAAGCCGTGCGAGATGGAGCGCCGCGCCCTCGGTGGCGGTGATCACGTAGGCCGCGGCGCGGGCGGCGGCGGCGTGCGGGAGTTCGACGGTGCGCGTCGCATGCAGCGCGCGGGCGCAGGCAGCGACGGCGGCCAACGCTTCGTCGGAAGCGGCCGCCCGGAAGTAGCCGCCGGCCAAGACGATCCGCAAGCCGGCCGCGCCGCCGTCCAGCGCCGCCACAGGCTCGATCGCGCGGCCGGAGCAGGCCGGGTCGTCGGGATCGGGACCCTGCATGGCGTCATACGCCAGCGCCAGATCCGCCACGCATCGCGCCAGCGGGCCGAGATGGTCGAAGCTGGACACGAACGGGAAGGTGCGAGCGCGCGACAGGCGGCCGAAGGTGGGCTTCAACCCGAACACGCCGCATAGCGAGGCGGGGACGCGGATCGATCCGTTGGTGTCCGAGCCCAGCGCGATCGGCACCAATCCGCCCGCCACCGCGGCGCCCGACCCGCCGGAGGAGCCGCCGGTCATCCGCGAAGGATCGTGCGGGTTGCGCGACGGACCGTCGTGGACGTTCTCGCCGGTGAAGTCGTAGGCGTATTCGCCCATGTTCAGCGTGCCGACCAGGATGGCGCCGGCCGCTTCCATCCGGGTCACCAACGTCGCGTCCGCCGCCGCCGGCGGGTTCGAGCGGTTGATCAGCGACCCGGCGCGGGTGGTCAGCCCGGCCACGTCGAACAGGTTCTTGACCGCAAACGGCACTCCGGCCAGCGGCCCCACGGGCCGGCCCGCCGCACGGGCCGCATCGACGGCAGCGGCACGGGCCGTCGCGCGCTCGTGGACGAGGTCGGTGAAGGCGTTCAGCGCCGGGTTCCGGTCGGCGATCCGCGCCAGCGCGTCCGAAACGACGTCCGACGCACGAACGGCGCCCGACTCGACGCCGGCCGCGATGGCGCGGGCGGAGGCGAACCCAGTCAAGCGCCGAACACCGGGGCCGGGTCGGTCTCGTCCGGGATGTCGGTTGCCATCACGATGTGCGCCTGACGCAAGATGACGGCGACGTTCGCCTTCACGCCATCGCGCCAGGCCGGGTCGAGCAGGATGCCGAGCAGCTTTGCGCCGTCGTCGATAAAGGAGTCGAGATCGGGATCGGCAACTGCCCGCGGCGCGGCCGGGAACAGCGACCCTGCGACCTCCGCCACCGTCGCGGTCCATCCCACGATGGCGTCCTGCGCCCGGATCATCTCCAGCACCGCCGCCTTGAACGCAGGAAAGTAGCTATCCGTCGCGTCCTCCACCAGCAGGCAGGCGTAGCCGCGGTCGTTGGCTTCCCGCATGGTGGACTGGACGCAGACCTCGGTGGTCACGCCGCCGAAGATCAGGTGCGTCACCCCATGCGCCTGCAGCGTTTCGTCGAGCGAGGTGGCATGGAACGCGCCCTTTCCCGGCTTGTCGATCACGACCTCGCCGGGCAGGGCGGCGAGCGCCTGGGTCAACTCGACGCCGGGTTGGCCGCGGATCAGGATACGCCCCATCGGCCCGGCGTCGCCGATGCGCAGCCCCGGCGTGCCTCGGGCGCGTTTCGCGGGTGGGCAGTCGGCGAGGTCCGGCGCGTGGCACTCGCGGGTGTGGATCACCAGCAACCCGGCCGACCGGGCGGCCGCGAGCAGCCGCTCCGCCCCGGCCACGGCCGGCGCCAGCAGGCCCACGTCATTGCCGAGGGCGGCGCCGAAGCCGCCGGGCTCCAGGAAGTCGCGTTGCATGTCGATCATGACGACGGCGGCGCGGGCCGGGTCGAAGTCGAAGGGAAACGGCAGGGCCGCCGCGATGCGCGCCATCAATGGGCATCCAGCATGTGCGCGCCGATCGCCTTCGGGTCGGCGCCGGCCGCGAGCGTCTCGTGGACGATGCTGCCGTGGCGCATGACGACGATGCGGTCGGCCAACTCCAGGATCTCGTCCAGATCCTCGCTGATCAGCAGGATCGCGGTACCGGCGTTGCGGGCGGCCATGATGCGGGCGCGCACCTCGGCCACCGCCTTCACGTCCAGCCCGAAGCAGGGATTGGCGACGATCAGCAGCGAGACCTCGCCGTCCAGCTCGCGGGCGAGCACGCATCGTTGGACGTTGCCCCCCGACAGCACGCCGATCGGGGCGTCGGCGGAGGGCGCGCGCACGCCGTAGCCCGCGATCATCCGTTCCGCCCGGCGACGCATGTCGGCGGCGTTCAGCCAGCGCCGCGGCCCACCCCCGGCCCGCCCACCCTCGGCGCGCCCACCTTCGGCTCGGTCGAATTGCCGCAGGTTCAGGTTGTCCACCACCGACATCGCCGGCACGCAGCCGTTCCGCAGCGGCTCCTCCGGGAGCACACGCACGTGCAAGGCCTGAGACTGATGCCGGGTTCCAGCATAGGGCGCGCCGTCGACGGCGACGGTGCCGGCCGTGGCGGGGCGTTGGCCGCCAAGGACCTCCAGCAGTTCCTTCTGCCCGTTGCCGGATACGCCGGCCACGCCGACGATCTCGTGCGAGCGAACCTCCAGAACGGCGACATCCAGCCCGGGACGCCCGACATCGTCGGCGGTTCGCACGCCCTGAATGGACAAGCGCACCGCCGCCTTTGTCACACGCCGGCGCTCGGGGCGGCCCGGCGCGTGCGGCTCGCCGATCATCATCGCGGTCATGTCGCTGCGGCTCAGCTGGCCCGTGACACCCCGCCCGGCGAGCTTGCCACGGCGGAGCACCGTGACCTCGTCGGTGAAACGCATCACGTCGGACAGCTTGTGGGTGATGATGACGACGGTGATGGCGCCGCCATGGGCCAGGCCCTGCATCAGGCCCAGCATTTCGTCAGCCTCCTGCGGGGTCAACACGGAGGTCGGCTCGTCCAGCACCAGGAATCGGCGCTGCAGATAGAGCTGCTTGAGGATTTCGGTTTTCTGCCGCTCGCCGGCCGCCAGCGTGCCCACCACGGCATCCATGCGGACCTGGAACGGCATCCGCGTCATGAACGCGTCCAATTCCGCACGCTCGCGCGCCCAGTTGACGATGGCTGGGACGCGGGCGCGGGCGATCACGAGGTTCTCGGCGACCGTCATCGACGGCACCAGGGTGAAGTGCTGGTACACCATGCCCAGGCCAAGCGCGTCCGCATCCGCCGGACGGGTGATGACGGCCTCGCGCCCATCGACCAGGAATGAGCCTTCGTCGGCGCGGTAGTAGCCGAGCAGGCACTTCACCAAGGTCGACTTGCCGGCGCCGTTCTCGCCCAGCAATCCGTGCACCGTCGCGGGCTGGACGTTCATGTCGATGTCCGACAGCGCGTCGAAGGTCCCGAACCGCTTGCCGATTCCGGCCGACTCGATGCCGATCGCGGTCATCGCAAATGCGCCAGGAAGGCCGCGGAATCCGCCACCGCGCCGAACACGCCGCCTTGCATCGGGACCATGGCGAGGGCGGCCAGATGGTTGGCGTAGTTGGTGGCGCCGCAGCAATCGCTGAGCAGCAGGCACTCGAAGCCGCGGTCGTTGGCTTCGCGCAGCGTGGTGTGGACGCACACGTCGGTGGTGATGCCAGCCAGCACGAGGTTGCGGACGCCGCGCGTGCGCAGGACCAGCTCGAGGTCGGTGGCGTAGAAGCTGCCTTTGCCGGGCTTGTCGATCACCACCTCGCCGGGGCGTGGGGCCAGTTCTGGGATGATCTCCCATCCGGGTTCGCCGCGGACCAGGATGCGCCCGCACGGCCCGGCGTCGCCGATGCCCGCGCCGATGCGCTGCGACCGCCAGCGCTTGTTGGCCGGCAGGTCCGACAGGTCCGGCCGGTGCCCCTCGCGGGTGTGGATGATGGTGTCGCCGCGCCCGCGCATGGCGGCCAGCACGCGGCCGATCGGGGCGATCGGCGCGCGGGTGAGCGAAAGGTCGTAGCCCATGCTGTCCACGTAGCCGCCGGGCGCGCAGAAATCGGCCTGCATGTCGATGACGATCAGCGCGGTGCCGGCGAGGTTTCCGTCGTACGGCCAGGGATACGGGTCGGCAGGGATGCTCACTCGGCCGCCTTCAGCCGGGACCGCGGTGGCGGCAGACCGCAGCCGGTGCCGTCCGTGACCTGAACCTCGGCCTCCCACGGCAGCCGGTACCGCCCGGCGGCGAGGTCGTGCATGTAGGTGTACGGGCAGTCGGTGGCCCCGCCCGCCACCGCCGAGAAGCCGCGATGGCCGAACTGGTAGATGTTGTTCTCGACGCCCCAGCACGACCGCGCCTCCCGCACCAGGTCGGGGCGGACCTCCGCGGTGACGATCTCGTCCGCCCGGCCGCCGGCCCCGTGCGCGACGATGGCGCCGTCGAAGTTGCACACCATCGCCTCGCCCATGGAGTCGAAGGTGCCGTCGCTGCCAGACATGCACACGCTGGCGGTGACCATGAGGTTGCAGAACGCGTTGGACTGGTTGGTGAAGCGCCAGGCGTCGCGGATCGGCGCGGTGTAGCCGGCGGTGCGCAGCATCACCTCGGCCCCACGGTAGGCGGCCTCGCGCGCCATCTCCGGGAACATTCCGTCGTGGCAGATGATCAGCGCCAGCTTGCAGCCGCGCGGGCCGTCGATGACGGGGATGCCGAGGCTGCCGGGTTCCCAGGGCTCGACCGGGACCCACGGGTGCATCTTGCGGTAGTACAGCCGGATGTCGCCGGTGTCGGACACGACGATGCCGCTGTTCCAGGGCATGCCGCCGGGGTTGCGCTCCATGATGCTGAAGCAGCCCCAGACGGCGTTGTCGACGCATGCCTGGCGCATGGCGGCGACCTCGGGGCCGTCGAGGTCGCAGGTCACCTCGTCGCGCACGTCCATCGACAGGCCGTGCAGCGCGTATTCGGGGAACACCACCAGGTCGAGCCGGGGCATGTTGCGGCGCGCCTTGGCGACCATGGCGACGATCCGCCCGGTCTGCCGGGTGATGTCGGCGCGGGTTTCGATCGAGGGCAGCGCGAGCTGGACGAGGCCCAGCACAACGCCGTTGGGGGAGGGATTCAATCCGCCAAGTCCGTTCATGGTCGTTCTCCTTTCAGCGTGCGATCGACAGCTCGCCGGGCATCCCGCGCACCGACCGGCCCGGCCGCACGGTGGCGACGAGGATGGCCAGGGTCAGCACGAACGGGGCGGCGTAGAACAGGTAGTAGTAGCTGGTGACGCCGACCGCCTGCAGCGACGGGCCGAGCGCGCCGGCCGCGCCGAACAGCATGGCGGCGCCCAGGCAGCCGACCGGGCTCCAGCGCGCGAACACCACCAGCGCCACCGCCATCAGCCCTTGGCCGGATGACAGGCTCTCGTTCCAGCTCCCTGGATAGACCAGGCTGAGGAACGCGCCGCCGACGCCGGCGAGCGCGCTGCCCGCCATGGTTGCGAACAGGCGAGTGCGATCGATGTTCAGGCCGAGCGCGCGGGCGGCGTCGGCGCTGTCGCCCACGATGCGCAGGCGCAGGCCAAGGCGGGTGGCGCGGAACATCCACGCCATCGCGAAGGCCGCCGCGACGCCGAGCAGGAAAAGCGGGCTGACGGTAAGCGCGCTGCGGACCTGCGGGATGTCCGACCACGCGCCGAACGGGATGCCGGGCAGGCCGGGCGCACTCGGCTGCACGTAGGGCTTGCCGAAGAAGAACGCGATCCCGTCGCCGGCAAGGAGGATGGCGATGCCCATGGCGACGTCGTTCACCCGGGCCAGCGCGCAGATGAGGCCGTGGACTCCGCCAAGCAGCGCGCCGGCGCCGGCCGCTGCCAGCACGCCCAGCCAAGGGCTGCCGGTGAGGTAAGCGGTGGCGTAGGCGACCATCGCGCCGAGCACGAGCACGCCTTCGTTGCCCAGGTTGATCCGTCCGGCGCGTTCCGTCAGGCACTCGCCCAAGCTCACGAACAGGAACGGCGTGGACACGCGCAGCGACCCCGCCAGCATGGCGACCGCGACGATTCCGCCGCTCGTCACCTTACGCCTCGAGGCTGGAACCAGCGCATGCGGCCGTACATCGTCTCGCTCGCCAGGATCGCCACGAAAATCATGCCCTGCAGCACCAGCACGGTCGCGTCCGGCAGCCCCATCCGGCGCTGCAGCAAGCCGCCCGCCGCGCCGATGCCGCCCAGCAGCACCGCCATCGGCAAGATCGCCAGCGGGTTCTGGCGGGCCAGGAAGGCGATCAGCACCCCGGAGTAGCCGTAGCCGGCGATCAGGGAGGCATTGGCTTTCCCATGCACGGCCGCGACCTCGATCATGCCTGCCAGCCCGGCCAGGGCGCCGCCAAGCGCGCATGCGCCGACTATCAGGGATGCCACCGGTAATCCCTGAAGCTGGGCAGCGCGGATGTTGCCGCCGGTGACTCGCGCCGCGAACCCGATGGTCGTGCGGGAGATCAGCACCCAGCACAGCACGCAGGCGACGGCGCCCACGAGGATGCCGGGATGCACCTCCAGCCCCGGCAGCGTTCCGAGCATCGCGTCCTCCGGAATCGGGTAGCTGGACGGCTTATTCAAGCTTGCCGGGTCGCGCAAGGGTCCCTCGACGAGCTGGTTGAACAACGCGATGGCGATATAGGCCATCACCAAGCTCACGACCGTTTCGTTCACGCCACGGCGGGCGCGCAACAGGCCGACCAGCCCGATCCAGACCGCGCCGGCGCTCATGCCTGCGAGCGCCATGGCAAGCTGGACGAGCACGGGAGGCGCGCTGCCCATTGCCAGCCCGGCGCATGTCGCGGCCAGGCCGCCCAGCGCCAACGCTCCCTCGCCGCCGATGACGATAAGGCCGAGCTGGGCGGGGATCGCAACGCACAGCGCGGTCAGCAGCAGCGGGGCCGCTCGGGTCAAGGTGTTCTGCAGCGAGAACCAGCTGCCGAACGCCCCGGTCCAGATCAGCGCAAGAAACTCGGCTGGCGAGCGTCCGAGGGTGAGCAGGAAGCCGCCAAACAACAGTGTCGCCGTCACGATGGCGGCGAGCGGCACGAGGCCGGCTTCCAGCGCCCGCCGAAGCTTGTAGAAGCTGTCGACAGGCGCGCGCGGAGCGATGGGCAGGCTAGAGGCGACGAGGGGATCGGCCGCGCTCACGGCTGTCAGGCGAGCGAGCCGTTGACGCCCTCGACGAGCCAGTTGGTCGACTCCAGCTCGATCGCCGTCTCGGGGTAGGCGGCGCCGGCGGCGATGACCTGCTTGCCCTTGTTGTCCGTAAGCGGTCCCTTGAAGACGGCGAACCCGCCTTTCATGATGTCCGCCTTGACCGCATCGGCCTGCTTGCGCGCGGCCTCGCTGACGGCGGGACCATAGGGCGACATCTTGATGAAATCCTCTGCCAGCCCGCCGCGCGTGAAGTTGGGCAGCGCCTCGCCGGCCTGCAGTTTGGCCAGGTACATCTTGTAGACCGTGGCCCAGTTCCACTCGGCGCCGGTTAGGTATCCTTTCGGCGCCAGGGCAGCCTGGTTGGCGTGATAGCCGCAGCTGTAGGCGCCCCGCCCCTCGGTGGTTTGCACCACGACCTTCGGCCCATCGACGTGGCAGGTGATCACGTCGACGCCCTGGTCGATCAGGGCGTTGACCGCTTCCGCCTCCTTCACAGGCATGGACCAGTCGCCGGTGAAGATCACCGACGTGGTGATCGAAGGATCGACCGAGCGCGCGCCCATGGCGAAACTGTTGATGTTGACCAACACCTGCGGGATCGGCTTGGCGGCGACGAAGCCGAGCTTCTTGGTCTTGGTGGCATGGGCGGCGACGATGCCATTGAGATACTGGCCCATGCCGATATAGCCGAAATACGACCCGGCGTTCATCGGGTGCTTGGCCTTGTCCCACAGTCCGCCACAATGGCGAAACTCGATTTTGGGATACTTCTTGGCCATTCGCAGCATATATGGGTCGAAGTATCCAAAGCTCGTCGGAAACAACAGGGATGCGCCATCGAGCTGAATCATGCTCTGCATGGTCTTCTCGACATCGTCTGTTTCGGAGACGCGCTCCTCCTCGATGATCTTGACCCCAGGCATGGATTTGATGGCGGCCGCGCCTTCGGCGTGAGCTTGATTGTAGCCGTAATCGTCGCGCGGCCCGACATAGATGAAGCCGATCGTCGTCGTTTTCGCAGCCGCCCGCATTGGCCGGACGACGCCGGCCGCAGTGATGGCGGCGCCGGTGCCCAGGCCCTGGATGATGCGCCGACGGGTTAGGCTGCCTGCGTGCGGCATCAGCTTTGCTCCACTTGATTGCTGGAAACTAAGCAAAAACCGTGCCGATGTCGGCCTTCGACACCGCCGTCCCCACCGTGTGTTCCTTCGATGCGCAGCTCCATTGAAGGTAAGGAATGGAGCATGGTGACCGGCGACCAGCGGAATGACTGCCGGTTCATCAACTGCCGGCAGGCACATGGGTTTGTCGGCCAGAGCGTTTCCTGCCTGTTGCGACTATAAGCGTCAGGCGAAACAAAACGGAGACGGATGCCATGAACGAGAACCCCGAACAGCTTCCAACCTGTAAGGTCGTGCGCGCCGGAGAGAGTTTCATAGGCAAGCAAGGGCTGATCTACGCCGCCGCCATCTCGGCTCATACCGTTGGCGCGCGTGGCATCCACATGCAGATCGTGCGTATCCCACCAGGCGGCCGAGGCAAGGCGTATATGCATGCCGGACACGAGACTGCCATCTACGCGTTAAGCGGGGAATCTCGCATGTGGTACGGCGAGCATCTGGAGCAGCATTCGGCCCTGCAGCCCGGCGAGTTCCTCTATATCCCATCCAACATCCCGCATCTTCCTTACAATCCGAGCAAAACGGAAGCCTGCGTCGCCTTGATCGCGCGGACCGACCCGAACGAACAGGAGAGCGTCGTGTTGCTGCCGGAGTTGGAGGGCGCTGTGCAAGGCTGTTAAATAAAACCGTCAAGTGCCGCATAAAATTTATCGGTGTCTTGCAGTTGCGGCACATGGGCGCAGCCGGGCAGTTCGATCAAGCGCGCATCCGGCAGCAGCCCCACGAGCTCCCGCGCCATCGGCGGCGGCGTCGCCTCGTCTTCCGCGCCGACGATCACCAGCACCGGCAGGGCAAGGCCGGCGATCCGATCGCGCATGTCCATCCCGGCCAGTTCCAGGCAGGCGCCGGTGAACACGTCGAGGTCGGTGGCCAGGAACCGCGCCCGGCGCTCGGCGAGCAAAGCGGGATTCGCCGCCTGGAAGCCGGGGGCGAATAGCCGGCGCATCGCGGTGTCGGCGATTGCGGCCAGCCCGTGCTGCCCGGCGGCTGCGGCCATGCCCCGGAAGGCGGCGCGACCCGGCTCGGAGAAGGCTGCCCCGGCGCCTGCCAGCACCAAGCGGCTGACCAGATGCGGATGGCGGAGCGCGACCGCCAGGGCGACGAAGCTGCCGTAGCCGTTGCCGATGATGACAGCCGATCCGCCGGCCGCGGCGATGGCGGGCGCCAGCGCGTCGGCCACGGCGTCCAGCCCCGGACCCGCCTTGGCCGAGCCGCCAAAGCCCGGCAGGTCGGCCAGCATGACGCGGTGGGTGGCCGACAAGCGTTCGGCCAACGGGGCACAGCTTCCCGCGTCGGCCAGCAGCGAGTGGAGCAGCCACACGACCGGGCCGGCGCCGGTGGCGGGAGCGTGGATGCGGTGCGGGCGGTCGTCGGGCATCGTTCCTCCATCGGCGGCATTTCCTGCGCCGCCGGGCCGTGATTGACTACGCCCGGGCCCGCCGCACAAGAGCGCGCCCGGCGGAGGGACCACCAGGATGCAGGTTGCGACGAGGGTGAACGCAGGAGGTCGGCTGGACCGGCTGCCGCTGTCGGGGTTTCACCGCCGGGTGCTGCGGCTGGTGGGCCTGGGCATGTTCTTCGACGGGTTCGACATCTACATCGCCGCCTCCGTGCTCGGCGCGACCTTCCGCGAGGGCTTCTCGACCCTGGGGCAGAACGCCGCGTTCGTGTCGTCCACCTTCCTCGGCATGATGATCGGCTCGGCGCTGACGGGGTTCCTGGGCGACCGGTACGGCCGGCGGTTCACCTACCAGGCCAACCTGGCGGTCTTCGGCGTGGCTGCGCTCGCCGCGGCGTTGGCGCCCAACATGGGCGTGCTGATCGCGCTGCGTTTCGTCATGGGCGTGGGATTAGGGGCGGAAAACGTGGTCGGCTACGCGACCATGACCGAGTTCGTGCCGCCCACCACGCGCGGCCGCTGGCTGGGGCTGGTGGCGGTGTTCGTCGTCACCGGCTTGCCGGCGTCGGCCCTGGTTGCGTGGGTCGTCACGCCGTATTTCGGCTGGCGCGCGATGTTCGTCGTCGGCGGGATCGGCGCGCTGCTGGTGTGGCGGTCGCGCAAGGCCTTGCCGGAAAGTCCCCGCTGGCTCGAGAGCGTCGGCCGCACCGACGAGGCGGAGGCGCTGATGTCCGCCATCGAGCGCGAAGTGTCCGGCGGCGCGTCGTTGCCGCCCCCGGCGCCGTCCGCCCCAGCGCCGTCGCGCGACCTGGGCACGCTGTTCGCCCCGCCGCTGCTGGGCCGCTTGGTCTTGGGCTGCGTCAGCCTGATCGTCATCAACACGCTGATCTACGGCTTCATTACCTGGCTGCCGACGTTCTTCGCCAAGGTGGGCCTGAGCGTCGCGACGTCGTTCGGCTACTCGTTGGTCATGGCGCTCGGGGCGCCGGTGGGGGCGCTGATCGGAGCGCTGACCGTCGACCGGTGGGGCCGCCGGCGCACCATCGTGATCGCGGCGCTGCTGTCGATCGTGTTCGGCGCCCTGTATCCGTTCATGCACGATGCCGTGCTGTTGCCGGCGGCGGGGCTGGCGCTGACGGTGCCGATCTACGTGCTCGTGGCGGTGCTGTTCGGCGTCTATATCCCCGAGCTGTTCCCGACCGAGGTGCGGCTGCGCGCGTCCGGCATTTGCAACACGTTCGGGCGCGGGGCCACCATCCTGACGCCGTTCGCGGTGGTGCCGCTGTTCACCGCCTACGGTGTCGGCGGCGTGCTCAGCCTGATGATCGGCTTGCTAGGGCTGCTGATCGCAACGGTGCTGCTGCTGGGCGTCGAACCGAGCGGCCGGGCGCTGGAGGAATTGGCGCCCGACGCCGGCCCTGGTCCGCTGGCCCACGCATCCGCGCCCACGGCCGGCTAGACCTCTCCGGCCGAGCGCCCACATTCCGCTGCGACCGACACGGAGGCTGCGTTGACCTATCCCTATCGCGGCCGGCGCGAGGACCAGCGCCTGCTCACCGGCGATGGCCGCTACACCGCGGATTGGAACCTGCCGGGCCAATTATATGCGGCGTTCCTGCGGGCCGACCAGGCGCACGCCGAGATCGTCGGGATCGACACCGCGGCAGCGCGCGCGGCGCCCGGAGTCCACGCCGTGCTGACCGGCGCCGACACGCTCGCCGCCGGGTTCCATCGCACCCAGGCGCTGCTGCCCTATAAGGGCCGAGGCGAGGCGCTGCGTGTGCCGCCGCGGCCGGCGCTGGCCCACGACCGCGTGCGCTACGTGGGCGAGCCCATTGCCCTCGTCGCCGCCGAGACCCAGGCGCAGGCGCTGGATGCCCTGGAGCTGATCGCCGTCGACCTGCGAGCGCTGCCAGCCGCGGCCGACCCGGAATCGGCCTTGGCCGAGGGCGCCGCGCAAATCCACGACGCGATTCCCGGCAATTTGTGTTTCGACTACGACTACGGCGACCCTGCCGCGACCGACGCCGCGTTCGCCGCCGCGGCCCGCACGGTCCGTCTCGAATTGGCCAGCGACCGGATCGTCGGCAATCCGATGGAGCCGAAAGCGGCGCTGGTGGCCTGGGACGACTGTGGCGTCGACGTTTGGACGGGCACGCAGGGCATGGCGGCCCTCCGCGACAGCCTGGCCGCGCTGACCGGGTTGCCGGCCGAGCAAATTCGCATGCGCGCGCAGGACGTGGGCGGCGGCTTCGGCATCCGCGGACCCGCTTATCCCGAGCACGCCGCCCTGGTCCTGGCCGCCCAGCGCGCCGGCCGCCCGGTGGAGTGGGTCGCGACCCGGACCGAGACGTTCCTGAGCGACTACCACGGCCGTGGCCTGCGCATGGTCGGCGAACTGGCCCTGGACGCGGACGGACGCTTCCTGGCCGTGCGCCACGCCTGGCTGTGCGACCAGGGCGCCTACCCGGTCGCAACCGGGCCGCTGATTAACACGCTGAACCCGGCAATGATGTGCACCGGCTGCTACGCCATCCCCGCCGTATACGGCCGCCACTGCCTCGCCGTCACCAACACGATCCCGATCACCGCCTACCGTGGCGCTGGGCGGCCGGACATGGCGTACATGATGGAGCGCTTGGTCGACGAGGCCGCGCGCCAGGCCGGGATCGACCGGCTGGACCTGCGCCGGCGCAACCTGATCCGGCGTGACGCCTTCCCCTACCGGCTGCCGACCGGGCCGATGGCGGCGGAGTACGACAGCGGCGACTATCCGGCGCTGCTGGACATGGCGGTGCGGGAAGCCGATTGGGCCGGGTTCGAGGCGCGCCGGGCCGCATCCGCCGGCCGCGGCAAGCTGCGCGGCATCGGCTGCGCGGTGTTCGTGGAGCCGGCCGGCGGCGTCGTGCCGAAGGACGAGATCGCCATCACCTTCGGGCCGGATGACGCGATCACGGTCCACACGGTCGTCCACTCCTCCGGCCAGGGGCACGAGACGGTGTTCCCCGAGATCGTCGCCCGCATCCTGCAGATCGACCCGGCGCACGTCACCCTCAGCGCCGGCGATCCGCAGGGCCCGGCGCTGGCCGGCGGCGGCGCGTTCGCCTCGCGCTCGATGATGTCGCACGGCGTCGCGAGTTCGCTGGCGGCGCACGAGGTGGTGCAAAAGGGCCTGGCGCTCGCATCGGACCGGCTGGAAGCCGCTACGGCCGACATCGAGTTCGCCGACGGAGCCTACCGGATCGCGGGAACCGACCGCGTCGTGAGCCTGCTGGACCTGGCCCGCGCCGGCGATGGCGGCGCGAGCCCGCTGGACACGCAATCTTCCCTGCCGGCCGCGCGCGCCTACCCGTCGGGCGCGCACGTGGCGGAAGTCGAGATCGATCCCGAGACCGGCCTGGTGGAGCTGCAGGGCTACGTGGCGGTCGACGATTGCGGCGTGGTGCTGAACCACACCCTGCTGGATGGGCAGATCCTCGGCGGGATGTTGCAGGGACTCGGCCAGGTGCTGGGCGAGGTTTGCCTGTACGATGCGGACGGGCAAATCCAGACCGCCAGCTTTATGGATTATGCGATGCCGCACGCCGACATGCTGCGCCGGTTCAGCCTGCACGACCTGCCGACGCCATCGCCGAACAACGCGCTCGGCGTGAAGGGCGCCGGGGAGGCGGGCACGACGGGCGCGCTGGCCACGGCGATGAACGCGATCCTGGACGCGCTCCGCCCGGCCGGTGTGGCGCAGCTGGACATGCCGGCCTCGGCCCAGCGTGTGTGGCAGGCGTTGCAGGCTGCCCGCGCCGACAAACACGTCGACGCTGGCTGAGTCGTCTGTCAGGACTGTTTCAGGCGTATTCTCGTCGATCGGCGGATGGGAGATCTTTGTGAATGCTTTGTCGGTGATGCCCGCCCCCGAGTGGTTTCGTTGGGCGATCTCTCGCCCGCAGCAATCTCGATCGGTCGTGGTCGAAGGCTGCCCGATTCACTATCTGCTCTGGCAGGCCGAGCCCGCAACCTCGATCGGTCGCGGTCTCCTGTTCGTTCATGGCGGCGGAGCGCACGCTTACTGGTGGAGTTTCATCGCGCCCTACTTCACGCGCTTTTTCCGCGTGGCGGCCATCGACTTGTCAGGCATGGGCAACAGCGGCCGCCGCGACCGCTACGGGTCGGAGGTGCGGGCAGCCGAAATGCGCGCGGTGATCGCGGATGCTGGATTGGGACAGCATCCGTTTGTGATCGGACACAGCTTTGGCGGCTTCATGACGATGAAACTGGCGTCGCAGTTCGGCGACGAGCTGGGTGGAGCCGTCATCGTCGACTCACCTATCCGATCTCCGAAGAACGAGGTGCAACGACCGCTCGCTCCGCCAAGTTTCGGAAAGAAGCGCGTCTATGAAACCCTGGATGCGGGATTGGCGCGCTTCCGCCTGATCCCCCAGCAGACGTGCGAGAACGACTTCATCGTCGATTTCATCGGACGGCATTCGCTGAAGCCGATGGAGGGTGGTTGGACGTGGAAGTTCGATGGAGCCGGCCTCGGCGCGCGGCGCTTCGGCGAGCCCTTCCACGAATACCTGCAGGAGGTACGCTGCCGTGCGGCGTTGATCTTCGGCGAGAAAAGCGCGCTCGTTTCACGCGAGACCGCCTCCTATATGTCACGGCTGATGGGACCGCTGGCGCCGATCGTCGAGGTGCCGGAAGCGCAGCACCACGTCATGCTCGACCAGCCGCTCGCCTTCGTCGCAGCGCTTCGGATGCTTTTCGAGAGCTGGATTCGCGACGAGGCAGGATCAAGGACGACGTAATGCCGCTTGAAGGGCCGTTGCGCCGCACGTCGCGCTCCGGCCCAACCAGAATGGGCCCCGGCAGCTCTGACGCGATCGTCTTGAACGCCGTGACTACCCGTACAAACGCTGGAGCCAGGTTCCGAGCGCCAGGCAGCTTCCGAACGGGACCACGGTGGCCATGCCGGGCCGGAAACGGGTGCGCGCCAGGGCGACGGCGATGCCGCAGCACGCGCCGACGAGCAAGATAGGGCCAAGGCCTTCCAACCCGGCCCAGGCGCCGGCGGCGGCCATCAGCTTCGCATCCCCGCCGCCCAGCCCGGCCCGGCCACGCAGCCGCTGGTAGGCTGCGGCGACGCTGGCCAGAGTCAGCCAGCCGAGCCCGGCAGCGATGGCGTGGTCGGTCAACGCGTCCGGATCGAGCAGGGCGGTGGCGAGAAGGCCGGCGAGGGTCAGCGGCAACGTCAGCACGTCGGGCAGCAGCAGGAACGACCAATCGATCCAGGCGAGGGTCAACAATGTCCAGCCCAGGACGCAGTCGGCCCAAATGCCGGCCGGGTCGGCGGAGATGACGGCCCAGAGAGCAATCCCGGCGAAGGCGACCTCGATAGCGAGCAGGTCGCGGCCGATCGGCGCGCCGCATCGGCGGCACCGGCCGTGCTGGAGGGCGTAGCTGACGATCGGAACCAATTCCGCCGGGCCGAGCGTCGCCCCGCAGGCATCGCATTCCGAGCGCGCCCAGCCGACCGGGCGTCCCGCCGGCAGCCGCCGCGCCAGCACCCCGGCGAAACTGCCCAAGAAAGGCGCGGCCAGCACGGGCAACACCGTCACTGCAAACGACACCGACAACTCCTGCGTTATGCTACATCATGGGCCCGAGGCGCGGCCCCGCTTACGCCGCCGCCGATGCCGGAGACAATGCGTTGGACATCTCACCCCCGCCTGCGGCTCGCTACCGCCAGCCCGCCGACGCGATCGACGCCCTCGCGCACCTGCTCGAAACCCGTGGCGCCTGCGATGCGCGCACGCTCGAGCGGGGCGCGCGGGTGGCGGCCGAGAGCGGGCAGCGGCTCGACCGCGTGCTGATCCAGCTCGGCCTCGTCAGCGAGCGGGAGCTGGCCGCCGCCTACGCCGACCTGCTCGCCCTTCCGCTCGCGACGCCGTCGCGCTACCCGGACACCCCCGTGCTGCCCGACCGGCTCGCGCCCCGCTTCCTGCGTCACGCCCGGGCGTTGCCGGTTGCGGCCGGGGAAGCGTTGGTGCTCGCGATGGCCGACCCGCTCGACCCGTTCACCCCCCGCGCGGTGGCCGCTGCGACCGGGTTGCCGGTGCGGATCGAGGTCGCGATCCCGCTCGAACTGCAGGCGGCGTTCGATCGGCTGTATCCCGAGCAGGCCGCGGCCGAGGACACCTCCGAGGCCGCAACCGCGCCGCTCGAGGAGGATGCCGAACGCTTGAAGGACCTCGCGAGCGAGGCGCCGGTTATCCGCCTCGTCAACCAGATCATCGCCCGCGCGGTCGAGACCCAGGCCTCCGACATCCACATCGAGCCGTTCGAGGACCGCTTGCGCGTGCGCTTCCGCTACGACGGCGTGCTGGACGAGATGGACAGCCCCGCCGCCCGGCTGGCGCCCGCCATCATCTCGCGCATCAAGATCATGGCGCGGCTCGACATCGCCGAGCGCCGTCTCCCGCAGGATGGGCGCATCAAGCTCGCGGTGCGCGGCAACGAGGTCGATTTCCGCGTTTCCACCATCCCCTCGCTGCACGGCGAGACGGTCGTGCTGCGCGTGCTGGACCGCAGCGCCGTCGTGTTCGACTACGCCAAGCTGGGCCTTGCGACGCTGCTGGTGCGGGAGCTGACCCGCGTGCTGGAACTGCCGAACGGGATCGTGCTGGTGACGGGGCCGACCGGCAGCGGCAAGACCACGACCCTGTACACCGGGCTCACCGGCCTCAACGCCGTCACCCGCAAGATCGTCACCGTCGAGGACCCGATCGAGTTCCAGTTGCCCGGCATCAACCAGAGCCAGGTGAAGCCGCAGATCGGGCTGACCTTCGCGCACCTGCTGCGGTCCATCCTGCGGCAGGACCCGGACGTGATCATGGTCGGCGAAATCCGTGACCTGGAGACCGCGCAGGTGGCGGTGCAGGCGGCCCTGACCGGGCATCTGGTGCTGTCCACGGTGCACACGAACTCGGCGGTCGCGACCATCGCACGGCTGCGGGACATGGGGCTGGAGGACTACCTGATGACGGCGGTGCTGCGCGGCATCCTGGCGCAGCGGCTGGTGCGCCGCCTGTGTCCGGCGTGCCGGCGCAGCGAGGACGCGCCCCCCGCGCTGGTGCAGCGGTTCGGCCTGGACAAACGTGTGCCGGACACGCCGCGCCTGTGGCATGCGGTCGGCTGCCCGGCCTGCCGCAACACCGGGTATCGCGGGCGGCAGGCGATCGCCGAATTGCTGGTGCCCACGCCGGAAATCGAGCACCTGATATTTGCCCGGGCCGAGGACGCGCAGATCGAGCGCGCGGCGGTCGCGGCCGGCATGGTGACGATGTTCGACGCCGGCCTCGCCGCCGCGCTGGATGGCACGACCACGATCGAGGAAGTCGCGCGGAGCATCCGCGCCACGGACGCGTAATGGCGACTCCGAAAGCTGACGCCTGATGGCGTCGTGGCGCTACACCGCCGTCGCGCCGTCCGGAGCGGTGACGCGCGGCGAGATGGATGCGCCGGACGAGGCCGCCGTCGTCGCCCGGCTGCAGCGCGACGGCCACATCCCGCTCAGCGCCGAGCCGGCCTCGCGCCGCAGCGTGGGCGACCTGCTCCAGCTCGAAATCGGCCGCGGCCAGGCGCTGTCCCGCGCGGAGGTGACCGGTTTCACGCGCGAACTTGCGGTCATGCTGTCGGCCGGGCAGGATCTCGACCGCGCGCTCCGCTTCATCGTCGAGACGGCGCCCAGCAAGCGTGTCGCCGCGGTGATCGGCCGCGTGCGTGACGCGGTGCGGGATGGCAGCCCGTTGGCCAATGCGCTCGGGCAGCATTCGCGCAGCTTTACCCGCTTGTACGTCGGCCTGGTGCGGGCCGGAGAGGCGGGCGGCAGCCTGGCGGCGACGCTGGACCGGCTGGCCGAATTGCTGGAGGAGCAGCGGCGGATGGCCAGCACCATCACCTCCGCGCTGATCTATCCGTGCCTGCTGCTGGTCGCGGCGATCGGGTCCATCGTGCTGCTGCTGACCCAGGTGCTGCCCCAATTCGTGCCGCTGTTCGAGCAGAACGGCGCGGCGCTGCCGGCTTCCACGCAACTCCTGATCGACGCCGGCGATGCCGTCGCCCGGTTCGGCCCGGCCGCGCTGCTGGCCGCCGTCGTGCTGGGCGTGGCGGTCCGCGCGCTGCTGCGCCGCCCCGGTCCCCGGCTGCGCGCCGCGCGCCTGCTGCTGCGTGCGCCCGTTTTCGGCACGCTCGGCCGGGAGCTTCTGGCCGCGCGGTTCACCCGCACGCTCGGCACGCTGCTGACCAACGGAGTGCCGCTGGTGGCGGCGCTGGGCATCGTGCGCGACGCCGTCGGCAACGCGGCCGGCGCTGCCGCGGTCGATGAGGCGACGATCAGCGCGAAGGGCGGCGCCGGGCTGTCCCGCCCGCTGGCGGAGTCGGGCGTGATGCCGCCGCGGACGATCTACCTTCTCCGATTGGGCGAGGAGACCGGGCAGCTCGGCGCCATGGCCCTGCGTGCCGCCGCAATCCATGAGGAGCGGACCCGCCTGTCCGCCCAGCGCCTGGTCAGCCTGCTGGTGCCGACGATCACCATCGTCATGGGCGCGGCCATCGGGGCAATCGTCTCGTCGTTGCTGCTCGCAATGTTGAGCCTCAACGACCTCGCCCAGTGAACGCCCCTTTTTGAACGCCCCCCTGTGAGCGCCAGGCCGTCCGGCTTCACGCTGCTGGAAATGCTGGTCGTGCTCGCCGTGCTCGGCCTGGCGGCGACGGTCGTGCTGACCAGCCTGCCGCCCCGCAGCGTGCGCGCGGAGGTGCGGGCCGGCGCCGCAGCGTTGGCGGGCGGCTTGCGGATGGCACGCGGACAGGCGATCGCGACCGACCGACCGGTCGCCGTCGTGCTCGACCCAGCCGCCCGCATGTTCCGGGTCGGCACCGGGCGGATAACCCGCCTTCCGGACCGCTTGGCCATGTCGGCAACCCGCCCCGCGATCGTGTTCGCGCCGGACGGATCGTCCAGCGGCGGCCGGATCGATCTCGCCGGCGGCACTGTCCATGTGCAATTGGACGTTTCCTGGCTGACAGGCCGCGTGCAGACGACCGGCGACCGATGACCGACGTCACCGATGCGGGATTTACCCTGCTGGAGGTGGTGGTCGCGTTCATCATCGCCGCCCTGGCGCTGTCGGCCCTGTTCGGCGGCGGACTGGCCGGGCTGTCGGCCACCGCGGTGTCGGCCCGGTACCAGGAGGCGCTGGCCCGCGCGCAGTCGCATCTGGCGGCGGCCGGGTCCGAAGGCGCCCTTACGGCGTCCGACCGGCAGGGCGACGAGGGGCACGGCTTTCATTGGCGCGTCCGCGTGACGGCGGCGGCTGTCGGGGGTCCAGCGCGCGATACGCCGGGCGGCTCGGTTCCAGCGCTGTACGACATCGTCGTCCAAGAATCTTGGCGCGCGGAGGATCGCAGCCGGGTGGTCACGCTGCAAACACGCCGCGCCGGGTCGGCGCCGGGACGGGCGCCGTAGCGAGGCGTGCCCAAGCCGGGTTCACCCTGCTTGAGATACTCGTAGCGCTGGTCGTCCTTGGATTCGTGCTTGCCGCGGTGGGGCAGGGGGTACAGTTCGGGCTACGGGCAACCGGCCTGCAATCCCGGCAGATCGCTGCCGAAGCCGACATCGACGCGGTGGACCGGCTGCTGCGCCGGCTGATCGAGCAGGCCGATCCCGGCTATGGTGGCGACGCGCCGGAATTCGCCGGCAGCCCAGGCAGCCTCGGCCTGACCACCGTGTTGAATGGAAGCACGGCGCCCGTCGATGCGGTGCTGCGCGTGGAGGCTGGCCGGCTGGTGCTGCGGTATGCTCCGCATCTCCACGCGATCCGGCTTGGTCCGCCGCCTATTCCAACGGCAGAGGTGCTGCTGGACGGAGTGCAGCGCGTCGAATTCGGCTATTGGGGCGCGGCGGCGCCCGGCGAGGCGGGCCGTTGGCTCGCGGAATGGACGCAGAAGGACATCCCAGCGCTGGTTCGCATCCGGTTGGTGATGGCGCCGGCCCGCCCAAGCTGGCCGGACATCGTGGTGGCGACGGTGCGGCAGCGCGGAAGCAACTGAGCGATCGTAACCAGGAAAAGGCGAGCCCCGATGCGAGTCCGAGGATCATGCCAAACCCTGCCCGCGATGCCGTCTCAAGCCATGACCTCATGATCTGAGTAGTTTCCGACCCTGGCAGGGGCGGTAGCGCAGGTTCAAGGTTCGACTTGGGTGGCCCGCACGCACTGGGCGACCCTGTTTCCAGTAAATCCGGCAGTCCAGGAACCCCGCCCTGAAATTCGCCACGACCCGACCGTCCCTGATTGGCGTGGCCCAGGTGCCCTCGGCGGCGTTTGGGCAATACGCCGGCGTCGTCCTTGTCATGTTCCCACCCCTTGTCGTCACGTGCGTGCGTCTCGCCGACACCGGGGAAGCCGAGGCGGACTGACCCGATGGCATCGTCCTTCGCCTGGTTTCCCGCGATGCGGCGCTACCTTGCCGCCATCGCTGTGGGGAACCTGGCCTGGGAAGCCGCGCAGATGCCGCTCTACACGGTGTGGCGGACCGGCTCCACCCGTGACATCGCGTTCGCCGTCGTCCACTGCACCGGCGGCGACGTGCTCATCGCCGGAGCGTCGCTGGCCGGCAGCCTGCTGCTGCTCGGCGGCGACTGGCCACGGTCTCACTTCCTGCGGGTGGGAGGCACGGCAATCGTGTCCGGCCTCGCCTACACGACATACAGCGAGCACCTGAACACGGCCCGGAGCGCCTGGACCTATTCGGAGCTGATGCCGACCCTGCCGTGGCTGGGAACCGGGCTGGCGCCGCTGGCCCAGTGGGTCATCGTCCCGGCGCTGGCGTTAAAGGCGATCGGCTCGCCGCGGTGGAGCAGGGCCGTGCGACACGTTGCCGTGCCAGGGCTTGTCCCTCCAACAATGGGCAGCACCACGTCCCCAGCAGTAGCGGACCAACCGGCCCGACCCTTCCGGAGAGCGCCATGAGCGAGCACCAGACCGAGCACCGTCACGAAACCTCTGGGAAGGACCACGCCGGTCGTGGCGCCGGGGCGGTCGACATGCGGGTCAACGACCCGGTATGCGGAATGAAGGTGGACCCGGCGACGTCCAAGCACCGCGCCGACCATGGCGGCAAGGCCTTCCATTTCTGCTCGGCTGGCTGCCGAGCGAAGTTCATGGCCGCCCCGGAAAGCTACCTCCGGCCGACGGCTGCCGTTCCAGCGCCCGCCGAGCCCGGCACGATCTACACCTGTCCCATGCACCCGCAAATCCGCCAGATTGGTCCCGGAAGCTGCCCTATCTGCGGCATGGCGCTCGAACCCGTGGAGGTGACCGCGGACGCCGGGCCGAACCACGAGCTCGCCGACATGACCCGGCGCTTCTGGATCGGCCTCGCGCTGACCCTGCCGGTGTTCGTCCTGGAGATGGGCAGCCACATCCCCGGCCTCGGCCTGCACGACCTCGTGTCCCCCGCCAGGTCCATCTGGATCCAGTTCGCGCTGGCGACGCCGGTCGTGCTGTGGGCGGGATGGCCGTTCTTCCAGCGCGGCGCGGCGTCGGTCCGCTCCGGCCACCTGAACATGTTCACGCTCATCGCGCTGGGCACGGGGGCCGCCTACCTTTACAGCCTCGCCGCCACGTTCGCTCCGGACCTGTTCCCAACGGGGTTCCGGATGATGGGCGGCGTCGTCCCGGTTTATTACGAGGCGGCCGCCGTCATCACGGTCCTGGTCCTGCTGGGGCAGGTGCTGGAATTGCGGGCGCGCGACCAGACCGGCGGCGCCATCAGGGCGCTGCTCAACCTTGCTCCGAAAAGCGCGCGGCGCCTGCGGGACGGTGGCGACGACGAGGAAATCCCGCTGGCCGACGTCCAGGTCGGCGATCGGCTGCGCGTCCGGCCCGGCGACGGCGTTCCGGTGGACGGCGCGGTGTTGGACGGCCGGAGCGCGGTCGACGAGTCGATGGTCTCGGGCGAGTCGATGCCGTCGCCCAAGGGGCCGGGCGACAAGGTCATCGGCGGCACCGTCAACGGCACCGGGTCGCTGGTCATGCGGGCCGACACGGTAGGGGCCGGCACCGTGCTGTCGCGCATCGTCGCCATGGTCGCCGAGGCGCAGCGCAGCCGCGCGCCCATCCAGCGCATGGCCGACACGGTCGCGGGCTATTTCGTCCCGGTGGTGCTTGCGATCGCCGCCGCCGCGTTCGTCGGATGGGCGGCCTGGGGACCGAAGCCCGCGCTCGCCTACGCGCTGATCGCGGCGGTGTCGGTGGTGATCATCGCCTGCCCGTGCGCACTGGGCCTGGCCACGCCGATGTCGATCATGGTCGCGGTCGGCAAGGGCGCCGGGGCGGGCGTGCTCATCAAGTCGGCCGAGTCCCTGGAGCGGATGGAGAAGGTCGATACCCTGGTGGTGGACAAAACCGGCACGCTGACCGAGGGCAAGCCCCGGGTCACCGCCATCGTCCCGGCTCCCGGGCTGACCGAGGCCGACCTGCTGCGGCTGGCGGCCAGCCTGGAGCGGTCGAGCGAGCATCCGCTCGCCGCTGCGGTCGTTGCCGCCGCCAAGGAGCGCGGCATCGCCGTCGAGGAACCGTCCGAGTTCGCGTCCGTGACCGGAAAGGGTGTGACTGGCAAGGTCGGCGGACGGTCCGTGGCGCTCGGCAACGCCAAGCTGATGGCGGACGGGGGCATCGACCTGGGCGTCCTTGCCAAGCAGGCGGACGAACTGCGCGGCTCGGGGGCTACGGCCTTGTTCCTGGGCGTGGATGGCAAGGCAGGCGGCATCGTCGCGATCGCCGATCCCATCAAGGCGACCACCCGGGCGGCGCTCGACAGCCTGCGGGCGGACGGCATCCACGTGGTCATGCTGACCGGCGACAACCGGACCACGGCCGAAGCGGTCGCCCGCCAGCTCGGCATCGACGACGTCGAGGCGGACGTGCTGCCCGAGGACAAGAACCGCATCGTCCGCACCCTGCGCGCCGCCGGCAAGATCGTGGCCATGGCGGGCGACGGCGTGAACGACGCGCCCGCGCTGGCCGAGGCCGACGTGGGCATCGCGATGGGCACCGGTACGGAGGTCGCGATCCAGAGCGCCGGGGTGACGCTGATCAAGGGCGACCTGGCCGGCATCGCCCGCGCCCGGGCGCTGAGCCGGGCGACCATGCGCAACATCCGGCAGAACCTGGTGTTCGCGTTCGCCTACAACGCCGTCGGCATCCCGGTGGCCGCGGGCGTGCTTTATCCGGCATTCGGCCTGCTGCTCAGCCCGGTGGTCGCAGCGTTGGCGATGTCGCTGAGCTCGGTGTCGGTGATCGGCAATGCGTTGCGCCTGCGGGCCGCCCGGCTGTGAGGCGGCGCGCTGGCGGCGATTGCGCCCTGCACCTTTTCACCTGGAGAACTGTCATGCCCGGCTCGGTCGCGAAAGTCTCACGCGGGGTCCGTGTTCTGGTCCTCGTTCCATTGCTCGGCCTCCTGCTGTCGGGATGCGGGTTCAACAACATCCCCACCTACGAGGAACAGGCCAAGGCCAAGTGGTCGGACGTGCTGAACCAGTACCAGCGCCGCTCGGACCTCATTCCCAATTTGGTCGAGACGGTAAAGGGCTTCGCCAAGCAGGAGAGTGGCGTCCTGGAAGCGGTGACGGCGGCGCGCGCCCAGGCCACGTCGGTCAAGGTCGATGCGGGCACCATCACCGACCCGGACACGTTCAAGAAATTCCAGGACGCCCAGTCCCAGCTGTCCGGCTCGCTGGGCCGCCTGCTCGCAATCTCCGAAAACTACCCCGACCTCAAGTCGAACCAGAACTTCCTCGCGTTGCAATCGCAGCTCGAGGGCACGGAGAACCGCATCGCGGTGGCGCGGCACGACTACATCGAAGCGGTCCGGGTGTACAACACGGAGCTGAGAACGTTCCCGGGCAGGATTTGGGCCTCCGTGTTCTACACGAGCAACAAGCCGATGGAGGAGTTCACCGCCGCGGATAGCGTGAAGACGCCGCCGCAAGTGAAGTTCTGAGCGGCCGCCCGATGATCCACCGCATCACGTTCGTCATCGTCGCCTGGGTCTGCCTGGCCGTTGCCGGCGCCGCGCAGACGCTCACGTTCCCGGCGCTCACCGGACGGGTCGTCGACCAGGCCGGGCTGCTCTCGGCGGCGGACCGGGCGGCACTCACCGGCTCCCTCGCGGAGCTGGAAGCCAAGACGACGGACCAGCTCGTCGTGGTGACGCTGGCGTCGCTGCAAGGGACGACGATCGAGGATTACGGGTATCAGCTCGGGCGAAGCTGGCACATCGGTCAGAAGGACAAGGATTCCGGCGTGCTGCTGATCGTGGCAGCCAACGAACGGAAGGTGCGGATCGAGGTGGGCTACGGCCTGGAAGGCACGCTGACCGATGCCGCCACGAAGGTGATCATCGAGAACTCGATCCTGCCCCGGTTCAAGGCCGGCGATTTCCCCGGGGGCATCAAGCAAGGCGCCGGCGACATCATCCAAGTCCTGGGTTCCGACCCCGACGGCTCCCATCGCGGAGCAACCGAGAACGCCGCTGCCGGGAACAGCCAGCCGAACGCCGACACGTCGGTTTGGCCAGGCATCCTCTTGGGGCTGGCCGGCATCGGATTGCTGATGTTCTGCGCCGTCAAAGGGGGCGCTGCCTGCCGCGGGATCATGCAGCTCCTTTTGTTGCTCGCCTTGTCCGGCCGGGGCGGCTCGTCGCGCGGCAGGTCCTCGTCGTTCTCGGGAGGCGGCGGATCGTTCGGCGGCGGCGGAAGCTTGGGAAGCTGGTGAAACAGGACCGATGATCTCGGAAGCCGACAAGGCGCGTGTCACCGCCGCGATCCGCGAGGCCGAGTCGCGCACGGCCGGGGAGATCTTCTGCGTGATAGCCCGGAGTTCGAGCAACTACCGCCTCGTTCCGATCGCCTGGGCGGCACTGGTCGCATTGTTCGCGCCGCTGCCGTTCCTCGCCCTGACCGGCTGGTCGGCGCCGGTCGTCTACCTCCTGCAGATCATCGTGTTCCTCCTGGCGGCTATGGCGCTGTCGCATCCGGATGTCCGGTTCCACATCGTGCCGCGCCGGGCCAGGCACGACCGGGCCCATGCCGAAGCGATGCGGCAGTTCTCCGTGCAAGGGATCGACAAGACCGAACATCGGACCGGCGTGCTGATCTTCGCCTCGGCGGCCGAGCGCTACGTGGAAATCATCGCCGATGCCGGGATCAACGATCGGGTCGCGACGGCCGTGTGGGACGACGCGGTCGGCGCGTTGGTGGCAGGCATCAAAGCGGGGCAACCGGGCGACGGGTTCGTGGCCGCGATCGAACGATGCGGCGCGGTGCTTGCGGCGCATTTCCCGCCAGGCGCATTGAAGCGGGACGAATTGCCGGACAGGCTGGTGGAAATCTGAACGCCGAACCGACCTGCACGCCGAGGTAGGGCGTCGCCGGATCGGCGTCGAGCAGAAATGGCGCGACAAAGCCTTGACCTTCCCATCGTGGAAGGGAGCATATGCCGCCCGGGCCTATTAGGCGCGTCGAGGGGGATAAGCTTGAAACGGATTGGCTGGACGATCATCGGCAGGCTGATAGTGGGCATGTTCGTGCTTGCTATCCTGTCGCTCGCCGATGTTCGCCCCGCTTCCGCCCACGGCGCGATGCAGCGCCACGATGATACGCAGAACGCTCAGCAGCTGGCCGGCTCCAGCCACGGGCAAGCCGAGACGCCCGGTTCCGGCCAACCGTGCAGCGGGTGTCCGGATTGCTGCGCCATGGGCCAGTGTTCCTTGGCGGGCGTCACCTTGCTGAACGCTGGGTCCGTGACCATGCCGCTAGCCCATCAGCCGGCCGCCTATGGGGGCCGGGCATTCCGGGGCACAGCGGGTCTTGGCGCCGCTCCGGCCATCCCGCCGCCCAGACTGGACGCTTGACGCCTGGACTCCGTCTCTAGCGGTAGTTCCGGCTGAAGCTTTCCGCGTGCTGGCGCGCCTTCGGCCGCGCCCGCCCAGGCGTTCCTTCCTGCGGATCACGAGTTGCCATGCCTGTCGAAACGATCCATCGCATCGGCTCGAGTGCCGTCGTGGCGCTTGTCGCCTTCTTGGGCATAGCGAGGGCGCAAACCCTGCACGACTTCGTGGAGGCCGCTGCGGCCCGCAACCCCGAGCTCGCCTCGCTCCAGGGTCGGCGCATGGCCATCGACGCCCGTCAGCAAGCGGCTGTCGCCCTGACTCCCGGCGCGCCCAGCCTCAGCGGCAGCTATCTCACCGACCAGGCTGTTCGGAACCGCAACCAGCGCGAAGCGCAGGTCGGCGTCAGCACCCCCATCTGGCTGCCCGGGGAAGGAACCGCCAGTCGCCGCCTGGCGGATGCCGAGTTCGCCCGCTCCTCGCCCCAGGCCGCCCTGCTCAGGCTGAAGATCGCGGGACAGGTCAGGGACCTCCTGGACGAGTTCGCGCTCGCGCAGGCGGAGGTCGGCGTGTCCGACCGGCGCCTGCGCGACGCCCGCGCCCTGGAAGCGGACGTGGGACGGCGGACGCGGGCCAGGGAGGCGTCGGACGCCGATCTCCTGCTCGCCCGGGCCGAGCGGATCGGCGCCGACGCCGAATTGCATGAACGGCGGTCCGCGCTCGATCAGAGCAGGATCGAGTTCCAGGGTCTCGTCGGCATGGCTCCACTCGCGGCCGCTGCAGCCGAACCCGTGCCGCCCGGCTTGGGGCCAAGCTTGGGGACGACCCACCCGAGGCTTGAGGAAGCCAAGGGTGCGGTGGACGTTGCCCGCGCCAACCAGACCCTGGTCGGCCTCCAGGTGCGGGACAACCCGGAGATTGGCGTAGTCGCCCGCCGCAACCGCGATATCGGCGGCAACGTTTTCGACAACAGCGTCGGCGTCGAGGTGCGCGTGCCGTTCGCGACGCAGGCGCGCAACGGTCCTCGGCGCGCCGCCGCCCAAGCGGACCTGACCGAGGCCTCGGCAGGCTACGCGGCTGCGGAGCGCGAAGTCGGCACCGAGCAGCAGAAAGCCCAGGTCGGCTACGACAACGCCCGGGTGCAGCGAAACCTTGCGCGTGAAAGGGCCAGGGCGCTGACGCAGCAGAGCGGGCTGGTCGGGCGTGGCTACTGGGCTGGCGAGGTTTCGCTGCTCGACTACCTCCGCGCCCGTGCGCTGGCCTACGACGCCGACGCGGCGAACGTCCGGGCTGATATCGGCGTCGCCAAAGCCGTGGGCAGGCTCAACCAGGCTTTCGGAATCGTTCCATGACCCTTTCTCGCGCCCCCTTCCGGACGACGCTGCCGCTTTGCGCCGCCCTCGTCCTCCTGCTCGCTCCCAGCTTCGGCATCGCCCACCCGGGGCATGACGACTCTCCTGAGCCAATCGCCATCACCGGATCGCCTCGCGCCGAAACCCATTCCGACGAGTTCGAGCTCGTCGCCGCGATGGCTGCTCCGCACGCGCTGACCATCTACCTCGACCGGTTCGCCACCAACGAGCCGGTGACGGATGCCGCCATCGAGGTCGGCGACAACGGCGGCGACGCCGTCAAGTCGGAGCCGCAGGAGGACGGGACCTACCTTCTTCGCGCTCCGTGGCTCGACGTTCCTGGCAAGCATGACCTGACGTTCACGATCACCGCGGGCGACGTGGCGGATCTGCTCGTGGCCACCATCGAGCTCCCGCAGGCGGACCATGCCGCCGTCGCGCAGGACTCCTCCGGCGGGCGCGTGCGCGAGCTGCTGGGGGAGCGGAAAGGGCCGCTGACAACCGTTCTGGCGTTCCTGCTGGGTGTCCTCACCGTCGTGGCCGTCCAGGCCCGTGGCAGATGGCGAACCGTGTCCGGTGCGACCGCGATCGCGGTCGGCGTCGCCATGGGCGGCGTCGCGCTCGCCCATGGCGACGCCGACGACGGCGACGGGCCTGCCCCGGCCACGGTGGCCGGAAACGCGCCGCGCCGCCTGCCGGATGGGACGGTTTCCATGCCCAAGGATGCGCAGCGGCTGCTGGCGGTTCACACATCGCTGGCCGCCGAGACTGCGGCGTCGCGCACCGTGGAGATCATGGGGCAGGTCGTCGCCGATCCGAGCGCCGCCGGTCGCGTGCAGCCCAGCCAGCCGGGACGGATCGAGCCCGGCGACAAGGGACTGGCCCATGTCGGCCAGCAGGTAGCGGCGGGCGACGTCCTGGCCATGGTCGCCCCGGCCATCGCGGCCGTGGAGCGCGGGACCGTCGCCTCGCAAGTCGCCGATGTCGACCAGCAGGTGCAACTCGCGGAGCAGCGGGTCGCGCGGCTGTCCAGGCTGGCGGGCAGCGTTCCGGGCAAGGACATCGACGACGCCCGCGCCGAACTTGCGGGGGCGCGCGCCCGCCGGACCGCGCTCTCGCCGACGCTGGCCGGGCGCGAAATCCTGCGCGCGCCCGTGAGCGGCGTGGTCTCGGTCGCGAACGCGGTTGCCGGGCAGTACGTCGAAGGCAAGGACATCGTCTTCGAAATCGTCGACCCGGCGCGCTTGTGGGTCGACGCGACTGCGTTCGACCCGTCGCTGGCGGCGGGCATCAAGGACGCGTCCGCCGTCACCACCGACGGCGTCCCGCTCAAGGTCGAGCTCGTCGGGCGCGGCCTGGCGCTGCGGCAGGGCGCCGTGCCGCTGCAGTTCCGCATCGTCGCGCCGCCCGCGGGCCTGTCCGTGGGTGAGCCGGTCACGGTCATCGCAAGCATCGCCGCCCAGGCAACCGGCGTGACGTTGCCCCGGGCGTCGGTGGTGCGCATGCCGAACGGCGGCTCGGCCGTGTGGGACCACGTCTCGGCCGAGCGCTTCGTCCCCCGCCCGGTACGCATGCAGGCGCTGGATGGCGCAAACGTGCTGGTGATGGCGGGGCTCAAGCCGGGCCAGCGCATCGTCACGCAGGGCGCCGACCTGTTGAACCAGGTGCGCTGATGGGCGCGCTGTTCAACGCGCTCGTCACCGCGAGCCTGCGCAACCGGCTGTTCGTCATGATCGGCGCGCTCGTGCTGATCGGCACCGGCGGCTACGCGTTGACCACCCTGCCGGTCGACGTGTTCCCCGACCTGAACCGGCCGACGGTGACGCTGATGACCGAATCGGAGGGCATGGCGCCGGAGGAGGTCGAGCAACTCGTCACCTACCCGCTCGAAACCGCGATGAACGGCATGCCGGGCGTGACCCGGGTCCGCTCGGTGTCCGGCGTGGAACTCTCGATCGTTTACGTGGAGTTCGACTGGGGGACCGACCTGCTGCAGAACCGCCAGTAGGTCGCGGAGCGGTTGGCGGCGGTGCGTGAGCAGATGCCCGCAGGCGTCGTGCCGCAAATGGGGCCCGTCACGTCCATCATGGGCGAGATCATGCTGGTCGCCATGTCGGCCGAGGCTCCTCCGGGAGCGGCTGCCCCGGCGACGCCGATGGAGCTGCGGGAGCTGGCCGACTTCACCATCCGCCCGCGGCTGCTGTCGATTGCCGGCGTGGCGCAAGTCATTCCGATCGGGGGAGAGGTGCGGCAATTCCAGGTGACGCCGGACGTGGCGATGATGAGCCGGCTCGACGTGTCGCTCGACGAGGTCGAGCGTGCCGCGCGGCAGTTCGGCACCAACACCGGCGGCGGGTTCGTGGACCAGAACCGCGCGGAGTACGTCATCCGCAACATCGGGCGCACCACGCGCCTGGAGGATCTGCGCAGCCTCGTGGTCAGCGTGCGCGATGGGCAGCCGATCCTGCTCGGGCAGGTGGCCGCGCTCGGCTACGCGCCCAAGTTCAAGCGCGGCGACGCCGGGGCGAATGGCAAGCCCGCGGTCATCCTTTCGGTGCAGAAGCAGCCCGGGGCGGACACCGTCGCCCTGACGGCGCAGGTCGAGAAGGCGCTTGGCGAGCTCGGCCGCACGCTTCCCCCCGGCGTCAAGGCGAACACCGTCCTGTTCCGGCAGGCCAATTTCATCGAGGCTTCCATCGGCAACGTCGAGGGCGCGCTGCGCGACGCAGTCGTGGTCGTCGCCATCATCCTGTTCGCGTTCCTGCTGAACGTCCGCACCACGGCCATTTCGCTGACTGCCATCCCGGTCTCGATCCTCATCACCGTGCTGGTGTTCCGGGCATTCGGCATCTCCATCAACACGATGACCCTGGGCGGCCTGGCCATCGCGATCGGCGAGCTGGTCGACGACGCGGTGGTCGGCGTCGAAAACGTGTATCGGCGCTTGCGGGAAAACCGCGAGGCCGAGCGGCCCCGGCCGGTGCTCGACGTGGTGGCCGCCGCCAGCCAGGAGGTGCGCTCCGGCATCATCTACGCCACCCTCATCATCATCCTGGTGTTCGTCCCGCTGTTTGCCCTTTCCGGCATCGAGGGCCGTCTTTTTGCCCCGCTCGGGGTCGCGTACATCGTGTCCATCCTGGGCAGCCTCGTGACATCCATCACCGTCACGCCGGTGCTCTGCTACTACCTCCTGCCCGGCATCAAGACCTTGTCCGGCAGGGAAAGCCCGCTGGTCCGCTGGCTCAAGCAGGGCGACACGCGCCTGCTGCATTGGTCGTTCGCGCATGCCGGGCTGCTCGTGGGCGTCGCCGCGATCGCGGTGGTGGTCGCGGGGTTCGCCGCGGCCCGGCTGCCCCGGGCTTTCCTGCCGCCGTTCAACGAGGGCACGCTGACGCTCGGGATGACATTCGCGCCGGGCATCAGCCTGGCGGAGTCCAACCGCCTGGGCGCCGTGGCCGAGCGGCTCGTGATGCAGGCGCCGGAGGTGAAGACGGTCGGCCGCCGCACCGGCCGCGCCGAGCTCGACGAGCACGCCGAGGGCGTTCATTCCAGCGAGATGGATGTCGACCTGCGTCCATCCGACCGGCCCAAGGAGGCGGTGCTCGCGGATATCCGCCGCCGCCTGGCCATCCTCCCCGCCGCGTTCAACATCGGCCAGCCGATCGGCCACCGGCTGGAGCACCTGCTGTCGGGCGTGAACGCGGCGATCGCCATCAAGATATTCGGCGAGGATGTCGACACCCTGCGCGGCTTGGCCGATCAGCTGCGCGGGCGGCTGGCCGCGGTGCCCGGCCTCGTCGACCTGCTCGTCGAGCGCCAGGTGCGCGTGCCGCAATTGCAGATCCGCATGGACTACCGGCGCGCCGCCCTCTACGGGGTCACGCCCGCGGCGGTGACGGACGCGCTGGAGAAGCTGTCCAACGGCAAGGTCGTCAGCCAGGTGGTGGACGGCCAGAAGCGGTTCGACGTGGTGCTCCGCTTGTCCGACGCGGAGCGCACGACCAGCGCCCTGTCCCATCTTCTCGTGGAAACGCCCAAGGGCCGCGTGCCGCTGCGCACGTTCGCCGACGTCGTGGACGACGATGGCCCGAACCAAATCCTGCGGGAGAACGGCACGCGCCGCATCGTCGTGCAGGCCAACACCGACGGCTCGGACGAGGGCCGGGTGGTCGCGGCTATCCGTGCCGAAATGGCCCGTACCGTCCTGCCCCAGGGCTACTTCATGCAGTTGGAAGGGACGTTCCAGTCGCAGGAGGACTCGGCGCGCCTCATCGGCGGGCTTTCGCTGGTGTCGCTCGCGCTGGTGTTCACCGTGCTCTACAGCCGCTACCGGTCCGCGGTGCTGGCGGCAATCATCATGGGCAACGTGCCGCTGGCGCTGATCGGCAGCGTGGCCGTCCTATGGCTCTCGGGGCAGCCGCTATCGGTCGCCAGCATGGTCGGGTTCATCACGCTGACCGGCATCAGCGCCCGCAACGGCATCCTCAAGGTGAGCCACTACATCAACCTCGTGCTCCACGAGGGCGAGGCGTTCGGCCCCGAGATGGTGGTGCGCGGCAGCCTGGAGCGGCTGACGCCCGTGCTGATGACCGCGCTTTCGGCGGGCTTCGCGCTGCTGCCACTGATGATCGGGGCCGACGCCCCCGGCAAGGAGATCCTCCATCCGGTCGCCATCACCATCTTCGGCGGCCTCGTCAGCGCGACGCTGCTCGACACCCTGCTCACCCCGGTGCTGTTCCTCAAGCTCGGCCGCAAGCCGCTCGACCGCCTGGCCGCAAGCCAGGAGCTGTCGCTGCGACCCGCGGAAGCGTTCTGAAACCCTTGAAAGGAGAATCCATGCCTAGAATCTCGATGCTGGCCGCGTTGCTGGCGTTCGCCCCACTCGCGGCGTTCGCGCACGGCAGCCCTCCAGCTGCCGCGCACGGCGGGCAGGTGGTCGAGGACTCGGCCGAGCACTGGGTCGAGCTGGTCATGAAGGGAGACCAGATGACCGCCTACGTCTTCGACGAGAACAAGAACCCGGTCCCGAGCGCCCAGCTTACCGGCAAGGCGACAGTCCTGGCGGGCGGCAAATCCCAGCAGGTCGTCCTGGCGCCCGCCGAGGCGAACAGCCTCACGGGCAAGCTCGACCCGGCCGCGACCGGGAAGGTGACGGCCGTGCTGTCGCTGACCGTGGGCGGAAAGCCCGCGCAGGCGCGCTTCGCGGCCGTCCAGCAATGACCACGAAACCAAGGAACCCCGACATGACCAGCCGCAAACATGCCTTCACGTCCATCTCCAGCGCCATCGTCGCCGCGTCCATCCTCGCGGCCCTGGCGAGCCCGGCCCTCGCACAGCAGCCCGCTCCGGGCACCGGAACGGCCATGCCCGGCATGCCGATGCATCAGGGAATGTCCATGCCTGGCATGTCCATGCCCGGTATGCCGATGCGCGGAGGCGCGCCGATGTCCAATCTCGCCACCGACGCCAATCCGTCCACGCAGGCGTTCAAGGCAGCGGACGACAAGATGATGCAGGACATGAACCGCCCCATGAGCGGGGATGCCGACCGGGACTTTGTCGCAGGGATGCTGCCCCATCATCAGGGTGCGGTCGAGATGGCCAAGGTCGAGCTTCAATACGGCAAGGACCCTGAACTGCGGCGACTGGCACACGGCATCGTCGCAGCCCAGGAAAAAGAGATTGCCCAGATGCAGATGTGGCAAAAGAAGCATCCTGCGCGGCCTTGAGCGGACAGCGCACGCCGCCGACAGGCGCGGAGGCGGCGTGCGCTACGCCGGCGGCCGTCTCGATCCGATGCTCCTCGGCGTGGCCGCGCCCGTGCATCGCCGGTCCCGTGCTTTTTGAGTTTCGACCTTCGACCCAAGGTGGTCGCTCCGGAGCAGCGTCAGGTGCTCTTCACGTGCTCCCATGATCTCGGCCGGTTGCGCCGTATAAGGCTGCGCAACGCTGCGCGTGACCCCGAACCGGTATGAGCGGAAGGACCGCTCTACCAATAGTTGACGTTCAAACCGAGCCACCACCAAGCAGCGGCTTGGCTTGACGCCCTGCGGCAACGGCGGGCAACCCGTTCCGGTGGGATCGCGTTGACGTGGCGACTTCGGGGAAGGCTGTTGCCATGTCGATGACGCTTGCCAACAAGGTGGTGCTGATCACCGGCGCTGGGTCGGGGATCGGGCGCTCTGCCGCCATTCACTTCGCCCGCCAGGGATGGAAGGTCGGTCTCGTCGGAAGGGGCGCACAGGCGCTCGCCGCGGCCCGGCTGGACGTCGAGGCCGCGGGCGGGATGGCTGCCACCGCGCAGGCGGACGTGTCGGATGGGGCCGCGCTGGAGCGTGCGGCGGTCGCAATCGAGATGGCGCTCGGCCCCATCGACGTGTGGGTGAACAACGCCGGGACCGGCTTCTTCGGCAAGTTCACCGACATGTCGAACGAGGAGTTCCGCCGCGTGATGGAGGTGAACTTCTTCGGCACCGTCAACGGCACGCGGATTGCGCTGTCGCGGATGCGGCCGCGCAACGCCGGCACGATCGTGCAAATCCTGTCGGCGATCGGCTATCGCGGGGTGCCGCTGCAATCGGCCTATTCGTCGTCCAAATACGCGCTGCGCGGCTTCAACGAGGCGTTGCGGGCGGAGCTGATCAACGAGCGGTCGGCGGTCCACGTCACGATGGTGCATCCTCCGGCGGTCAACACGCCGTTCTACAGCCACGCCGGGTCGCGCATGGATGCCGTGCCGCGTCCGCCGCCGCCGGTGTATCAGCCGGAAATGATCGGCGAGGCGGTGTACATCGCCGCCACCAGCCGCCAGCGGGAGTGGAAGGTGTCCGGCTCCACGCTCGGTTTTGCCATCGGCAACAAGGTAGCGCCCGGCGTGCTGGACTACCTGGCCGGCACCATCGGCGTCCGCGCGCAGCAGACAAGGCGCAAGAGCGTGAAGGACGTGCGCGACGTCACGCTGTTTGCGCCCAGCAGCAAGCCTGCGTCCACCCATGGGCCGTTCGACCGCGAGTCGCTCGCGACCAGCGTGCAGTGGTGGGTGGATAAAAGCCCGCCAGCGGTCCGGTTCGGCTTGGGCGTGCTCGCGATCGGGATGCTGGCCGCCGCCCGCCGGCGGCGTTAGAGCGGGTAATCGTAGCGGATGAAGCCGCGGTGCTTGGCGAGGCGGTCGTAGAGCAGCCGGGCCGTCGCGTTGTGGCTTTGGGTCAGCCAATACATCTTCGCGGCGTCGCGTGCGCGTGCGGCGGCAGCGACGGCTTCGATCAAGGTCCGGCCCCCGCCGGTGCCGCGGGCGGTTGGATCGATGAATAGGTCCTGCAGGTAGCAGACCTGGGTCAGCGTCCAGGCGCTCTCGTGAAACAGGTAGTGCACCAGCCCCACCATCCGTCCGTCGCGATGCAAACCGAAACCGTGCAGGCTACGGTCCTGGACCAGGCGGGTCCAGGTTGCCTGGTAGACTTCCTCGGGCAGCACGGTCTCGTAGAAGGCGAGGTAGCCGCGCCACAACTCGGCCCAGCGTGGGCGGTCATCGGCGGTCAGCTTGCTGATCATGGGGTCACGTCCAGCTTGAGGATTTCGCCGGCGAGATAAAGGCTGCCGCATATCAGCACGCGCCCGGGCAGCTGGTTCCGCGTGAGCTGCCGCAATGCTTCCGCCACGGTGGGTCCGGGCCGTGCAACGTCTCCGGATGCCGCAACGATGGCTTCGACCGACAGGGCGGCGTGCTGCCCCGGTTCCGCCACGGCCCACGATGTGTCGGCGTAGGGGAGCAGCGGACGCAGGAACTCCGCGGTGTCCTTGGCCTGCTTCATGCCCACGACGAGATGGACCGGGCGGTCGCGCCAGGTCGCGAGATGCGCCGCCAGCGCCTCGCCGGCTCCCGGGTTGTGCCCGCCATCAAGCCAAAGCTCCCAGCCCGGCGGGAGATTGCGCGCCAGCGGCCCGGTGAGGCGTTGCAACCGGGCCGGCCACTCCGCCTGCGCGACCCCGGCCGCCAGCGCCGCGTGTGGCAACCGCAGCAGCGCCGAGCGCAGGGTCGCCAGCGCGATGCCGGCATTGTCGACCTGGTGCAGCCCGGCCAGCGACGGAAGCGGCACGCGCAACGCGCCGATCGCATCCTCGAACCGAAACCCGTCGGCCTCCGGCTCGATCGTCCAGTCCCGGCCACGCACGAGCAGGGGCGCGCCGCGTGCCGCCGCCTCGGCTTCCAGCACGGCCAACGCTTCCGCCGCCTGCAGCCCGGTCGTGGCCGGGACTCCGGCCTTCAGGATGCCGGCCTTCTCGGCGGCGATGGCGGCGAGCGTGTCGCCCAGCAACTCTCGGTGGTCCAGCGAGATCGAGGTGATGGCGCACGCGACTGCGGTCACGACGTTGGTGGCGTCGCCGCGTCCGCCCAGCCCGACCTCCAGGACGCATAGATCGGCCGGTGTTTGGGCGAACAAATGGAATGCGGCCGCGGTGATCATCTCGAACACCGTGATTGGCATCCCGTCGTTCACGCGCTCCAATTCCTCCAGCGCATTCGCCAACGCATCGTCCGAGATCAAGGCGCCAGCGACGCGGAACCGCTCGTTGAACCGCACCAGATGCGGCGAGGTGTACACGTGCACCCGCAGCCCGGCTGCTTCGCCCATCGCGCGCAGGAAGGCGCAGGTGCTGCCTTTGCCGTTGGTGCCGGCGACGTGCAGCACCGGCGGCAGGCGGCGCTCCGGATGGCCGAGGGTCGCCAGCAACCGCTGCAGACGGTCGAGGCTGAGGTCGATCAGGCGGGGATGGAGGGCGTGGAGCCGTGCGACGATCGGCTCGATGCGTTCGTTCACGCCGCGGCGGGCTCCGGCGTCGCCTCGGCGGCGGCGGGAGGGCTGGCGCGCAGCAGGCCGATCAGCCGGCCCAGGGTTTCGCGTAGGTCCGTGCGCTTGACCACCATGTCGACGATACCGTGTTCCAGCAGGTATTCCGCGCGTTGAAAGCCGTCGGGCAGGGTCTCGCGGACGGTCTGCTCGATGACTCGGGCGCCGGCGAAGCCGATGAGGGCGCCGGGTTCGGCAAGTTGCAGGTCTCCCAGCATGGCGAAGCTTGCGGTGACGCCGCCGGTCGTGGGGTCAGTCAGCACCACGACGAACGGCAGCCCGGCCTCCTTGGCCAACTGGGTCGCGATGATGGTGCGCGGCATCTGCATCAGGCTGATGGCGCCTTCCTGCATGCGCGCGCCGCCCGACGCGGTGAACAGGACCAGCGGCGCGTCCTGCAGCACGGCGAGCCGGGCCGCGGCGACGATGCCCTCGCCGACCGCGGCGCCCATCGAGCCGCCCATGAACTCGAACGCCATGACGCCGACGACGGCTTTCTGCCCGCCGACCGTGCCGTGGGCGACGGCGATGGCGTCGTCCATGCCGGTTTTCTCGCGGGCCTCGCGCAGGCGGTCGGCGTAGCGCTTCTGGTCACGGAAGCGCAGGGGATCGGCGGGCACTTTCGGCAACTCGATGCGGGTGAACGCGCCGTCGTCGAACGTCCAGGCCAGCCGCTCGGCGACGCTCGGACGCATGTGGTGGCCGCAATGGGTGCAAACCTTGCAGTTGCGGTCGAGGTCGGCGCGGAAGATCATCTGCTGGCACGCCGGGCACTGCCGCCAGAGGTCCTCGGGGATTTCGCGCGCGCCGAGGAGCGTGCGGATTTTCGGGCGGACGTATTCGGTGAGCCAGCTCACTTAGTGCGCGTCCTGGCAGTAGGCTTCCTGGAAGTCGAGCCGGCGCTCGATGCGTTCGAGGCGTGAGTCGATCCGGTCCATCCGGCGCAGGCACACCAAAACGAGGTTGTCGGGCTCATCGCTCATTGCCGCATCATACCCAAATCGCCATCCGCGTGCCAGCTACGCCGCTTCCCTCGTCCCGCGCACCCCGTCGGCCAACGCGCGCACCTGGTCCAGCACCCGGCGCACCGTGTCCGGCCCGGCGTGGCCGTCCGCGTCCAGGCTCGCGGCCAGCGTGTCGACCAGCGCCGTGCCGACCACCGCCGCGTCGGCGACGCTCACAGCACCCGCCGCCTGCGCCGGGGTGCGGACGCCGAAGCCGATCGCGACCGGCAGCCGGGTCGCGGCCCGGATGCGCGGCACCGCCATCGCGAGGTGTTCCGCCGAGGCCGAGCGCGTGCCCGTGATCCCGGCGATGCTGACGTAGTAGACGAACCCCGAACTGCCGGCGAGCACCAGCGGCAGGCGCGCATCGTCGGTCGTCGGCGCCACCAGCCGGATGATGTCGAGGCCGTTCGCCGCGGCGTGACCGGCCAGCCAATCGGCCTCCTCGGTCGGCAGGTCGACCACGATCAGCCCGTCCACTCCGGCGGCTGCGGCGTCCACGCAGAACCGCGCCGGCCCATAGGCGAGCACCGGGTTCAGGTAGCCCATCAGGACCACCGGCGTATCCGGATCGTCCGCGCGGAACGCCGCCACCATGGCCAAGGTGCGCCTGACGGTCGCGCCGGCGCGCAGCCCGCGCAGCGCGGCCGCCTGGATGCTCGGGCCGTCGGCCATGGGATCGGTGAACGGCATGCCAATCTCGATCAGGTCAGCCCCGGCGCCGGGCATCCCGCGCAGGATCGCAAGGCTGGTCGCGGCGTCCGGGTCGTAGGCCTGCAGGTAAGGGATCAGCGCGCCCCGGCCCTGGGACGCCAACGCCGCGAAGCGTGCGGCGATCCGGCTCACAACTGGACGCCCAGATGCTCGGCGACGGTGAAAATGTCCTTGTCGCCGCGGCCACACAAATTCATCAGGATAATCTCGTCCGGCGCCATCGCAGGGGCGATCTTGGCCACGTGCGCCAGGGCGTGCGCCGGCTCCAGTGCCGGGATGATGCCCTCGGTCCGGGTGCAAAGCTGGAACGCGGCCAGCGCCTCGTCGTCGGTGGCGGCGACGTATTCCACCCGGCCGATCTCGTGCAGCCAGGAATGTTCGGGACCGATCCCCGGATAATCCAGCCCGGCGCTGATGCTGTGCGCCTCGGTGATCTGGCCGTCCTCGTCCTGCAGCAAATAGGTGTGGTTGCCGTGCAGCACGCCGGGCCGTCCGCGCGACAGGCTGGCGGCGTGCTGCGCCGTGTCCAGCCCGCGGCCGGCCGCCTCCACGCCGATCAGCCGCACCGCATTGTCGTCCAGGAACGGGTGGAACAGGCCCATCGCGTTCGAGCCGCCGCCGATCGCGGCCACGATCACGTCCGGCAAGCGTCCCTCGGCGGCCTGCATCTGGGCGCGCGCCTCGACACCGATGACGCTCTGGAAATCCCGCACCATCGCGGGGTACGGATGCGGGCCGGCGACGGTGCCGATCAGGTAATAGGTGTCGTCCACGTTGGCGACCCAATCGCGCATCGCCTCGTTCATCGCGTCCTTCAAGGTGCCGGCGCCGGAGGTGACGGGCCTCACCTCGGCGCCGAGCAGCCGCATGCGGAACACGTTGGGCTTCTGCCGTTCCACGTCGGTGGCGCCCATGTAGATCGTGCAGGGCAGGCCGAACAGCGCGCACACCGTCGCGGTCGCCACGCCGTGCTGCCCGGCGCCGGTTTCGGCGATGATGCGGGTCTTGCCCATGCGGGTCGCGACCAGGATCTGGCCCATGCAGTTGTTGATCTTGTGCGAGCCGGTGTGGTTCAGCTCGTCCCGCTTGAAATACACCCGCGCCCCGCCGAGCTCGCGGGTGAGCCGCTCGGCGAACCAAAGCGGGCTGGGACGGCCGACGTAGTCCGCCAGGTAGCGGTCCAGCTCGGCCTGGAACACCGGGTCGCGCTTGGCGGCCTCATAGGCATCCTCGACGGCCAGGACCAGCGGCATCAGCGTTTCGGCGACGAACCGGCCACCGAACTCGCCGAAGCGCCCTCGCGAGTCGGGGCCGGAGCGCAGGCTGTTGGGGCGGGCGGGCGCAATCTCGTTCAAGGCAGCCTCCATATGCGTGGGCGTCATAGCGCACTGGACCCGCACGGTCACGTCCCGGGAAGATGGTGCGGTATCGCCGCCGCAGCTACGCTGCCAGGCGAAACGGATTCGGACCTCGCCGATGCTCAGTGCCCATCCTGGCGGCTCCCCTTGCGAGATCATCGACGGCCCACAGGCGGCAACCGCGGCCGTGTGGCTCGACCTGCTGGCGCCCACGGAGTCGGAGCGCGCCGCGGCCGAGCGCATCACCGGCCTGCGCGTCCCGGCGCGGGACGAGATCGCGGAGATCGAAAGCTCCAGCCGGCTCTCGGCCGAGGGCGACGCGCTTTACCTGAACACCCCGCAATCCTTCCGGACACCGGCGAACGAGCTGGCCAGCGCCCCGCTCGGCTTCGTGCTGGCGCCCCACCGCATCCTGACGGTGCGGTTCGCACCCTCGACCGTGTTCGACGGCTACGCGGCCCACTTCGCCCAACCCGGTCCGGGTGCCCCATGCAGCATCGGCGTGTTCGTCGGCATCGTGGAGGCCATCGTGGACCGGATCGCCGACGTGCTGGAACACGTGGGCAGCGACCTGGACGGGCTCTCGAAGGGTGTATTCGGCGCGGATATGACGGGAAACTCCAAGCGGACCGACCGGGCATTGCGGGACACGCTGCGCGGGGTCGGACGTTGCGGCGACTCGTTGGCTAACCTGCGCGACAGCCTGCTGGGGGTCGGGCGGCTGGCGGCCTATGTGGAGGAGCGCGCCCGCGCTTGGACACCTCCGGAGTTCGCGACGCGGTTCAAGACGCTGCGCGCCGACATCGCCTCGCTGAACGACTACGACGCCCAGCTCAGCGGCAAGGTCAGCTTCCTGCTCGACGCGACGCTCGGCTTCATCAACATCGAGCAGAACAACGGGGTGAAGGTGCTGACCATCGCGTCCGTGGTGGGCATCCCGCCGACCTTCGTGGTCGGGCTGTATGGGATGAACTTCAAGAACATGCCGGAATACGATTGGGCGTGGGGCTACCAGTATGGGCTGGCGATGGTTGTCGTCAGCATCGTCGTGCCGATCGTCTGGTTCAAGGTGAAGGGCTGGCTTTAGCCGCGGCGACGAAGGCGCGGACCAGCGCCGGATCCTTGACGCCACGCATGCGCTCGACCCCGGAGGACACGTCCACGGCGGTCGCGCCGGACAGATGAATGGCCTCGGCGACGTTGTCGGGCGTGAGGCCGCCGGCCAGGAGCCACGGAACCGGCGGGGTCCAGCCGCGCAGGATGGTCCAGTCGAAGCTGTGGGCGTTGCCGCCGGGTAGGGCAGCATCGGGCGGTGCCTTGGCGTCGAGCAGCAGGCGGTCCACGCCCGGTGCGGCGTGGGGCAGGTCGGCTACGGCGGCGACGCCGATGGCGTGCCAGACGGGGAGGCCGAAGCGGGCGCGCACCGCGGCGGCGCGTTCGGCCGAAGCGTAGATTTGCACGGCGTCCAGCGCGGCCGGCCCGATGGCGGCGTCAATGTCGGCGTCGGTCGGATCGACGAACAGGCCGATCCGCTTGGGTCCACCGGGACGGGCGAGAGCGCCGGCCGCTTCAGGCGAGAGAAAGCGGGGCGAGGGCGGGAAGAACACGAACCCGGCATAGGCGGCGCCCGCATCGGCCGCAGCGTCGTAGCCGTCCTGGGTGCAGATGCCGCAGATTTTGACCCTCATGCGATCTCGCTTGCGATGGCGGCAGCGGCTGCGGCCGGGTCGACGGCGGTAGTGACGGGACGGCCGACCACGATCCAGTCGGCTCCGGCATCGACCGCGGCGCGCGGTGCCATGGTGCGAGCCTGGTCGCCGGCAGGGCTGCCCCCGGGACGGATGCCCGGCACGACCAGCACCGGCACGGCGCCGAGAGCATCCCGCAGCATGGCGACCTCGTGCGGGCTGCACACCAACCCATGCGCGCCTGCCGACAGCGCCAGCCGCGCCAGACGCAGGACCTGCTGGCGCGGGCCGCCGGCGACCCCGGTTGCGTGAAGGCCTTCGGCATCCAAGCTGGTCAGAACGGTAACGGCCAGCAGTTGCGTCGCGGCGCCTGCGTCGTCCAGGCTGCGCCGGGCGGTTTCGATCATGGCGCCTCCGCCGGACGCATGCAGCGTGAGCAGGGCCGGCGCGAGCGGAAGCACCGCCCGCATCGCCCCGGCGACCGTGTTTGGGATGTCATGCAGCTTCAAGTCGAGGAACACCGGCCCGGCAAGCGTGCGGACCGAAGCGGCCCCGTGCGCCAGGAACAACTCCAGCCCCACTTTCACCATGCCGGCGTAGGGGGCGACGGCGGCGGCCCATGCGCGCGCCTGGAACAGGTCGGATGTGTCGAGCGCCACGATCAGGCGCGGCATCAGCCGTCGATCGTGGCGACGGCCGAAGCGTTGGAGCGCTGCCGCATGGTGCGCATTTCGTCTTCGAGCGCCCGGACGCGGCGTTCCGCCAGGCGCGCGCGGCGGCGCTGGCCGAACGAGCCCAGCGACACGACCAGGCCGCCGAGCAGGAAGAACAGCGCGCTCGCGACCAGCACGGCGACGGACAGCGGCGATTGCAAGGACAGGTCGGTGGGCCAGAGCGCCAACTGCACCGGTTCGGGGTTGGAAAGGGCGAACAGCACCAGCAGAAGCAGGCAGGGCAGGGCGATGATCAGTCGGACGAACGTCATGCCGGCATGCGCTCGGGCGCGCGCAGGTTGCGGACGTGCTTGCTGCGGTTGACCCGCTCACGCAGTTCCTTGCCGGCCTTGAAGAACGGCACGGCCTTCTCGTCCACCGGTACCGCCTCGCCGGTGCGCGGATTGCGGCCGGTGCGGGCGTCGCGCCGCTTGACGGTGAACGCGCCGAAGCCGCGCAACTCCACACGCTCGCCGCGGGCCAGGGCAGCGGTTATTTCGTCAAAGATGGTCGCCACGATAATTTCCACGTCCCGTCCCAGCAGGTGCGGGTTTGCCGCCGCCAGTTCGGCGATCAGCTCCGATTTGGTCATCGAGTTAAACCCCTGTGAGATGGCAACGCTGCCAGAGGGACTCTGCCTCGTCAAGGATAACGCCTTGGACAACATGGGCTTTACGGACGCCAAAGGGCCAACGCGGATCCTTGCGACCAGAGTGGCGTGAGTGCCGCCGGCCAAAATCCGGCGAGGGATGCGCCAACGGTGCGCTCGTACAAGGTCCCGGTCTTGACGTCGCTGATGGGCAAGTCCGCGTCGACATGGCGTTCGCGCTCCAGCCAGCCTCGCGCTTCCGGCTCCCCGCCGATCTCGTCGACGAGGCCGAGCGAAAGCGCCTGCCGCCCGGTGTAGGCGCGGCCATCGGCGAGTTCGCGCACCCGCGCCTCATCCAGATGCCGGCCGCTGGCCACCATGGCGACGAACTGGCTGAACATGTCCATCACCAGCGCATGCAGGTAGTCGCGCCCTTCCGGGGTCAGGCCACGAGTGAAGCTCGGCTGGTCCTTGAGCGGGCCCGAGGTGATCGCTTCCGCGCTCAGCCCGGCTTTCTCCAGCAACCCCGCGGCGTTGCCCGTTTCTAGAATCACGCCGATCGAGCCCGTCAACGTCGCGTCCCGCGCGAAGATGCGAGCCGCCGGCAGCGAAATCATGTAGCCGGCCGACGCCGCCACGCCGCCCATCACCGCCACCAGCGGCTTGTCGGCCGCCACGTGCTGCAAGGCCGCATGCAGGCTTTCACCACCCGCCACGCTGCCGCCCGGGCTGTCGACCGCCAGCACCACGGCAGCGACGCTGGAGTCTTTGGCCAACGCCTCGACCGCCTCCAGCAACTTGCGGTTCTCGGTGATGATCCCGGACACGTTCACGCGCGCGACGTGCCGCGCAGAACCGAGGCTGCCGGCGGCCAACCGGCCCCGGCTCGCCACCGCCAGCCCCGCCAGCACGAGCGCCAGGACAGCCAGCACCCGCCAAAGGACCAAGCGGCGTTTCAGGCGCCGCCTGTCCAGCAGCAGATCAGCCTCTAGCGCCACTACTCGCCTTGCGCCTGCTGGTTCCGCCGGCGGATCGCCGCCCCTAGGATGTCGCCCAACGAGGCGCCGCTGTCGGACGAGCCGAACTCGGCCACTGCCTGCCGGTCTTCCTCGACCTCACGCCCCTTGATGGTGAGCGAGAGCTTGCGGGCCACGCGGTCGATTGCCGTGATCTTGGCATCCACCTTCTCGCCGACCGCGAACCGATCGGGACGCTGGTCCGACTTGTCGCGCGCCAGTTCGGCCCGGCGGATAAACCCGGTCAGGATTTCGTCCACCTTCACTTCGATGCCGTTCGCCTGCACCGCGGTGACGACGCAGGTGACGACCTCGCCCTTGTGCACGCGGCTGAGCACGTCGGCGGCCGGGTCGTCCTGCAACTGCTTGATGCCGAGGGAGATGCGCTCCTTCTCCACGTCGACGTCGAGCACCTTGGCCTTGACCACGTTGCCCTTCTCGAACTTGGCCATCGCCAGCTCGCCCGGCTCGTCCCACGAGATGTCGGACATGTGGATCATGCCGTCGATGTCGTCGGTGATGCCCACGAACAGGCCGAACTCGGTGATGTTGCGGATCTCGCCTTCGACCGTGCTGCCCACCGGGTGCAGGTCGACGAACTCCTCCCATGGGTTGCGCTGGACCTGCTTGATGCCGAGCGAGATGCGGCGCTTGGAGCTGTCGACGTCCAGCACCATGACCTCGACTTCCTGGCTGGTCGCTACGATCTTGCCGGGATGGACGTTCTTCTTGGTCCAGCTCATCTCCGACACGTGGACCAGGCCTTCGACCCCCGGCTCCAGCTCCACGAAGGCGCCGTAGTCGGTGATGTTGGTCACGCGGCCGCTGTACTTGGCGCCCGGCGGATACTTCGCCGCCACGCCCTCCCACGGATCGGCCTCGAGCTGCTTCATGCCCAGGCTGATGCGTTGCGTCTCGGCGTTGAAGCGGATCACCTGCACGCGCACGGACTGGCCGATCTGCAGCGCCTCGGACGGGTGGTTGATGCGGCGCCAGGCGATGTCGGTCACGTGCAGCAGGCCATCGACGCCGCCGAGGTCGACGAACGCGCCGTAGTCCGTGATGTTCTTGACCACGCCGTCCAGGATCATGCCTTCCTTGAGGCCCTGGATCAGCTCGCTGCGCTGCTCGGCCCGCGTCTCCTCCAGCACTGCCCGGCGGCTGACGACGATGTTGCCCCGCGCGCGGTCCATCTTGAGAATTTGGAACGGCTGCGGCGTGCCCATTAGCGGCCCCACGTCGCGCACCGGGCGGATGTCGACCTGGCTGCCGGGCAGGAACGCCACCGCGCCGCCGAGGTCGACGGTGAAGCCGCCCTTCACGCGCCCGTAGATCGAGCCGTTGACGCGAAGCTGCGCCTCGAACGCCTTCTCGAGGTTGGTCCAAGCCTCTTCGCGCCGCGCCTTCTCGCGCGACAGCACGATGGAGCCGTCGCGGTCCTCGTAGCGCTCGACGAACAGCTCGATCAGGTCGCCGGGCTTGACCTCGGGAGCGGCGCCGGGCGGGCCGAATTCCTTGAGGGCGACGCGGCCCTCGCTTTTCAGGCCCACGTCGACGATGGCGAACTCGTCGGTCAGGCGCAGGACGCGGCCGGTGACGACGGAGCCTTCGAAGCCGGTGTCCCGGCCGAGCGTCTCGTCGAGCAGCGACGCGAAATCTTCGCCGCCAGGGTTGTGTTCGTTGAGGCCTGGATAGACCTCGAAATCGGAGATCGTAGCCGCGGAGGCTGATGCCATGTGGTGTGGTGGTTCCTGCAAGGGGCGCGAGCGGCGCCGGAGGTTTGCGCGTCCGTTGAGGACACGACGTGTCGCGCGCAAGGGCGAGACCAGGTTGAGTGAAAAGCCCCCAAAATGGGGTTTGCCGCGCGCAGACATACCGCGCGACCGCCGGAAGTCAAGGTAAACCGCAACAACGCCGCCTTTGAGGCCCTATTTTCGCCTGCGAGACAGGGCTTCGGTCACTGCCTCCATCGCCCGCGCGAACGCCGCATCGGGGTCGAGGTCCGTCGTATCGAGCACCACCGCGTCATCCGCCGGGCGAAGCGGCGCGGCGGCGCGGGCGCGGTCAAGCTCGTCGCGGGCGCGCAGGTCGGCGGTGACGGTCGCGAGGTCGACGCCGCGCAGCTCCCGCCAGCGACGCCCGGCGCGGGCCTCGACGCTGGCCGTCACGAACAGCTTCACCGCGGCGTCGGGGAAGATGACGGTGCCGATGTCACGCCCGTCCAGCACCGCGCCGCGAGCGGCCGCGAAGCCGCGCTGGAACGCGAGCAGCGCCGCGCGCACGCCGGGGACGGAGGCGGCCTGGCTGGCGGCATGGTCCGCCGCCGGGCCGCGCAGGTCGGCGCGGGCGAGGTCGGCGGGTTGCAGCAGCCGCGCCTGGGCCTCGGCCGCCACGGGGTCGGCCGGCTCGGCGCCGGCGTCGAGCACGCGCCGGCCGACCGCGCGATACAGCAGCCCGGTGTCGAGGTATGGCAGATCGAGCGCTGCGGCGAGACGGCGGGCGAGGGTGCCCTTGCCGGCCGCCGCAGGGCCGTCGATGGCGATGACGACGGTCATGACAGGTCCGCGCCGAGGCTTCGCATCAGCACGGCAAAACCGGGAAAGCCGGTGTCGATGAAGGCGGCGGCGTCCACCGTGACGGGCGCGTCCGCGGCAAGGCCCAGCACCAGCGCGCTCATCGCCAAACGATAGTCCGTCAGCGTCGCGGCCGTGCAACCGCCGGCGACCCGGCCGTCCCCATGCACCAACAGGTCGTCGCCCTCGACCTCCACGTCCACGCCTGCGCTGGCGAGGATCGCGGCGGTGGCGGCCAGGCGGCCGTTCTCCCTCATCCGCTGCTCGCGAGGGCCGCGCAGGCGCGTCGTGCCGTGGGCGAAGGCGGCGGCGATGGCCAGGATGGGATATTCGTCGATCAGGGACGGCGCGCGATCGAGCGGCACGTCGATGCCGGTGAGCGCGCCATGCCGTGCCGTGAGGTCGCCGACGGCTTCGCCGCCCTCGTCGCGACGGTTCGCGACGGTCAGGTCCGCGCCCATCTCCCGCAGCGCCTGGAACAGCCCGGCGCGCAACGGGTTGAGCCCTACGCCCAGCACCGTCACCGCAGAGCCCGGCACCAGCAGCGCCGCCACAAGAGGAAAAGCGGCGCAAGACGGATCGCCCGGCACGACGACGTCGCGAGCCCGCAGGTCCGGCTGGCCTTGCAGGGTGACGACGCGGCCCGCCCCCATGGTTTCGACCGTCAGCTCCGCGCCAAAATGCCGCAGCATAGTCTCGCTGTGGTCGCGGGTGGGGGTTGGCTCCTCGATCCGCGTCTGCCCGCGCGCGTTCAGCCCCGCCAGCAGCAAAGCGGATTTCACCTGGGCGGAGGCGGCCGGCAGTCGGCACTCGATCGGCAAGGCGTCACGCGCACCCTCGATGGCCAGCGGCAAACGCCCGCCCGACCGCGATGTGAACCGTGCGCCGCACGCCTCCAGCGGGTCGATGACTCGGCGCATCGGCCGGCCTCGCAGGCTGGCGCCGCCGGTTATGAACGCAAACAGGTCGTGGGAGGCGAGCACGCCGGTAAGCAGCAGCGCCGTGGTGCCGGAGTTGCCCATGTCGAGGATGTCAGCCGGCTCGATTAGGCCGCCCACGCCGCGTCCAGCGACGCGCCAGGTTGCGCCATCTTGCACGATGTCGGCTCCCAGCGCCCGCATGGCTGCCGCGGTGCGAAGGACATCCTCGCCCGCCAGCAGGCCGGTGATGCGAGTTTCCCCGACGGCTAGCGCCCCGAACATGAACGCGCGATGGCTGATCGACTTGTCGCCGGGCACGCGGACGGGGCCGGTCAACGGCGCGGCAGGGCGGCGGGCGACGAGCGGGATGGGGGGAGCGTGCATGAGGGCCTTCGTGGAAGGCGCGCCGCTTAGCATGACGGGCGGCAGTTCGCCATGCAGCTACCGACATCGATCAGGCTGCGGCAAGATGCGGTTCATGTCTGCCGTGCACCTTGTTTCCATCCGCCGGGCGATCTCCCGTGCTCTCGGCACGCAGGATCGCAAGCTCCTCCCGCTCCGCAAACGACAGATGTCGCCCGGACAACGGCTTCGACGATGGCGCAAGCGTCGATGGCGGCGTGCCGTCCGCCTTCCGGAACCATCGTGCTCCTACCGCTTGCGATACTCCTGCGCCAATCGCCACATCCTAGCTTGACTGCCCCGTCGCAATCGATACCCAACGCCGCCGCCGGTCCTCACGTCGCGCTACCCCCGGCCGCCGAGCGGGTGCGATTTCCAAGCTTCAGCCCGATCCGTGCTACGTCATCGCTTATGGAGACCAAACCCCCGATCCCGCTCGCCGTCCTCGTCGGCATCCAAACGCCGGATGTCGATGACGTCGCGCACGAAGCCAGCCTTGAGGAGTTGGGGCGTCTGGTGAAGACGCTGGGCTATGAGGTGGTCGGCACGGTGTCGCAAAAGCGCGAGGGCACTGGCGCCGGGTCGCTGCTGGGCAGCGGCAAGCTGGCGGAGCTGGCGGCGTTGACTGGCGGCACCGGCGTGGTGGGCTCGATGGCGCCGGCCCCGAAGTCCAAGGCCCGGCAGCGATTCGAAGGCGCGGCTAAGACTGCCGATCCGGCCGAGCCCGATCGGGACGCCATCCGCAGGCCCGAGTTCGTCATCGTCGACCATGAGCTCTCGCCCAGCCAGATCCGCAACCTGGAGCGCGCCACCGGCGGCCAGGTGCTGGACCGCACCGGCGTCATCGTCGAGATCTTCCATCGCCACGCCAACACCCGCGAGGCGAAGCTGCAAGTAGAGATGGCGCGCCTGAAATACGTTGCACCGCGCTTGCGGGAATCCGCGGCCGGCGGCGGGCGGCAACAAGGCCCGGGCGCCGGCGAAAGCACCCTCGACCTCGACCGCCGCAAGATCCGCGACCGTCTTTCGGAGCTGAAGGAACAGCTGGAGGCCGTGCAGCGCGACAGCGACAATCGCCGCTCTGCCCGGCGCGACCAACTGCGCGTCGCGCTGGTCGGCTACACCAATGCCGGCAAGTCCTCCCTGATGCGGGCGCTGACCGGCAGCCAGGTGCTGGTGGAAGACAAGCTGTTCGCGACCCTCGACACCACCGTCCGCACCCTGCAGCCGGAGACAATGCCTCGCGTGCTCGTCTCCGACACAGTCGGCTTCATCAAGCAGCTGCCGCACGACCTGGTCGCCTCCTTTCGCTCGACACTGGCGGAAGCGCTGGAGGCCTCGCTGCTGCTGTTCGTGGTTGATGCGTCGGACCCGACCTATGAGGCGCAATTGGAGGTGAGCCGCAGCGTGCTGCGTGAGATCGGCGCGGACGCCGTGCCGTCCCGCCTGGTGCTGAACAAGCTGGACCGGGTGGACGCCGCCAGCCGCGTTGCCTTGATTGAGAAGCATCCGGACGCCATCCTGCTCTCCGCTCACACGCCTGCGGATGTGAGCGCGCTGCGGGATACCATCGTCGCGTTTTTCGAGGCGGCGATGGTGGAGGACGTGCTGGTGCTGCCCTATGCGAAACAGGGCCTGATCGGCGAGGTGTACGAAAGCGCCCGCGTGCTGTCCGAGGACTACGACGAGATCGGCCGGGTGCTGAAGGTGCGCGGCCTACCCGGCGCCATCAAGCGGCTGCAGCGGAGCCTTGCCGCGCATTGAGCCTCAGATTCCGTGCAGCACCGCTCAGATATTCGGCAGTACCCCGCCGGGGCACTGACCACCGAGAGGAATTGGCCGGGAACGGACTATCTGCTTTGGGCCGAACGACGGCGAGAAGCCGACTTTCCTCCATCGCCATCGAGGGCGGCCGCTGTTCACTCTTTTCGGACCTCATGGTGGCGGTGCGTAATGGGCAAACCCGTTCGTAGGCAACGGCGTTGGCGTGCCTGTCCGACACTCTTGTCGGCCTGGGAGCCAAACCATGAGGACGATGAACGACTTGTTCTTGCATTTCTTGCAAGACATCTATTACGCCGAGAAAGCATTCGCGAAATCTTCGACCAAGATCATGAAGGCCGTCCAGAACGAGGCGGTCCGTGAGATATTGAAGAAGGCCAAGGACCATGCGAGCGAGCCGATTGAGGCGCTCGACCGGGTGTTCGAAGCAGTCGACAAGCGGCCCCGCGGCAAGACGTGCGAGGCGATGAATGGCCTGCTCGCCGAATGCCAGGAGGCGATCGAGGAGGGAGAGAGCGGCCCCGTGCTCGACGCCGCCCTGATTGCGTGCCTACAGGGGATCAAGACCTACGAGATCACCCGCTACGGCTCGCTGCTGGCATTCGCACGCCAGATGGGCCTCGAAGCCGCCATCGAGGAGTTGGAAAAGCTGCGGGACGCCGCCCGCAACGACGACGAAGCGCTGAGCAAGATCGCCGAGGGCGATGTGAATGCCGAAGCGTCGACCAAGGTCGGCAAGGACGATGAGGGCAAGGAGGCCGACGAGGACGAGGAGCCCGGCGAGAACGACTCGAAGGGCAAGCCGATAACCGTAAAGAAGCCGACGACGAAGAGTTGAGGGCCAGCGCGTTCAGGTTGGGCACACGATCTCGACGGTCGCTTGCCTGACGAGAGGCTGCGGTTCGTGACCAACGGACTGCAGGTGTGACGTCGGGGTCACGATGTTGAAGTGGATGTTGGCCGCCGCCGGCTTCCTCGTATTGGCGGCGGCGGCATGCGAGACACACGTGACAATCCTGCGAGCGTGAAACGTCTCGGACCGATGAGAAAGCTGTTGAGCCACGGTTTCTAGGTGTGTAGCCCAAATTTGGGCAGGCGACCGGCACCTCGGCCGGGCGGGGCGGAAGCGCGGGTCGCGCTCCTTCGCTAGTGTTCCGCTCGCTACCCGAGCGCAACCTTGACCAGCTTCGCCCAAGCTCCAAATGCGCTCGCGAAAGGCGTGGCTGTCGTAGGCCACGATCAGTCACTACAAAGCAAATTGATGCATATCCAGGCAAAAAATTCAGACGTTGACAGGCCCTAGATCGGTCCGCCCGGCGCGTCCTTGGCCCAGAGCAGCGGCAGCGTGTCGCCGCCGGGCAGCTGGTAGTGCCACCACTCCGACCCGATGTGCTCCCAACCGGTTGCGGTCATGACCCCGAGCAGCAGGGCGCGGTTGCGCAGGGCCGATGGCGCGAGGTCGAGCGTGGCGTGGGCGGATTGCGGCGTCATGTCATCGAAGCCGGTCCCCATGTCGAGTTCGGCCCCAGTCGCGCGGTCGGCAAAGGTCAGGTCGACCGCAATACCGCGCGGGTGGCGGCCGGTGCCGTCGGCTGGGTTGGCCACGAAACGCGGGTCGGGAAGGGCGTTCCACAGCGCCCATTGCGCTTCGAGCGGACGAAAGGCGTCGAATATCGTCAGGCGTAGGCCGATGGCCGTGGCCCGGGCTGCGGCGGCGAGCAGGGCCGTGCGGGCCTCGGGCCGGAGTAGCGCCACGGGGCGAGCGTAGATCGGCTTGCCCGTGAAGTTGTTCGCGGTGGCGTAGCGGATATCGAGCGACACGCCATCGTCGGCCGTCACGGGCAATAGCATGGATCGGCTAGGATTGGCGTTCGCCGATGGCGGCGGCGTAGGCGGCACGGTCGGGAAGCGGCGGTTTTGGCGCCCGCTTCAATGCGCTGGCGGTCGCGGCGGCTTGGGCGACCTGGGCTTGCCAGCCGGCGATCCGCTTAGCGGCCTGCCCGCGCCGGGTCGGCCCGAAGCGCAGGAAGCGGATCGGGCCGAAGCCGCAGAAGCCGAGGACCTGCCGGCGCCACCGCCGGATCACCGGGTCGCCGTAGACGGCGCGAAGGTACCAGGGCGGCGTGTCCATGGTGATGATCACGTCGGCCGAACGCCCGGCCAGCAGCCGATCCCAGAACTGGTTGTGGCGGTGGTAGCGGAAGGCGAAGCCGGGCAGCAGCAGGCGGTCGAGCAGTCCCTTCAGCAGCATCGGCTCGCCGCCCCACCAGAGCGGAAAACCGACAACGAGGTGGTCGCAGGCGCCAATCGCGGCGGCGACCCGTTCGAGATCGGGCTCCCAAGGCTGATCGGCGCGGTAGCCGTGCTGCAGGTTCGGGTCGAAGGCCAGGGTGCGAACGGCAATCCGCTCGACGGCCGTGTCTGGAGCCAGCGATGCCGCATAGGTGTCGAGGAGGGAGCTGACCAGGCGTCCCTCGTCAGGATGGCCGTCGAGGATCAGGATGTGCAAAGGGTGCTAATGCGATGGCCCCGGCAGCTGCTTGGCCAGCCGCCGGGCCATCAGCCAGCCGATCAGGCCGGAGGCCGGGCCGCCGATGCACACGAGCAGCAGGCCGACATAGGCCCCGCTGATCATCATCGCGATGCCGATGCCGAGCAGCATGCCGCCGATCAACCCGCCGGTGACTCCGGCAGCAATGCCGAGCCAGATGATTTCGCCACGATCCACCATGCGTCTTACCTGCCGCGCCCGCCCTGGTTTGACAAGCCCGGAGCATGCGCCTACTCCCCGTCGCACTGCCGGGAACGTGGACGGGCCTTCGGGGCCTGCTCCCGCCATCGCCATTTGGCCTACCGGTGCAACACAGCCCCTCAACGGGCGACACGACAGGAGTACCGCGCATGACCAAGCGCGCCGAAAGCAAGTTCAAGATCAACCGCCGGCTCGGGGTCAACCTGTGGGGCCGCGCCAAGTCGCCGATCAACAAGCGCGACTACGGCCCCGGCCAGCACGGCCAACGCCGCAAGCAGAAGCCGACCGATTTCGGCATCCAGCTGATGGCCAAGCAGAAGCTGAAGGGCTACTACGGCAACATCGGCGAGAAGCAGTTCCGCAAGTATTACGAGGAGGCCGTGCGCCGCAAGGGCGACACCTCCGAGAACCTGATCGAGCTGCTGGAGCGCCGGCTGGACGCGGTGGTGTACCGCCTGAAGTTCGCCATGACGCCGTTCGCCTCGCGGCAGTTCATCAACCACGGCCACGTGCACGTGAACGACAAGCGGGTGAACATTCCGTCGTTCCTGGTGCGCGACGGCGACGTGATCGAGGTGCGCGAGAAATCCAAGCAGCTCGCCGTGGTGCTGGACGCGACGCAGAGCATCGAGCGGGACGTGCCGGAGTACCTGGAGGTCGACCATCGCGCCATGAAGGGCCGCTTCGCCCGCGCGCCGAAGCTGACCGACGTGCCGTACCCGGTGCAGATGGAGCCGAACCTGGTGGTCGAGTTCTACTCGCGCTGAGGGCATGACTTCAGCCGAAGAGATCGCCCGCCGCCGCACCTTCGCGATCATCTCCCACCCGGACGCCGGCAAAACGACGCTGACCGAGCGGCTGCTGCGGGCGGGCGGGGCCATCCAGCTCGCCGGCAACGTGCGCGCGAAGGGCGAGCGGCGGCGCACGCGGTCGGACTGGATGGGCATCGAGCGGGAGCGCGGCATCTCGGTGGTGACCTCCGTGATGACGTTCGAGTACGGCGGCTGCGTGTTCAACCTGCTCGACACGCCCGGCCACGAGGACTTTTCGGAGGACACCTACCGCACGCTGACCGCGGTCGATTCGGCGGTGATGGTGATCGACGCGGCCAAGGGGATCGAGGCACGCACCCGCAAGCTGTTCGAGATCTGCCGTCTGCGCGACATCCCCATCCTGACGTTCATCAACAAGATGGACCGCGAGGCGCGCGACGCGTTCGAGCTGCTGGACGAGGTCGCTGGCACCCTGGCGCTGGACACGGCGCCCGTCACCTGGCCGATCGGCCGCGCGGCCAGCTTCGCCGGCACCTACGATCTGCGCACGCGCGAGGTGCATACCGCGGAAAAGCTGGGCCAGTCCGACCCGCGCATGATCGCCATGGCCGACGAGATCGACCTGGTGCGCGGGGCCTTGCCGGAGTTCGACCGCGACAGCTTCAACGCCGGGCACCTGACGCCGGTGTTCTTCGGCAGCGCCATCCGCGAGATCGGTGTCACGGACCTGCTGGACAGCCTGGCCGCGTTCGGCCCGCCGCCCCGCGCGCAGCCGGCCGACACGCGCGTGGTGGAGGCGAGCGAGGACAAGCTGACGGCGCTGGTGTTCAAGATCCAGGCGAACATGGACCCGAACCACCGCGACCGGATCGCCTTCGCGCGGGTGTGCTCGGGCCGGCTGGTGCGCGGGATGCGGCTGCGGCAGGTGCGCACGGGCAAGCTGATCCCGCTGCACGCGCCGCAGTTCTTCTTCGCGCGGGACAGGCAGATCGCCGACGAGGCGTTCGCGGGCGACGTGGTCGGCATCCCGAACCACGGCACCCTGCGCATCGGCGACACGCTGAGCGAGGAGGAAACGCTGAACTTCGTCGGCGTGCCGTATTTCGCGCCGGAAATCCTGCGCCGGGTGCGGTTGGACGACGCGATGAAGGCCAAGAAGCTGCGGCAGGCGCTGCAGGAACTGGCGGAGGAGGGCGTGGTGCAGTTGTTCCGCCCCCAGGACGGCAGCCAGCCGATCGTGGGCGTGGTCGGGACGTTGCAGCTGGACGTGCTGATCGCGCGGCTGGCGGGCGAGTACGGCGTCGCGATCGGGTTCGAGCCGGTGCCGTACGCGCTGGCCCGGTGGGTGAGCGGCCCGCGCCCGGCGGTGGACAAGTTCAGCCAGGTCCAGCGCACCGCGATGGCCGACGACGTGGACGGCGACCCGGTGTTCCTCGCGAGTTCGGTGTTCATGATGAAGCGGACGGCGGAGCAGAACGAAGGGCTGGTGTTCCGGGATATCAAGGATATCCGGCCGGAGGCGGCGGGGTAGGGTTGGGGAAGGGTTAGCTGTTTGCTGTTCCGGGCACGGCTGGCTTTCGTTTGGGTTGTTCGGGCTGGGATGACCGGGGTCGCTTCGACGAGGCTTGCTGGTTTTAGAAGACGATTGCAGTCGAGACAGACAAAAGCAACGTAATGCATAATTCAAGAATTATGCACCAAAACTAGAATCCTGATTAGATTGGGCTTTTCTGGTGCATAAATTAGATGCATATCTATGCGATGATTTACGGGTATGCACGAGTCTCAACGGACGGTCAGAGCGTCGCGGCACAGGTTGCCGAACTGACCAAGGCCGGATGCACGAAGGTGTTTCGCGAAGTGGCGTCAGGTGCCAAGACCGACCGCGCCCAGCTTTGCCGCTTGCTCACCCAGCTCGACGCCGGCGACGTGATGACGGTGACGCGGCTCGACCGCCTCGCCCGTTCTACCCGCGACCTGTTGAACACCCTCGCAGCCATCACCGACAAGAAGGCCGGCTTCCGCTCGCTGGGCGATGCGTGGGCGGACACCACGACATCACACGGGCGACTGATGCTCACCGTGCTAGGCGGCCTTGCAGAGTTCGAGCGTGACCTTATCCGCAGCCGCACAGGCGAAGGACGCGACCGCGCCAAAGCGCGAGGCGTGAAAATGGGACGCAAGCCGAAGATGACGCCGCACCAGATCAAGGAGGCGTTGCGACGCTGCGATGCCGGAGAACCGATGCGAGACATTGCTAAATCCTACAACGTCAGCCACAGCACGATTTCGAGGCTGTCTGCATGACGACGGCGGATTGGGCGCTAGTTATTAGTCTTTGCTCGGTTGTCGTTTCCTTGGCGGGATTCGTTTGGAACGTCTGGTCTAAATTCATTTATCCTCGTGCGAAGGTCAGATCATACATCGCGGTAATGCTGATCTTTGACGGTGACGGAAGTCCCGCCCGCAAGACGATCCAGCTTTCTGCGACCAACTATGGCCCGACTGATATTACGCTGCACAGTCATCAGGCGAAGCGGCGGCAAGGCTTCCTATGGTTCCGGCGGAATCGCAAGCTGGCCCTCATCAATCCGATAGCTCACCCTGATTCGGCCACGACGACCGGATGGCTCGCGCCGGGCTTCCCGAAGAAGCTGACCGTTGGCGAAGGCGTCCACGTGTATTTTTCACCCGCCGCACCCCTCAATCATCCCCTCATTCCGCGTGGGCAAACAAGCCGCTGAAGGCGCTTGCGTGCGCGACGGCTTGGTCGAACGCTGCCATTAGCGGGGCGAGCCGATGCTCGGGCATGTTGGGGATGAGTTCGTAGAGCATGCAGCCTTGGCGAAACAGCGAATGGCTTCGGGTCTTTGATGTGTTGGACTTGAGCAGCCGGTCCATGCCGAGGCTCTCGCCGACAGCGCCGAGCATGGTCAGCAACGCCATGGCGAACGCGCTGACCAGCAGCAGCCGATCGCGCCGGGTCGGCTCGCCGATGCGGGTGGCGGACAGGCCCATGCCGAAGCGCAGGTCCTTGGTATCGCGGAACGCAGGCTCGATGGTCCAACGGCGGGCATGGTGATTGACCAGCACGGCGGCCGTCGCCTGCGGATCGCTCGTGGCCAGACACCAGGGCTCCTTCATCCCGTTGGCATGCACGCAGACCACCGCGCCCACTTGGCGCCCCTGCGCCGTGACCCGGGCATCGCGCAGCTTGCGGGCGCGTCCGCCCTTGCCGACCCATTCGGCCGCAGGCCGCGTTTGTCCATCGGCATCGGTGACGTGGATGTTGCCGCGGAAGCGAATGACGTAGCCGAAGCCCAGTTCGCCCAAAAAGGCGAACAGCTTTTGGTCGCCGAAGCCGCGGTCGGCCAGGATCGTCACACGGCAGCCGGCCGGCAGGGTTTCGCCCAGGCGGCATAGGCAGGCATCCTCGTAGTCATTGCGCCGGGTTGCGATCTCCTCTTTCCAAACGGTCAGCCAGATCAGCGGTGCCGCCCGACCGTGGCTGGTCACAAGGCTCAACACCAACGTCGATTGGCCGTCGCGGTCGAAATCGGTCCAGTCCATCGCCACCAGGATGTCCTGCTGCGCGCCGACCTGCTGCGGCACCCATCGGGCGAAGCTGTCCCACACGTCGATGCCCTGGTTGCTCATCAGCCGGTCCACCTGCTTGACCGCATGCTTGGTCACCAGGCCTCGCGCCTGGGCCAAAGCCTGGCCGATCATGGCCACCGCCAACGAGGCGCCCGCCATTACCCCAAGCGTGGCGCCCGCCAAGGCATCGACCCGCTTGGCGTGCAACTCATGCCCGTAGAGCTCTCCGATAAACCCACGGACACCTTCAAGTCGCCTGTGCGATAGCTCCGCCTTGACCACGTCCAAGCTCCAACCCAATACGAGCCGAAGCAGCTACACAATCCACTCGAAGCGCGGCTAGCTCTGCATCAAACAAAATGAGGGGATTCGTGAGGCCGCACCCAAGCGTTGGGTTGAAGAAGGCGACCTGTATTACTTCGGATTTTGCGACACGTTTGGGCGCCTTCATTGGTGCTCACGCGCGAATGCGAGGAAATTCCGTGCGGATGTGGTGGAGGATTTCGGCGCTGTTGAGCATAAGCCAAGGCCGCTCGATACGATCAATGCAGGCGCGACGAGACGTTGGGAGAAGGTGGTCGCATCCGTCGCAGCCCGAACCGCATCGATCAAGGCGAGGTTTCGCCGCAAGGCGTAGGAATAAGCGTTGAGGCGGGAGACGAACGGCGCTCGTCGAACGTGCACCGATTTTCCATAAAGTCGGTTAGGCGGTCAACGCATCTGAGCCAGGATCGAAAGATCCAAGGAGGAGCCATTGCCGACCACAGCATTGAAGCTTTGCCTGGCCGCAGCGCTTCTGATGGCCACGCCGCACCTGCACGCTTGGGGCGATGAGAAGCTCGGCGGCTACAGGGTGGACCCGAACGCCGTATCGGTCTCCGGCATCTCGTCTGGCGGCTACATGGCGCAGCAGTATCACGTGGCGCACTCCAAGCAGGTCATGGGTGTCGGCATCGTGGCGGCCGGGCCGTGGGACTGCGCCGACACTCAACCTGGGTGGCTGCCGCTCATCACGGCCACGCAAGTCTGCTCCCACACGGCGGGGAATGGCCTGCCGTTCCTCGGCCCCCCCAACCTTGCGGCCAGCATCGCTGCGACCAAGGACGCGGCGAGGGCGGGCCACCTCGACCCGACGACGTCGTTGGCGAACGCCAAGGCCTTCTTGTTCTCGGGAACGATGGACAGCCTCGAGCCACAACCTGTCATGGACGAGTTGTACCAATACTATTTGGCGTTCAGCCCTCCCGGGAACGTGCGTTACGTCAACAACGTCCCTGCGGAACACGCGATGGTCACCGACCGGTATGGCAACGCATGCGGCCACCTCGGCCCGCCATACATCAACAACTGCGGCTATGACACGGCCGGCGAGATGCTCAAGTTCATCTACGGCGGGCTGGAGCCGCCGGGCGACCCGGCCACCGGCAAGCTGCTTGCGTTCGACCAGAGCGAGTTCCTGCCGATCGAGGCGATCAGCATGGCGCCGGGCGGCCACGTGTTCGTGCCGGCCAACTGTCAGGCCGCGCCCGGCTGCCGCCTGCACGTCGCGTTCCACGGCTGCCTGCAGTCCCAGCAACTCATTGGCGACGCGTTCTATGCGCAGGCCGGCTACAACCGGTGGGCGGCGACCAACAGGATCATCGTGCTCTACCCACAGGCCGCGGCGAGCGACGTCGCGCCGTTTAACCCGAACGGCTGCTGGGATTGGTTCGCCTACACCGACAGCCGCTTCGCGACCAGGAGCGGCCTGCAGATCGTGGCCGTCAGGAAGATGATTGCCCGGCTTTTGGATGGCGCCCAGCACTGACGAGGTGTTGCTGCCGGGCGCGGTACCCACAAACTGGCGTCTCATTGCACCCGGCCAACGGTTGAAGGAAATGCCCTCACGGCCAACGAGCGCAATGGCTTTCTTTTATATATGATAATGTTCTTTATCAAACGCCTTAGCTTGCCCCGGCCGGCGTCCGCTGCCTAGACTCACCGCGCACCCTTGCGAGGATCCTCCGATGCCCGACACCCCCACTGTGGACGTGCCCATCCCGGTCGAGCCCGACGTCGCAGCCGTCCTCGGCGACGCCCGCACCCGTGCCGCCATGGGGCACCTGGTCAGCCGCGTGCTCCGGCCACGCCTCGGCCCGAGTGAGCTTGCGCGGGCCATCGCCGACGCCAAGGCCGAAGCACGCGATGCCGGGTTGACGGACGCCGACATCGACGCCGAGCTCGCGGCCTACAACGCGGAGCGCCGTGGCGTCGCGGGAGGGTGATCGTGTTCGATGCGTCGGCTGTGGTGAGCGCCGCGCTCCGGGAAGACAGCGTGCCGGAACGCGCGTTGTTGCGCGCCGAAGAACTGGACCTTTTCGCGCTCTCCTCCGCCGTGGACGCGGAGATCGTCGAGGTGCTGAACCGCCCCCGCTTTGCCGACGCGGTGTCTGAAGCGCGGCGCGCCCGTATCATCGACGTGCTTCGTGGGCAGGCGGCGTGGTTCGCTCCCTCCGAGCCAGTCACCGATGAGTGCATCACAAAACGGGGGCAACTGGCCTGTCGGGGTGGTTAAGCAAACGAGCCGTTCTTTGCCTGCAAGCTGCCGGACACCACGCCACTCCCGCCCGCTGCCGATATGCGGTAAGTCAA
>JAABUX010000422.1_pt1 | contig 72594 bp, 66 predicted proteins | sample 5561851 | NCBI WGS metagenome assembly JAABUX01 (sample SAMN10711883, study PRJNA513361) | rock metagenome | isolation source: Antarctica rocks | place: Antarctica: Victoria Land, Richard Nunatak red sandstone | collected 2016-01-03
GGTCAGCGATGAGGAGTTGGCCCAATGCACGATCAAACGTGACGACTACCACGGTGAATGGAACTATGAGATTCATCCAAGATTACACAAACGGAGTGGGTAACTTATTTTGGCGCGGATCCTTAGCCAAACTCCAGAGCTTTAAACTCTATCCTGTCATCACTCCCAACTAAAGATGACTTGCCCAAGCTTTGACGACGGTGATCCACCTACGCCCGGAGACAACAGGATGAGCGACCCAATCCCGACGATCGACGAATTCGTCCACCAAATTTTGCTGAGGCCGACGATGTATGTGTCCTGTCCGGAGTCCCTCGATGATGCACTCTCCCTTTTCGAGACCCTCCGCAATCTACTCCAAGCACCCGAACAGCCCACTCGACATGAATTTTCGGACTACTTGATCAAGAAAGGATACGATGCGAGGAACCTCAGCCAAACGGCGGATTTGATGGGTCTTCGCACCCCAGAAGAAAAGTATCACTTCATCTCAAACTCGTGGGATGAATTCTTCAACTCCATTGGCCGAGCCCACGAATAAGATGGTGGCCACAGAGGATGAAGAAGGGATCGGACTAATGGAGCGGCCGGGTGGATGGGCCACTTTCCGACCCCTGGTCCGCTCAAGATCGGACCAGGGGTCGGGTTTAACCGACTCATCACCGGGTGGCTGGGTTTGTTAAGCGATCCTATCTATGGGTGGAAGGCGGATCATCTCAAAGAAGTTGATCCGTATCCGACCCGTACCCGCTCCGAGGAGTTTCAATCCGCCTCGCGGACGACGAGGGCGTTGTGGGTGGGGTTGCCGGGGATGCTTCCTCGGACCAGGACGACGCGGTCGCCGGGCTTGACGACGTGGTGGGTCCTGGCCCAGTCGAGGGCGACGGCCAGGTCGCGGTCGACGTCGGCGATCCCGGGGGCGACCAGGGGGTTGACCCCCCAGTAGAGCGCCATGGCCCGGGCGGTTTCGGCGTCTTCGGCCAGGGCGAGCGTGGGAGTGGTATTGCGGTACTTCGACGCCGCCAGCGCGGTCCGGCCCGAGCGGGTGGCCACGACCAGGAGCGCGGCGTTGAGGCGGCGGCAGGCCAGGCTCGCGGCGTCGACGACGGCCTCGGTGATCGGCGTGATCCAGCCTTGGTTGCTCCAGCCGATCCCGATTTCCCGAGGGTTGTGCGAGGAACCCGGCTTCTGCTCGCTCAGGAAGGTTTCGGCCTCGGCCACGATCCGGCTCATCGTCTCGACGGCCTCCAGCGGGTAGCTCCCGGCGGCGGTCTCGCCGGAGAGCATCACGGCGTCGGTGCCGTCGAGGACCGCGTTGAAGACGTCGGTGGCCTCGGCCCGGGTGGGCCGGTTCGAGGTTTCCATGCTGTTGAGCATCTGCGTCGCGGTGATCACCGGGACCCTCGCCCGGTTGCAGGCGGCGATGACCCGCTTCTGGATCGCCGGGACGCTCGCCACGTCCATCTCGACGCCGAGGTCGCCGCGGGCCACCATCACGCCGTCGGCCTGCGCGACAATGGCGTCGATGGCGAGGACCGCCTCGGGCTTCTCGATCTTGGCGATGATCCGGGCCTTCGAGCCTCGGAGCGCCAGCTCTCGGCGAAGCTGGATCACGTCGTCGGCGGAGCGGACGAACGACAGGCCGACGTACTCGACATGCGCCCCGGCGGTCCAGTCGAGGTCGCGGAGGTCTTTCTCGGTCAAGGCGCCGATCCCGAGGTTCGTCCCCGGCAAGTTGATCCCCTGCCTCGATTTGAGCCGACCGGCCAGCGTGACCGTCATCGACACGGAGTCGCCGGCGGGTTGCCCTTCGGCGGCCCGGTGCTCGGCCTCGACGCGCATCACCACGGCGCCGTCGGCGAACAGGACGACGTCGCCGACCCGGAGGTCGCGGGGGAGGTCTCGGTAGGTGCAAGTCATCTGACGCGGGTCGTCGGAGGTCCGGTCGACGGCCAGGGTGAAGGTTTCTCCGAGCCGGCAATCGACCGAGTCGCCGGGGATCGGCCCGAGGCGGATCTTCGGCCCGCCGAGGTCCTGGAGCACGGCCAGGCACCGGCCCGACTCCTGCTCGATCGCCCGGATCGCCCGGACCGTCGCGGTGTGCTCGTCGTGGGTCCCGTGCGAGAAGTTGAGCCGGAACACGTCGACGCCCGCGTCCACCAGGGCCTTGAGCATCTCCGGCGATCGAGACGCCGGGCCGACCGTGGCCACGATCTTGGTGCGGACCTTGCCCGTGGGCTCAATCTGGCGGGTCGTCATCAGGCCGGCTCCTCGGGAGGAACAAGAAACTCACTCGATGATCCGGCCCGAGATTGTATCGAAGGCGGCCCGATTGGGAAATCAACCAAAAAAGGGGCGGAGCCGGTCCTTGGACCGACTCGCCCCTTCTGGTTTGGTGTCACACTGAGACCTTGATCCGATCAGTGATCAAAGCGCGTCGGCGCTGATGACCTCGCCGCCCTGGGTCGTGCTCGAAGCCTGCCAGGCCTGGAAGTTGATGGTGTTCTTGAAGAACCGGACGCTGCCGTCGCACATCCCGGCGTTCACCCCGCCCGGGTGCTTGCTCCGCGCGGCCATGTACTCGATCATGTCGCCGTTGGCCGGGTTGACGACGCCGGTGCCATCGGTGTTGACGCAAGGCAGGATGGCCGTGCTCGACACGCAACCCCCGTTGCCCATGCTCTCCGGGTAGGTGCTGTTGGGTGTGAGCAAAGCGGTGAACGATGTCGCCGGCCCCCACCAGGTGTAGCCTCGGAGGTCGCCCTTGCCCGCGTCGCCGGCGACGACCTCGGAAGTCATCAAGGTGTTGCTCAAACCATCGGTGATCCCGGAAATCTTGGTCGTGGAGATGATGACCATCCCGAGGGCGTAGCCCTTGATGTCGATCAGAGGTGTCCCGATGTCGGTGAACGGGGCACCTCGGAAGGTGGTCGTGGTCCCCGGCATCGACGGGATCGGTACGGTCACGTTCGCCTGGGCCTGGTCAACGTTGCCGTAGTTGACGACATAGTTCTGGTAAGTGACCCCGTTATTGGAGTTCTTCTGGCTGCCTCCCGGTTCGCTCGGGCAAACGAAGCCGCTGATCCGCGAGTTGGTCACCGTCGTGTTGGCATACCCCGCATAGCGGAACGGGGCATCGATGCCGAGCGACAAGAGGTTCGGGTCGTTGCTCCCGACCGAGTTCCATGAGTTGAAGAGCGCGCTTTGCTCAATGAAAGGCAAGACGGAAACCATCCAGTTTCCCCAGCAGCAGCCCCGTTCGCCCGGCGGGAACGACCCGTTCGAGCTTTCGTAGTTCATCACCCCCAAAGCCGAGTTGCTTGAGATTGTTGACGCACTGGGCGCGCCTGGCGGCCTCGCGGGCGGCCTGGACGGCGGGCAGGAGCAAGGCGATCAAGACGGCGATGATGGCGATGACCACCAACAGCTCGATCAGCGTGAAACCTCGACGAAGACGCACTCTCGACATGGCGAAGGTCCCCAGGTACCGACTGGATTGACAACAAGGACGCGAAACGGTCCTCACCAGTGGAAACGAGAAAAAGCCCTTGGCGCGGGGCCGGACCGCCCCACTACCGCACCACTCTCGACCCAAGCGGGGAACGCACCTTCGAAAATCGCCAAATCAACCGAATGAGAAGGCGAACGGGGGGCGTGGATGCGCCGGAACGACCATCGTCGCGGAAGCGGGTATGACGGCGACCGACGCGCCGGGTTGGCGAACCTCTTGGGAATGAGAGTGGCCGGAGTGAGATCCGGCGTAGACCGAACGTCGAGTGGTCCTGATCAAAGGGGCGCGACCGTGGAGAGAAAAGGAGGCGTCCGTCCAAAAAGGAGGAGAGGAGACTCGGCGGGGGCTTGTTCGATCGAGAAGAAGTTCTCAACCCGAACGGACCACATCATAAGGGGCGCTCCCCTCGACAATCAAAACAATTCCGACAATTTCGCGCGAACAATTCTCGGGGCGGGTGTCGCTTTCGAATCTGGAGGTTCGGATTGCAAATCGCAGGATTGCAAATCGCAAAAAATCAGAAGCCAAGATCCTTCAATCCTTTGCGATTTGCAATCCTGTGATTTGCAATTCTTGATCTCGAAGGATCTCCAGATTCGAAAGCTATACCCTCTCGGGGCCTTCATCACCGGTCGGACAACCAGACGGGAGTTACGCGGTTGATTTCAGCCACGCATGGACCACGGATGGGGAAGCGGAAAAAAAGGCTGATCCGTATTCCATCCGTGGCTCAATCTGATCGAACTCCATAAGCCCCGCTCCAATTTGCAATCCTGCAATCCGCCATGCGGGAACCTCTCGGGATGCGTCATACGATGGAGACCGGCGCCGGGCGTGATCCGCCGGAGCCGGTCCCCGATTCTTCGCGTCTTCTCGCGTCTACCCGCCGGGTCGAGATCAGGCCGAGGCTTGTTGGCGGGGGCGGGTCGTCGCCCGGCGACGGGACCAGGCGGCGCCCAGGGCGGCGGCGAAGATCGCGAGGGTCGAGGGTTCGGGGGTGGGGGTCGGGCCGGCCGGGGCGGTGGCGAGCATCTCGGCGGCGGGGGTCGCGAGGATCTGGGCGGACGCGGACGACGCGGCGGGGAAAGCGGTGCCGGGGGTCGGGCTGGGGGTGGCCAGGGCGTTGCCGGCGGTGTTCATCGTCCACGAGGTCGGCAGTTTCAGGTCATTGTAGTGGACCGGGAACGTGTAGTTGGTGGCGTAGCTCTTGGAGGTCGGCTGGACGCCGCCGAGCTTCACGGCGTCGACCGTGGCGGTGACGGAGGATTGCCCCGAACCGTTGACGGTGCCGTCGAGGTGGCCTCGGATGAGCAGGCTGTTGATGGTCTGGGTCTTCAAGTGGAACGCGCGGCCGAAGTTGGGCAGGAGGTTGTCGAGCACGGAGACCTTGGAGGTCTTGTCGTACGCCGGGGCGCGGACCTGGATGACGAACGGAGTGTCGCGATAGGTCGAGACGGAGGACGCCCCCGAGGGGGTGTTGACCGGGTTGACGACGAACTGGCCGAGCTGGATCGTCTGGTTCGATCCGGTGGCGTAGACCGCGTTGCTCACGCCGCTGAAGGAGAGCTGCGACGGCCCGGTGAGCGTCGAGGGGGCGGCGTGGGTCTGGATGACGCCCGTGGTGTTGTACTCGAAGGTCTTGGGGACGATGACCTGGTAGGGGTTGGTGAGTGTCGTCGTGGTCGTGGCGTGGGTCGAGGTCTTCGACGCGGCCGAGGCGACGTTGGGGGCGATCGCCAGGCCAAGGGCCAGGGTGATCGACAAAGCTTGGACGGGTCTGGTGAGGTTCAATCCGCTCATCGGGCACTTCCTTGTGGTTATCGAGCAAGCAGAGTGCGGGGCGATGCCCGGCCTTGGGAGGCCCCGCGGTGGAAACGCGAAAGGGTCGCGCCCCGGCGACCCGTCCCACCCGACCTGCCCGGATGTCTTCGATTCCCAATCAATGTGAGCGGATCAAAGTCGAGTCGAAGACCGGGCGATCAGGAGGGGCGAAATCGTGTCATACCAATCCCAGGAATTGATGAAAGATCGCAAATTGCAAATTGCAAACGGAAAGGCAATCAGAGCGATACTTTGCAATTTGCAATCCTGCAATCTGTCATGCGGATAATTTCCGGGAACCGTGTCGAACCGGAGCGTTCCGGCTCCGGGAGCGCCTTCGTTTCCAGGCCCAACCCGCCAGGGCCAGGGCGAAGGCCGCCACCGAGGTCGGCTCGGGGGCGGGGGCCGGGAGCGGGTTGCCGGTGACGTCGACGAAAGCCGACAACGTGGTCATGCCGTAGGTGGTGCCGTTGGGGGCGGCGATCCCTTGCGGGAGGTTGAATTTGAGGTCCGAGACCGGAAACGGCGGGGTCGCGTCGCTTCCGTTTCCGCTTCCGGTGACCGACGTGATCGTCGGGAACAAGGTCGAAGTTCCATCCCCCTGCAAGTTCCCGTTGAGGACGCCGCTGATCTTGTAGGCGTAGGATGACGAAAAATAGTTGTAGCCGGGGTAGTAGGGGTTATAGCCGCCGTAATAGTTGCCGTTGTTGTTGGGGACCTGGCCCACATAGACGTTGATGGTGAACGGGGTGTTGTCGTACATCAAGGTCGCCCCGGTGGGCAGAGGGCTGGTGGTGAACGACCCGAGGGTGAAGGTTCCGGGGGTCGTCAACATCGCGGGGCCGCTTTGAGGGCTGAAGCTGATCGGGAAGCCATAACCCGAGCCTGAGTTCCCGTCGATGTCGCCGGAGGTGTTGTAGAGGTACGACTGGACGGCCGAGGCGTCGGCCTCACCGGCCAGGATCGTGGCGGCGAGTAGGGTTGCGATCGCGAGTCGGGGCATCATGCGCCACATGAAAATTCGATCTCCATTGATCGTTCAGGCGACGGCGGTCCGGGGACCGATTGGTCCGTCGTGAAAGATCGGGGGGTTCAACACTGGGGATGTGAAACGAGGTGTACCGACAACGTCCGGGACATTCGATGGACCGCGGTTGGCAGATTGAGATGCCAGGGTTCTTTGCAATCCGCGATCAACTTTCGAGGTTGCTTTGATCGATCCGAAAGGCCGCCGCCAAGGGGCCGTCGCTTTCCGGCCCGGCGAGCCATGAGAGCAACCCGGCCCAACGGCGGCGTTTTGCCTTTCAAAGCGAGCGGTTCATGCCGCGCGTTTCTTTCCGCCGGCCCATTCAGGCGGGCTTGCGGACCGAGCGGAGGCGGTGGCGGAGGCCCAGGCCGACCATCGCGGTGGCGAGGATGGCGAAGGTGGTCGGCTCGGGCGTGGGCGTCGGGCCGTCGATCCCGCCGCCGGCGGGGGCGGGAGTGGTGGTGGTGACGGACGCCTGCACCGTGGTCCGACCGCCGGCCGAGGCCGGGACGAGGTCGAGCGGGTTGTTCAGCACGCTCAAGGTGCTGAGGTACTGGCCGTCGCCCGAGGCGAACACCGGGCTGGCGATCGGGTCGAAGCTGGCTTTGACGCTCGACTGGCTGCCCGTGATCATCCCGTTGAGTTCCCCGGTCAACGTCACAGGAGAACCCGTGGTCGGATACGCCGTGCCGGCGATCGAAACCGGGTTGTAGGTGATGGTGAAGTGGGTGTTGTTGAAGGATTCGCTCTGGCCGTCCTTCAACGTCGAGACCACGAATTCGCCCAAGCCGACCGATGACGGGGCGGTGAACGAACCGCTGACGACCGGGTTGAAGCTGATCGGCACAGTGGTCGGGGCGGTCCCGTCGCTGCTGGTGATCCCATCAGCCAGGATGGTGCCCGACGTGCTGTAAGTGTGCATGACGGAGGCGGCCTTGGCGTTCGCCCCGGTGAGGGCGAGGCTGGCCAAGGCGAATGCCGAAGTCCGCAAAACATTCTGGCCGAAAGTTGCGCGCATCGCTTCCATACTCCTGTTTGATCGTACCCAAGCCATCCCGAAGCCAACGAGGGGAACCGGGCCGCCCTTGGGAAACGACGACGGGCCGCGCCCCCTCCGGGAACGTCGAGGCCCATGCTTCCCCCTTCGGACGCTCGCCCGAGCCTGGACGTGCCCGAGGAAACCGCCGAAAGGGAATCAATCGTCGGATGCGTCGGAAACCTCGCGGGGGCCGAGGATTCCGTGACTGTTGACGCGGCGGCAATCCTTGCTCGACTCGACCTCGGAGTCCTTTCCTCACCCCGGAACCCTTCGGGGTGTGTCGAATCCCTTCGCCCTCCCTTGGCGACCACCGCGACAAGATTGGCTTCCGCCCGTCGAAGCCGAAGGAAGGTGAAGGCGAACCGGCGGGACGATAATCCGAATCGACCCGCGAGTAAACCTCAAGTTTTCCGTTTTCGGAACCGAAGGGGAGATTGGCCGTCGCCGATCACCCTTCGACTTCGACTGGGTTGGAGAGCGTCCCCAGGCCGTCGATCTCGACTTCGACCCGATCCCCCGCCTTGAGCCAGACCGGGGGGTTGCGGGCCATCCCCACCCCCGGAGGCGTCCCGGTGAAGATCAGGTCGCCCGGCTCCAGGGTGAACAAGGTCGAAAGGTGCGCCACGATCGCGTCGACCCGGAAGATCATGGCGTCGGTGTTCGAATCCTGCATCGTCTCGCCGTTGAGCCGGAGCCTGATCCCCAAGGCGTGGGGGTCGGGGACCTCGTCGCTCGTCACCAGCGCCGGACCCGTCGGCGCGAAGGTGTCGAAGGTCTTCCCCGCCATCCACTGCTTTCCCGGCCTCCGCAACTGCCAATCGCGGGCCGAAACGTCGTTGCCGACCATGTACCCGCCGACGATCCCCATCGCCTGGTCGACGGGGACGTTCTTGCCTCGGACCCCGATCACCACCACAAGCTCGGCCTCGAAGTCGACCTCCGAGCTAATCGCCGGCAAGACGATCGGAGCCCCCCGCCCCACCAGGCTCGAAGCGTACTTGCTGAACAGGATCGGGATGCTCGGGACATCGGCCCCGGTTTCCCCCGCATGTTCTCGGTAATTCAAGCCCAGGCAGACGATCTTGCCGGGGTCGATCACGGGAGCCAGCAAAGTGCAGGTGCTCGGTTCGTGACTGGTCGGGCCGATCGGCAAGACGGCCTCGATCCGCTTCAAACCCTCCAGGCCGAGCGCCAGGATTCCCCGGACGCTCGACGGCAACTCGGCCTCGGCCCGCTGGATGTCGACGTAACGCCCCAAATACTCCGCGCAAGCCCGAGGGCCAGAATCGGTCAAAACCGTCACCAACCGCATGGAACCCCGTCCTCTTGGTTCTTCGTGGAGATCGCTGATCACAAGAGAATAGCAAATCGCGGAAGAAATTGAGCCAGCGGATGGAACACGGATGAAACACGGATCAGAGCAAAAAAAGAATTTATCCGTGTTCCATCCATGGCTAAAAAATCAGCGGTGGAGGCGTTCGGACAGGTCGCGGGCGACGGCGGAGTTGGGTTCGAGGCGGAGGGCCCTCTCGGCGGCAAGCCGGGCCTGGGCGGGTTGGCGGTCGACTTCGAGCGCCTGGGCCAGCCCGAGGTACACCTCGGCGCGGTCGCCGAGCTTCTCGGCGGCGAACTGGAGGTCTTGCACCGCCGCCCGCGAATGGTTCAGCGCCAGGTGGGCCAGGCCCCTCCGGAAGCGGATCTCGGCGTCGTCGGGGGCCAGTTCGTTGGCCCGTTCGAGCCGGACCAACGCCTGGTCGGGCTGCCCCCGGTCGAGCTGGAGCGACGCGACCCGCAAGATCGCCGGGGCCGACCCCGGGTTGAGTTCGAGCGACCGGAAGTAAGCCGCGAGCGCCTCATCGGGTCGGCCCAGAAGCTCCAGCGCCTGCCCCCGGGCGAAGTGGGCCTCGGGCTGGTGCGGGTCGACCTCGATCGCCGAGTCGAACCGCTCCAGGGCCTTGTTCGACCGGTTGAGCCGGGCATCCACCTGCCCCAGCCCCACCAACGCCCCGACGTATTCCGGCTCGATCGCCAGCGCCTTGCTGAACGACTCGGCCGCCGCGGCGAGGTCGCCCTGGAACTGCATCACCTTGCCGAGCCGGTAATGCAGCTCGGCCGACCGGGGGGTCTGGGCGACGAGCTGTTCCAGGTCGGACCGGGCCAAAGGATAATCCCCCCGGTCCATCGCCGCCGTGGCGGCCTGGCTCAACTCCTGGCGGCTCGAAGCCATCGCGGGGGATTCCGCCGCCTGCTCGCGCCGCAGCCGAGCACCCACGCAGCCGGGCACGACCCCGAGCGAGGCGACGCAACACCAACCGGCGATCACGGCCCGATGCCGCATCCAGTCCCCCCTCGTCTGACTTTGATTGGGCCGAAGGACGTCGAAGAACCGGAGGAAACGCGGCGAGTGCCCGAAAGCGGCCAGACCAACCGGCGTCGCGCCGATCTCCACCACCGGGCCGCCGGAGGATAGGCCGAGACGCCTCCGAGGTCAATCCCGATCGGACCGCGCCGGGCCTCGGAAAGTCGCCCACAATCCCGGGTAATGGCACGATTGCGGACCGTCGACGATCTGCCTCGATGCCCGAGGCTCCGATCGGAGTCGGCCGACAAGGCGGATCGATCAGAGCAACCGTCGAAACTCATCGTTCGTCAAGTCGGCATCGCGGACGATATTTCCCATCGTGATCGCGTTGACCGGATTATGGCGTGGGATGGTCACCGTGCGCGAGCCGTTGGTCATCACGACGTGGCCACCTTGCCGCTCCACCCAAAAACCTGCTTTTTCCAACGCTCGGATTGCGTTCAAGTGGTTGACGCCGGGAAGTTTGGGCACGATCAGACCTCGATCTCGACCTCGCGGACATTCGCCCCGATAAGGCGATCGCGGATCGCCGCGAGGTACTCTCGAATCGCGTCGGTGATGTTCTCGATCGCCTCCTGCTCGGTCGCCCCTTGGGAGTGGCAGCCTGGCAAGTTGGGGACGGACACCGCGAACCCCTCATCCGACTCTTCAAGGACGACTTGATACGTCATCGACAGACCTCGACCAAACAACGTCAGGGGGACCATTAAATCTTGGTCTTTATTGTATCGGGACCTCGGTCGGCGGCAATCAATGGGCCAAGATAAGGCCCATCCTCCCAACCCGTACGGCGGGGCCGACCCTCTTCGGGAAGGTCGGCCCCTGGATGTCAGTCGAGATAGGCCGGGTCGATCGGCTCAAGGCTCAGGACGACCTCGAAACCCAAGGCCAGCGCGTAGCGACCGAGCGTATCGAGCTTCGGGTTGAAAATGCGACCGTTCTCCAGTCGGGACAAGGTCGCCAGATCCAGATTCGCCTTCCGGGCGATGTCCTTGATCGTCAATCCCCGCGACTGCCTCATCTCCTTCAACTCCATCGCGAACCGGACCGCCGCCATCGCGGTCCCGCTCTGCGAGGGGTGCTCCCCCTCACCGGTCGAGTCCGGCTCGGGAAGGATCAAGTCGTCGATCAATGCTGGATCGACGACCTCCTTAATGTGGTTCGTCATGCGTCCTCTTTTTTTAATGAGTGTGATCTAGTAAAGTCCCGCCGTGATTGACATCCCGACCGAAAGTCTGGACGATCCAAAATTGTCATGAAGATGCCCCCTCACCCGTTGGCGCGGGTGAGAGGGCGAGTCGGTCCTAGACTCGGTACATCGTCGCGACACGGATCGTCCAAGGTCTTGAGCGTAGCTCCGTCCAGAAGATCGCGTACCTGATGTTCGGTCTCGTCCGGACGATCATCCCGGGTCGTCCGGACGATCGACTGGCGATGAACTGATTACGCGGGTCTTGGACGGCTTTCTCCACCTCGGCAACCGTGTGGTCGTGCTTGGCGATATGGGCCAAGTTCTCGTCATCCCACACAAAGATTGCCCGCAAAATTAGCCTGCCATCAAGGATGCTGATTAGTCACCGCATGGATTTTAATCCACACGACATCCTCATCATAAACGACATGGCTCTAAAGTCAAATCCTTGATTGGACCAGGATTCATCAAATGGGGCCTGCCCCTCCGACCCAAGTGATTGCGTCCGCCCGGTCGCGCGCTTATCCTGAATGGCCGAGCGGCACGTCCGACATCCTTTGCAAACCGTTCGGCAACCACGAGTTATCCATGAATCGACATGTCCGCCGCTTCCTCGCGAGCTTGGCCGTCTGCCTCGTGTTCGCCTCACCGAGTCGGGCGGAATTGTTCGAGGCCGAGGCCCAGGACGCCCGGGATTTCGACGTCGTGATCGCCGGGGGGACGACGGCGGCGTTCGCGGCGGCGGTGGCCTCGGCGGAGTCGGGGGCTCGGACCGCCTTGATCGAGCCGACCGACTGGGTGGGCGGCCAGCTCACCGCGTCGGCGGTCCCGGCGGTCGACGAGGCCTGGCATAAAGTCACCGACCCGGCAAGCAAAGAGATTTACAACGTGTCGGCCATCGCCCGACGACGCGAGAATATGACGCCCAACTTCCGCAAGATGCTCGACGCCACCGGCAACCCCGGCCGGGGCTGGGTGAGCAACTTCTGCTTCCTCCCGCTCGACTTCCTGAACCAGCACCTCTTGCCCCTCGAAAACCAGCTCAAGGACAAGCTCGTCGTGTATCGCGACACGGTCATCAAGTCGGTGGATATCGACGCTTCGACCGGCCGGATCAAGGGCTTGACCGCGATCCGGCGCGAACCCCGAGCCGGGCTGGCGGCGAACGGGTACGACCGCCCCTTGTCCGAGACTTTGAACGACTGGTACAGCCCCAAGGATTCCGATCGGTTCGCCAAGTCGGTCCTCACCTTCCGAGGGATCGAGGCGGCGGGCCGGTCGACGGTCTTCCTCGACGCGACCGAGTGGGGAGAACTGCTCGCCCTGTCCGGGGGCGACTACCTCCAGGGGGCCGACCGAGTCGACGGCCGTCGCGGCGGCGACGATACCTGCGGCCAGGCGATCGTGGTCGACGTCGTCGAGCGGATCAACGCCGAAGCCACCCCCGAGCCCCCCGGCCCCCAAGGCGTCCCCGCGCTCGGGTACGGGAGCTACAAGAAGTTCCCCGACGCCTGGGACCGGATCTGGACCTATCGACGGATCAAAGGCCGAGGCCCCAACCCCGAGGTCGGCGACATCTCCCTACAAAACTGGGGCTACTCGGGCCGAGACGGCGAAGGCGGCAACGACTACCCGTTCGGCTACTTCTTCCTCTCCAAGCGAGACGCCGAGGCCCAGCGGCTCGACTGGCGAGGGGGGATCAATCTTGAGGTCTTGGCCGGTGCGGAACGCCGGGCGCTCGGCTGGCACGAGTGGTTCAAGGCGCACGCCCCAAGCTCGATCAAGCCCGAGCAGGTGACGCTCGACCGCGAAGTCCTCGGCACCTCCACCGGCCTGGCCAAGATGCCCTACATTCGAGACACCCGCCGATCGGTCGGGCTCGACGGCTTCATCCTCAAGGTCGCCGACCTCGGCGGTCCGGTCGCCAACAAGACCGGCAAGCGGTTCCGGGACCGCGTGGCGCTGGGGGCTTATGGCGTCGACATCCACCCGGTGACCACCTGCGAGGCCAGCCCCGACACCTCCGGCTCGCACGAGACCTTGCCGTTTTGCATCCCGTTCCGGGCCTTGACGCACGAGAAGTGGACCAACTTCCTCGTCGCGGGCAAGACCATGGCGCAAAGCTTCCTCACCAACGCCGCCACCCGCCTCCACCCGATCGAGTGGTCGACCGGAACCGCCGCCGGGGTCGCTGCCGCCGCCATGAGTCGGCAAGCCTGGACCAGCCGCCAGGCGTTCGAGCACATCGGCGAACTTCAACCGATGATCCAGGCCAAGACCCCGATCAACTGGACCATCGACGGCGAGGTCTACCCCAAGCCCGACGAGGTCACCCCGCTTTGACAGCAGCTTAATCCAAGCAGATTGAGCCACGGATGAAACACGGATGGAACACGGATAAGAGTCTCATCAATAGTAATGATCCGTGTTTCATCCGTGGCTAATTTGATTTTAATTCCTTGATCATTCAAGGGCCGCCCGGGGGGACACCCGGGGGTTTGGGGGCGTCGGGGCCGGTCGTCGGCGTCGGTTTCTCGCCGCAGCCCAGGATCGAGGGGGCCACGGCGGCGAGGATCACGATCAGGCAAATCTTTCGGATGCGGTTCATCGGTCGGTGATCTCCCATCGAGGTTCCGGCGTCAAAGGGCATCGGCGCTGATGATCTCGCCGCCTCGGGTGGTGCTCGAAGCGCGCCAGGCCTGGATGTTGATCGTGTTCTTGAAGAACCGGACGCTCCCATCGGCCAGGGCGGAGTTGACGCCTCCGGGGTGTCGGCTCCGAGCGGCGTACTGGTCGCCGGTCCTCATGTTGGTCGAGTTGCCCGACGGGTCGATGTACATGATCTGGGTCTTGTTGGTGTCTCGGAACTCGCAGGGCGGGTTCGGGTAAACGTTGCCGCAGTAGCTGGCCGCGTTGATATCGTCGGGGAGCGGCGAGTTGGGTGCTAGCAAGGTGGAGAACCCGGCGGAGGAACCGTACTGGATGAACCCCCGGAGGTCGGTCGACCCCGCCAGGTTTTGCCCCTGGATCGTCTCGGCGACGAGCAAGGTGTTGCTGGTCCCGTCGGTGATCGACGCGATGTTCGCCGTCGACGCGCTGGGGGTGATCGGCGTCTTGGTGCAGTTCGTCGGCGCGGCGTTGACCCACGAGAACGGGGCACCCAGGAACGGCACGACCACGCCGTTGATCGTGGCTTGCGACTGGAAATAGCCGGTCCCCGTGTTGCCGAAGTTGCAGACGTAGTTGCCCGAGACCACGCCGTTGAGCGGGGCGTCGTTCTGGTCGCTCGGGCACGAGAACGAGTTGATCCGGGTGCTGGTGCTCGTGGTATTCTCCACGTCGGCATAACCGAGGGGGCTTGGGGAGCAGCTCGATCCTTGGAAGTTGTAGGCGTTGGCGATCGAACCCGCTTCCATGAACGGAATGACGAAGTGATACCAGGTGCCCCACTTGATGTACTTGGCCCCGATCGGGAAGCTTCCCAGGGCATCGTGGTAATTCTGCATCGCCAGGCCAACCTGCTTCAGGTTGTTGATGCACTGGGCGCGGCGGGCGGCTTCGCGGGCCGCCTGCACGGCGGGGAGCAACAAGGCGATCAACACGGCGATGATGGCGATGACGACCAAGAGCTCGATCAAGGTAAAACCGCGCCGAAGACGATTGCGACGAAGACTCATCAAACCACACTCCTGGGAGTCCGAAGGAAGATCAAACCCACCTCGATGAAAAGCAAAATGATCGCGGAGATCGTCGAGCCCAACCGCCTTGATCTCGATCATCGCCGACTCGCGATGAGCCTCGACTTTGCGTCGAGGCGGCGATGGTTTCGCCAGGTCGAGGGGATCGGCTGCGCAAGCTCGATCGCGGCCAGGCGATCGTGGAAGCTGAGGGAGAGAAGGACAAAGAATGGATCGGCAGGTCGAGACGTGAGCGCGAAACCCGGACATCTCGGCTCGAACCCGCATCGATCGACGGATCTTGATGACACGTCTAGTCTTGACAATGACACAATGGTCCGCCGATGTCCAGGCTCGGTTGACTATTTTCATCAGACTTCGTCCACCCTGGGCACATGGTTTGCCCCTGGGTCAAGGCAAAACGATCTCGAAGGCGAGGGTCACCCCGCTTTGGCTGCGAACCGGCCAGGCCACGCCTCCGCCTTGTTATCCCCTGGAGCGTTCGAGCGATGGCCGACAGCAAGATCCGCAAATTCCCCCTGGAAACCGCCCCGACCGGCAATATGGGGCAGAAGTACCTCGCTTCCGGGGAGAACGTGGCCCTCCGGATGTGGGACGAAGACCCGACCGACGCGACCAAAGCCCCCGTCAGCCGCGACTACGAGACCGTCGGCTACGTCATCAGCGGCCGGGCCGAGATCCAGTTCGACGGCCAGACCCTCGCCCTCGAACAAGGCGACTCCTGGGTCGTGCCCAAAGGGGCGATTCACACCTATAAGATCCTCGAACCCTTCACCGCCGTCGAAGCCACCGACCCCCCCGCCCGAGAACAGGGCCGCGACCAGTAACGCCACCCGCCACCGGGGCCGAGTTATTCGAGGAAATCCAGGATGATCGGTCCCTGGCGGGTTCGCCTCCTCGCGTCCCCGGACGACCAAGCTCGGCGGACTTGACCCGGATCGGACCAGGCGCCAGGTCAACGAGCAACGCAACCAGAGTCCGCCGCGCGGGGTTAGGCCCTGGATTTCCAAATCGACGGATGACGGCTGCCGTGGAGCACCGCGATCACCTCGACCCGATCGTCATCGACTTGGTAGAAGATGTTATAGGGAAACCTTCGGACCTTGGCACGCCGTACCCGCCGATCAATGACGGCGGATATCCCCGGCATCTGCCCGATCCGAATCAGGACCTCGCGGACATGGGTAGTGAACTCGGCCCCGAGCCCACCCCGCGCCTCATACCAGTCGGCCGCGGCATCGAACTCGGCCTCGGCCTCGGGGATCAGGACGACCGGTAAGCTCATCTCCGGAACCGCTCAAGCGCACGCGCCTCGACGACTTCCCAAGGAACGACGGAATCGCGGTGCGTCTCCAAAGCGGCGATCCGGCGGTCGAGCAAGCCCTTCAATTCTTCAGAGGGCTCGAAACCTTCACCCTCTTCGGAAAGACCGTCCCAGATCTTTTCCATGAGCCGCAGCCGATCCACCGTCGGCCAAGCCCCTACCTCCGCGAGCACTGATTGAATGTTCATAACACCCCCCAACCTCGCGTCTCGGATCGCCCGGAGGCAGCCAACTTCAGTGCGTCGAGCATACCTCGCAAGCCCGATCATGCCCAGACCGGGCCTGGGAAAAAGGGGGCGGGTACCGTTGGTCGTGATCGACCCCTTTTTCTCGGAAATCTCACGGGTCCGCGATGCCCAGTTGGCGGTCGGGTGGCACGGGTTCGGTACTCCGACCCCGTGGGGTTGGCGCGGATCGCTCGACGACGGCGGGACTGGGGTTCGATCCCACGAGGTCGGAGTACCGAACCCGTGCCACCCGACCGCGCGACGAAACGTCGTCAGTGGCCAATCCCTTCGCCCCGCGCTTCGAGGAGCAAACGCTCGATCTCCGACTCCAGCGCGCGGTATGTGGCGTCCCCTTTGACGTACCGGCCACCCTCGTGGATATACCGGATCGTCCCGTCGCGGTCGAGCAGGAAGCTGACGCTGGTGAACCCGTAGTCGTCCCGACCGCCGCACCAGTCCAGCCGCGCCGCCGCCTTGCGGTCGATGGCGACCGGGAAGCGGTATTTGTAGGTGGCGAGGTGCCCCCGGACCTCTTGGGCCGTCGCCGTGTCCGAATTGTGGAACATGCCGACGACGGCCAAGCCCGCGTCTTCGTATCGCTCGGTGAACTCGCGCAGCGCCGGTGCCGTGGCGGAGCAATCATCGCACCACGGCCCGGTGAACCACCGGACCAGGACCACTTGACCCCGGAGGTCCGCCAGTCTCAGCGGCTTGGCGTTGACCCACTCCGTGACCGGCCAATCCGGCGGCTTGGTGCCGAGGAGGCTCGGAGGCGGCTCGCGTGGTGGCTGAGGGGGTTGGACGACCGCCGTCACGGGGGCCGCCGTCGGAGTCGACGGCTTTTCACATCCGATGGCCAATAAGGTGATGACGACGGCGGTCCCCAAGCGTTTCATCGCCGCGACTCCTCTGAGAACGTTGAATCCGAACCATCTAACGACCAAGCTCAGCGGACCCGGCCGCCAACGACTCGCACGATCCTATAAGCTGCGGTCGGCGTCCGCCGCAACGCGAGGCTAGGCCCCGATTCCCTGTTGACCTGATTCAAGCCGACTGCGAATCCACCCCGGCCATCAAGCCGGCGATGGACAGGTCTTCATCCAAGTCCGGCCAATGCAATCCGATACCGCCCCCGCCGATCTCGCAGCGACCACGCTGTTCCGGCGTCGCGGCGTAGAGCGACGGGAACCACACCAGGGGTACGGAGAGGATGCGACCGTCCGTGAAAGCGACCCGCATCATGGCATCGTCGAATTCCACCGACTTGGCCAAAGCCGTCGTGGGGACATAAGCACGCTGGTGCTTGGACTTGATCCTACCCGTGGTGCTCATCCCAGTGCTCCAGGAAGACCGCTCGATGGCGTTCAACGAGCCGCTCGACCTCGCCCAACTCTCGCCCGTCGAATCCGTGGTTGGCGGCCAATGCGATCGGATCGAGCCGGAATTTGGCCTCATCCCCGCCGGCTTTGACGTGGATGTACGCCGGCTCTTGACCCTCGTTAGCTGTAGAAAAAGAATCGGAATCGCCCGGCCCGCAAGTCGGTTGGCCTCGACATGCGCCTCCGTTCGATCGGATTTCCGACCGGGGATGACGTTCTCCCAGAGCATAACGAGGCCCACGACGATTGAGAAGACGCATGGGCCTAACTTCGGATTCGACGTCCAAGTGGGCGTGTTGTTTTCCGTCCGGGTGGCACGGGTTCGGAACTCCGACCCCGTGTGGCTCGGCTCGATCCCTCGACGACGCGGTTGCGGCTCGATCCTACACGGGGTCGGAGCACCGGCCCCGTGCTACCCGGCCCCTTTTCCATCCTCTATTCTATATTGGTGGGTGGCGACCTCGGGCGGTCTCCTCCAACCGGATGGCGACGACCAGCGGCCGGTTCATCGCCAGGGCGGCGGTCGTCGCCCGGCCCGTCGCGCCAAGGGGCATCACAAGCGCACCCTCCCAGCGGAAGTGCTCACCCCAAGCCTGAGTCCTCGGGTTATACAGCGCCACATCCTCCCCCGTGTCGGGGTCGGCGGCCGTCTGATTGGCCCACTTCCGCAGCGAGCACGAAACGCACGCCAGCGCGAGGTTGCCCGGCTCGGTTGGCCCCCCCGCCGCCCGAGGGACGACATGATCGACGTGGAATGCCGCCTCTTGGCCGAGCTGTGACAGTTGACAATACTCGCATCGGTTGCCCGCGCGGAAGACGACCTCGGCACGCAACGCGACGGAAATGTCGCTCACGGGGTCGCGCGCTCCGCCCGCATCCGCAGGAGGGTCAGCAGCTCCGCGAGGTCGACCAACCCCTCGGCCTCACCCCTCTCCTCGGCGGTCAGCGGCCGACCGCCGTCTTGGAGGTCGAGGAGGGCTTGCAGGCGGGCGGCGACCGCCGGGGGCAGCCGGAATCGAGCCAAGTCGGTCGGCAGTTCGATCTCGATGATCGCAGTCATGGCGGCTCCTCGGTAGGCAGCATCCTACCGCGCCGCGACTCTAGCGTGCAACGGACCTTCTGCCGCCTTACTTGTCATAACCGGCTCGACCTCCGTTGATTGTTTTAGATCCCGATCAACGGTGCCCGACCCCTTTTCCGTCCCCTGATGAACGAATCCTCGACTAGCCTTTGACGCGGCTCCCGGTCGATTCGCTTTGATCCTCGGGATGATCCCCAGCTCATTTGGTATTATCTCCCCTTTTTCCTAAATAAGCGGTTAAAGCCATCCCCAGAAAACGATAGTAAAGGACGGTGGGCGGTTTGGGCCGTCCGCTCCCTGACTTGCTTGACCTCTGGGATTGATCGTGGGGAGATTGACGATGACGACCAGCGTTGCTCGGATCGAGGCGAATCGGTTGAATGCCCGGAAGTCGACGGGGCCGAGGACTCCCGAGGGGAAGGCCAAGGCTCGGGCCAACGCGGTGAAGCATGGGTTGACGGGGGCGGGCTTGGCCTTGCCCAACGAGGATGATGCGCGGGTCCAGCAGCGGTTCTTGGGGTTGCAGGCGGCGATGACGCCCTCGGACGACCTGGGGATGGTCCTGGTCCACAAGGTCGCCTTGATGTCGGTCCGGGCCGAGCGCGCCGCGCTCCGGGAAACCGCCGCCTTGAGCCTCAAGATGCGGCATGCGGCGGAGGAATTCGAGCTTCAGCGCCTCGTCGAGGTCGACCGCCTGTTCGACGCGATCGAGTCCGACCCGGCGCAGGTCCGGCGTCGCCTCCTGACCAGCACCGAAGGGGTCGACAAGCTTGTCGGGGCGCTGGAGGGGGTCAAGCAGCAGCTCGAATCGGGCCATTCCCGGAACTGGGACGACAAGACCCGGGCCAAGATCGAGGCGTTCTTCGGCGGGACCGGGACGACCTTCCCGACCTCGAAGACCAATGCGCTGCTCCAGGCGATGACGGGCGACTTCCGGCGGCTCAAGCCGGGCGAATCCCACCACCTCGCCGACCGGGCATCCCAGCGCGACGAGCCGCGCGAAGGGCTGATACTCCTGATCGACGCCGAGCTCGACTATTTCGCCACCGTCGGAGATGCGATCAACCCCGAAATCCTCGCCCTCGATCGCCTCGGAGCCGCCGAGCGCGCCATGTTCGACTCCGACCGCGACGCCATCCTCGCCCGAAAGTACGAGGCCGCCGCCAACCTCGGCTTCTCCCGAGCACTCGCCCAGTTCCTCGACAACGAAGCCAGGTTCGAAGCGGCGAGCGACGCCCAGGATGAACACTCGACCGACGGCGCCTCGCCCATCACCACGCCGACTCTTCAACTCGGCGAACAGGACGAACGGCGGCTTCCAGAAGCGGACAGGATCGCTCGGACGCCCGAAGCGAAGACACTCCCCGCTTCCCGCCAAAACGAACCCAACCTTGCGGTTCATCGGGGGATGATTTTCCCAAACGAACCCAACGCGACCGCCGACATGGCCCCGCACCTCATGTTCACCGTCGGCCACGCGGGTCGGCCCGCCGCGCCCGACCTGGTGAACCTCGGTTCGAGGTGAGCCAAGCGGCGGTCAGCCGACCCCGCACGCATTCCGGGCGCGGTCGAGGACGACCCGGGCGGCCTTCCTGGCCCGCTCGGCGGCATTGGCGCGGACTTCGAGGACCTTCTCGGGGTGCGCGACCAACTCCTTGCGACGCTCGCCGGCCCCGGCGAAGCGGTCGGCGATGTGGCCGGCCAGTCGGGTCTTCACCTCGCCGTAGCCGATCCCGCCGGCCCGGTAGCGCTCGGCGACTTCGACCATCTCGCCTTCGGGCGCGAACAGGGCGAACAGGCCGAAAAGCTTGTCCTGGTCCGGGTCCTTGGGGACTTCCACGGGGACGCTGTCGGTGACGATCTTCTTGCACTTCTTGAGGATCGTCTTCGGGTCGTCGAAGATGTCGATCGTGTTGCCGTAGCTTTTCGACATCTTCCGCCCGTCGACCCCGGGGACCACCGCGACCGAGTCGAGGATGTGCGGCTTGGGGAGCTTGAAGGTCTCGCCATAGGTATGGTTGAACCGCTCGGCGACGTCGCGGGTGATCTCCAAATGCTGCTTCTGGTCTTGGCCGACGGGGACGAGGTCGGCGTCGTAAAGTAGGATGTCGGCGGCCTGGAGCACGGGATAGGCGAATAGGCCATGCTCGGCGGGTAAGCCTTGATGCACCTTGTCCTTATAGCTGACGCACTTTTCCAGCCAGCCCATCGGCGTGACGGTGGACAAGAGCCAGGCCAGCTCGGTGGTCTCGGGGACGTCGGACTGGACGAACAACGTCGCCACCTCGGGGTCGAGCCCCAGCGCCAGGAGGTCGACGACCACGTCGAAGACATACCCCCGAAGCTCCGAGGCGTCGCGGACGCTGGTCAAGGCGTGGTAATCGGCCACGAAGTAGAAGGCATCATTGCCGCGCTGGAGGTCGATGTACTGGCGGATCGCGCCGAAGTAGTTGCCGATATGGAGCGCCCCCGAAGGCTGGATACCCGACAAGACGCGCATGGTGGATCGCTCGCGAAACCTCGACCGAGAAACCCCGACGGAGCCGGACACCCCGAAACCCTTGGCCTCCAGTCTACCACCGATCAAGCCTCGGGCTCCATGCCCAAGGCCCGAAGCTGCTGGAGCAAGCTCTCGGCGCGGAGGTTCGCCTCGTCGGCCCGTCGGCGTTCTTCCCCGGCGCGGAGGTTCGCCTCGTCGGCCCGTCGGCGTTCTTCCTCGGCGCGGAGGTTCGCCTCGTCGGCCCGTCGGCGTTCTTCCTCGGCCTGGAGGCGTTCTTCGTCAGCCCGCTCTTGTTCTTCCTCAATCTGACGTTCCGACACGTCGAGTTTCCGGGCGATGTCGGTGTAGGGTTCGAAGAGGCGGCCTTCCGGCGTGAAGATCCGCAGCGTCTTCTTCATCTCTTTCGTCATCTCGAACCGGATGCCGAGTCGCGGGCTTGTCCAGCCGAACAGGTCGGGGATCGGCACGAGTTTGTCGCCCTCGCGGAGGTAGCCCTTGTGGCGAGCGAAGTCGGGATCAAGGATGTAGTACTCCTCGACGCCGTACTTCTCATAGAAGGCGAGCTTTCGCCGCATCTCACCGGCGCGGTTGCCGGGCGAGAGGACTTCGAACACGACCTGAACAGCAATCCCCTCTTCGCGGTGCTGGATGTAAGACCCCCGGTCCCCTTTGGGACGGCCGAAGATCACCATCGTATCGGGAGCGACGCGGATGGTGTTGTCGCCTTCGACCGGATACCAGAGGCAATCGCCGGCCACGACCACCTGGGGATCGTCGATGAACAAGGCGTCGAGCCCCCCCTGGACCGTGGTGATCCAGCGGAACTGGAGCATATTGTCGGACATCGGGTTGCCGTCTTGCGAAGGATAGTCCGGGTCGTCGAGCGGGGTGATCTGGGGGTAGGGATTGCGTTGCATGAGCGGTCCTCATCCTTCGGCGAAGGTCGGCCTCTGGTCCCGCCCTAATCTAATCAACCGCTCGTCAAGCCGCCAGTCGGCAAGCCCCGATACAACCGGTGGGCGTCGATGTATGCCTCCACCGCCCGAGGGACCTGGTAGCGGATCGACCGTCCTTCGAGGAGCCTCCGGCGGAGGTCGGAGGAGCTGATCCCGATCGGGGGGATGGCGACGTGGCGGGTCGGCCTGGCCGGTTGGCCCGGGGGTCCGGGGAGGACCAGCGGCGGAGGCTCGAAGCCGGGTCGGTTGGCGACGACGAGCGAGGCCAAGGCCAAAATCCGAGAGGGTTCGCGCCATTGGGGTAGATCGACCAGGCTGTCGCCGCCGATCAAGAAGAAGAGGTCGTCGAGGGGATGGTCTCGGTGGATCGCTTCGAGGGTGTCGACGCTGTAGTGGGGGCCTGGGCGTTGGGTTTCCCGCTCGGAGACCTCGAACCCGGGGTGGCCGGCGACGGCGAGGCGGGCCATCTCGACCCGGTGGTTGGCGTCGGTCCGGCCCCCGAGCTTGTGCGGGGGCGCCCCGGCGACCATGAACCAGACCCGGTCGAGCCCGCAAGCCTCGCGGCACGCCTCGGCCAGGATCAGGTGCCCCAGGTGGATCGGATCGAACGTCCCGCCGTAAACCCCGATTCGCATCGCCTTGCCGACCCCCTCGACCTTCGAGCCGGGCGTTGACAAATTGCCATCGCCTCGGTGTGGACAAAGGTTTAGAATAACCAACGACTCGGTCCCGGACCAGGCTCGGCGCGATCGACCGGGCCGTCGGGCGACGATAGGGCGGTGGCGTGCGACCTGTCAACGGGAAAAGCGGCCGACAAGCCGCGCTGTTCGCCGACGAGCCGGGCCTCGACCGCGTCGACGACCACCCGAGCGAGGTCAAGGTCGCCGTCGACGGCCCGTTCGCGGGCGTGGTGTTCAACCGGCCGGTCGACCAGGTGTTTTCTTATCGGATTCCCCACAGGCTGCAAGGCGTGGTCGTCCCCGGGCAGAGGGTCCGGGTCCCCTTGGGCCGGGGGAACACGCCGAGCGTCGGCTACTGCGTCGAGGTCGCCCCGACCGCCGAGGTCAACCCGAACCGGGTCAAGGATGTTTTGGAAGTCCTCGACGACCCGCCCCTGATCGACCGGGCGATGCTCGACCTGACCCGTTGGATCGGCCGATACTACGCCTGCACCTGGGGCCAGGCGCTCGACGCGGTCGTCCCCGCCGGGGTCAAGAAGCAGGCGGGAACCCGCGTCTGGACCTGCTTGACCTTGCCCGAATCGACCCGGAACGGCCTCCTGGACGGGTCGCTCCGGGTGTCCGCCAAGCAGCTCGAGATCCTCGAAGTCGTCAACCGGGCCGACGTCCCGCTCACCATCGCCGACGTCTGCAAGCGAGCCAGGGTCGGGTCGGGGCCGGTCCTGTCGCTCCGCAAGAACGGCCTGATCCACACCGTCAAGCGGCGGATCGGGTCGAACATCGCCGACGAAGGCGACCCGGCCGGCGCCCCGCCTCGCCCCCCCTTGGAACTGACGATCGAGCAGAAGGCCGCGTTGACGATGCTCGCCCCGGCGCTCCGCGAGGGGGCGGGGTTCGGCACGTTCCTGCTCCACGGCGTCACGGGGAGCGGCAAGACCGAGGTCTACCTCGGGGCGATCGACCAGGTGGTGGCCCGGGGGATGGAGGCGATCGTCCTGGTCCCCGAGATCAGCCTGACTCCGCAAACGATCCGCCGGTTCCGCCGCCGGTTCCCCAAGGTCGCCGTCTTGCACAGCCACCTGAGCGAAGGCGAGCGGCACCGCCACTGGCGGAGCATCGCCAACGGCGAGATCCAGGTCGTCGTCGGCGCGAGGTCGGCGGTGTTCGCGCCGACCCGTCGCCTGGGCCTGATCGTCATCGACGAGGAGCATGAAGGGTCGTTCAAGCAAGAAACCGTCCCGCGCTACCACGCCCGAGACGTCGCGGTGAAGCGAGGCCAGCTCGAAGGCGTCCCCGTCCTGCTCGGGTCGGCCACCCCCGCCCTGGAAACCTGGCGGAACGCCACCACCGGCCGCTACACCCGGATCACCCTGAAAAGTCGGGTCGGGGCCAGGCCGATGCCCGAAGTGTCGTTGATCGACATGAGGTACGAGAAGCCTGCGGGCGTCGTCCTGTCGCACCCGCTCAAGGAGGCGATGACGTCGGCCCTCGACGGCGGCGGCCAGGTCATCTTGCTCCTGAACCGTCGCGGGTATAATACCTTCGCCGTGTGCGTCAATCCGAAGTGTCGGAGCGTCCTGAAGTGTCGGCACTGCGACGTCAGCTTGACCTACCACCAAGGGCGTCGGAAGCTGGTCTGCCACTTCTGCGACAACGAGGTCGAACGCCTCCCGGCCTGCCCCGAATGCCACAAGGTCCTGTATTATGGCGGACTCGGGACCGAGCGATTGGAGCGCGAGGTCCGCGAAGCCTTCCCCGACCACGCCGCGCGTCGGATGGACTCCGACACGATGCGCGCCCACGGGAGCCACGAGCGGACCCTGGCCTCGTTCCAGAACGGCGAGGTCCGGATCCTGCTCGGGACCCAGATGATCGCCAAGGGGCTGGACTTCCCCAACGTGACATTGGTCGGGGTGGTCGACGCCGACACCGCCCTCCACCTCCCCGACTTCCGAGCCGCCGAGCGGACCTTCCAGATCGTCACCCAGGTCGCCGGTCGGAGCGGCCGAGGCGACCGACCGGGCCGGGTCCTGGTGCAGACCTACAGCCCCGAAGTCCCGGCGATCGCCTTCGCCCGGCACCACGACTACCTCGGCTTCGTCGAGGGCGAACTCATCGAGCGCCAGCGCCACGGGATGCCCCCCTACGGCCGACTGTCCCGCCTGATCGCCCGAGGTCTCGACCCGTTGGCCGTGAGACACTACCTCGAAGCCTTGCACGACGCCTTGATGAATGCCAAGTCCTCCCTGGTCGTCCTCACCGCCGCCGTCCCCGCGCCGGTGGAGAAGATTCGGAACCTCCACCGCTTCCACATCCGCCTGAGATGCCCCTCCGCCAAGCCGATGCTCGACCTCCTCCGCGAAGTCCTCCCCGAGCATCTCCCGCCCAACGGGGTGGAACTGGCCATCGACATCGACCCTGTCAGTTTGCTTTGATCCTCTGCTGCCCTTGAAATGGGCCGGCTCTTTGGCGGTGTCCGGTTCGTTGACACCAACCGCCGGGCGTCGTAAATTGAGGCGAGTCGTCATTCAAGGGGCCGACCTTGCCCATGATCGGACCATGTTCGACCGTCAGGCCACTTGATGAATCGCACACTATTACAAGAACTTGCCGAAGAGCGGGTCCGGGACGCGGCAGCCCTCCTGGGTGCCTCGCAGTGGTCTGGGGCCTACTATTTATCGGGTTACGCGATCGAGTGCGGCTTGAAAGCGAGCATCGCGAAGTATACCGACCAGTACGATTTTCCCGACAGAGCGTTTGCCCAGAGTTGTTACACACATGATCTTAAAGTCCTGATCATCATAGCGGACTTGAAGAAGCAACTCGAAGCGGATGCCAGGATTAAACCAGCCTTGGGGGTCAATTGGGCGATCGTCAAAGATTGGGACGAAAAATCTCGTTACCGACGTTGGACCGAGCTGCAAGCACGCCAGTTATTTGCCGCAGTCGATGATCAAAACGACGGAGTGATGTCATGGCTCAGGATGCATTACTGAAAGAAGCAATTGCCGACGGCGCGGATCTCGCACGGCAATTCAACGACATCATGCCGGTCAAGGCGGCGTTCTGGCTGAAGGTCAGCGACGACGAACACCGCTGCCTTTATCTTGCGACCGAAAAAGTCGACGACGGTCGGCTGGATCTCGCTTACGGAGAAGTGCTTCGACTCGCCCAACAGATGAATTCGATCTACCTCGACCCATTCGAAATCAAACTCATCGGCACCGAAGATCCGTTAACCAAGGCGGCGGTTCATCTCAATGACCGCTTCCCGAATGGGAATTTGGGAACTCGAATGGGGAGTCACTTGTTCGGCGGCGTCAGCATCGATGATGGTTATCTCTACCCCTCGAACTTACAAGCGGCCGGACGTTGATCCGTGGACCGCTCGGATCTCTGATGCGACGATCCCCTCTTCTCCGCTGCGTGTCGCCCTTTGGTCGCGACTCCTGGTGAGGGGAGAAAATAGTGTCAGTTCTTGGAAAAAATAGTGCCAGTTCTGAATGGCACTTCCTATACCACAAGTCCCTCGAATCAAATAACTTAAACGACCTAAGCCAAACGGATGATCGGTCGGTCTTTGACTCGTCGATCGGGCGACTCCGGCAAAACATGGTGCGGCCAATTTCACTCGGTAAACGCACGACTCCCCAGGCGGACTATCGATCGACGCAACCCCTCGTCCCTATTAGGATTTCTGCTTCAGGAAGTGCCATTCGTGCCAGTTCTTGATTTTCCCTCTCATCTCTCCATAGTCGTTGAGATCAGCCCTTCTTCTCGTGGAGAATTCCAATGCCTACGTCAATCCAATCGCTCGGCCTCGACCGTCTGAGCTTGGCCGAGCGTATCCTGCTGGTCGAGGAACTCTGGGACAGCATCGCCGCGTTCCCGGAGGAGTTCACCCTCCCTGAACCTCACAAGCAGGACTTGCAGCGGCGTTTGGACGCCTACCGCGACGACCCGAAGGCCGGCGCCCCTTGGGAAGAAGTCCGGGCGCGGCTGAGGGGGACCGCGGGGTGAATTTGCCAATCATCGTCAACCCCGAGGCGGAGGCCGATCTTGCCGAAGCCCGAGTTTGGTACGAGGCTCGACGACCCGGGTTGGGTGACGATTTCTTGCTCTGCGTCGAGGAGGTTTTCGAGGCCGTCCGAAGGACGCCGACGCTCCACCCCAAGGTCTTCCAGGAGTTGCGGCTCGCGTTGGTCCGCCGCTTCCCATTCGCCGCCGTGTATCGATGCGACGACGATCAGATGACCGTGATGGCGGTCTACCATACCCGGCGCGACCCGCGTGGGTGGCGGAAGCGAGCCTGACCAGAGAGTTGTACCCCTTCCGCAGACCCTGGCCGCGATCGTGTGGTCATCGAGTGGTCGTAGCCGGGCGGATGTTGTAGTGTAGGTCGGATTGATCTTGTCGGTCCTCGCTGTCGATGGAGGCAAGTATGGCGACCGAAGTTGAGGCGACTTTCGATGGGCAGGTTTTTCGACCCGCAGTGCCGATCTCGCTGCCGACAAATACGGTCGTGCGGCTCACCATCGAGTCAGTCCGGGAAAAGCCGGCTTCTTTCCTCCGAACGGCCCGGTCGCTGGATCTAAAAGGTCCTCCGGATTGGGCGAGCAATCTTGATGCATATCTTTGCGGGCAAGAGATCGGAGGTGGGGGCTGAAGTGTTTAAGGATGCAAATCGTGCCATCGCTATAATGGTCGCTGGAGGTGTCTATGAAGTTTAAAGTCGTTCTCTACCCTTCGGAAGAGGGCGTCGCCGTCTCCGCACCGAGCTTGCCGGGCTGTTGGTCGCAAGGTGAAACCGTGGAAGAGGCTTTGGTGAATATCGCCGACGCGATCCGCGAATATCTCGAGGCCGAGGTGGAACCGGGCGAGGGCGCCGAGGTGAGCGAGGTCGAGGTGACCGTCTAGACATGCCGAAGCTGCCCGGCATCAACCACCTCGACGCGGTCCGAGCCTTCCGGAAGGTTGGCTTTCGAATCTTGCGGCAGGGTAAGCATCTCATCATGACGGACGGCTCGCGGAAGCTGGTCATCCCACGCCACAATCCGGTCAACGCGATCACGATGGGCGGGATCGTCAACGACGCCGGTCTCACGATCGAGGAGTTCCGAGAGCTGCTTTGACGTGGGTCGCGTAGGCTCACACCTCGGAAGACCCGGCATACCAAGACGGCATCGTTGAATCTGGCCAGGGAAACCTCTATCGAAAATATGCGACTGTTTTTATTGGCAATGAACCTCATCGCCGCTCGATGTTCGCGGCTTTGCTGACGACGGGGTCTCGGGGGGTTACCGTTGGGGTGGTGATCGAGAGGCGGCCGAAGCCTTTGAGGCCGGCGGCGGGAAAGACTCGGGGGATGGTGGCGAGGTCGTCGCCGACGATGGCGGGCATCACCGGTCGGCCGTCGGACCAGTAGCCGAGGTGGCGGAAGGCGTCGCCCTTGTCGGTCGCCTCGTCGAGGGTCTTGCCCGCGAAACCGGCGTCGATGGTCAGGTCGGCCAGCCGCCAGAACCCCGAGGTGTCGAAGGCGTTGACCTCGGCCTGCGCCATCTGGGCCGAGTGGAACAGGCCGTCGCCCGAGTCGAATCGGGAATGGAGACCGGTGGGGGCGAGGTGGTCGGCCCGGAAGTGGGGGTAGCCTCGGAGGTCGCTCCGGTAGAGGACGAACTTCTTGCGGTCGAGCGGGATCGAGGTGGTGGTCGTGAAGATCTCGCGGGCCCTCTGGTCGCCGACGACCAGGTCTTTCTGGCCGGCGACGACGACGAGCAGGGTGGCGGCCGGGATGTTGGCCAGGTCGGGACGCTTGGTCGGGAGGACCTCGCCGGGGAAGATCGCCACGACGGCCTTGGGATCGGGCAGGTCGGCCTCGGCGGCGACGGCCGCCATCTGCGCCGCCAGGTTGCCCCCCGCCGAGTGGCCGATCAGGGCGAACTTGGTCCGGTCGGGGCGGACGTGCGCCTGCGAAGTCGCCAGGACGTCGAGGGCGTCGCGGACGGCGGCCAGGCCGTTGGGGAGGAAGTTGGCCGGGGGCGTCATCCAGTCGCGTTGGTAGCGGGGGGCGATGACGATCCGACCTCGACGGGCCAGGTGCTCGATCCAGGCGCCGTAGACCGCCGGGTTGACGGCGAACCAGCCGTGGTTGAAGACCACCACCGGCGCGATGTCGGGCGTAGGCTCGGCAGGCTCGAACAACCAGTACGACCGAGGCCCCTGCCCCATCTCGGTGCGCTTGACCGACTTGTGCGGGTAGGGGGATGGCGGCGTGTCGGCGGCCGACGATCGGGGAGGCCAGGCCACCCCCAAAGCCAGGGTGGCCATCGCGGTCAAGGCGACCGAGGCGACCGAGGCGACGACCGGGCCGACGCCTCGTCGATCGGTTCGGGAGCGGCGAGTCATGGCGTCCTTGCCTTACCTTTCGCCTGGGTGATCCGAGAAGTGCGAAGCGGGCGTACGAAGTGCTTACCAGGTCTAGTTCCGGGGAGCAACCCCGGCGCGGTCGGCGACCGACTTTTGCTTCGGCTGGGGGGCGGCGGGCCGGGCCTCGGTCGGTTTCGGCTTGGTCGTCTGCGAAGGGGGGGGCGCCGGGGCCATGTACACCGTTTCGAGGTAGGACGACGACCAGATCCCGTGGCGGTCGTTGCCCGGGAAGAACACGGCTTGGTCGAGCTTCAAGCTGGTGAACGACGTGAACCCGAGGACGCACAAGGGGAACTGCTGGATGTTCTCCATGTCGGCCAGGAGCACCGGCTCGGACAGGGTCAGGCCGGCGTGGCGGAACGCCTTCTCGGCCATCTCGACGCAGTAAAGCTCGCGGTCGTCGGTGGACAGCTCGTAGTCGAACGGGACCTGCTTGGCGTACATCGCGTAGAGGTACTCGACGACCTTGGGAATCCGGTCGCGGTAGGCGGCCTTGAGCCGCTTGACGCCGAACGGGCCGGCGTTGTCGAGAATCCAGATCTTGAGTGGCTGGCGGCGGACGCTGGACTTGGTCGTGTCGTAGACGACTGGCTCGCCGTCCTCGATCACGACGGTCCCGATGTGCGAGAACTGGCTCCCGGTGACGTTGGCGAGGAACCGGCTGAACGGAAACGTCCCGCCCATGATCCGGGCGTCGCCGCGTCGGAACAGGATGTCGCCGGTACGCAAGACCTTGCGCGCCCACTGGTCCCACTGCTTCATCGAGGGGGTGTCGGGGATCGGCGGGATCTCGCCCGACTTCCGAGCGGCGGTGGCGGCCGGACCCCAAGGGTTGCCGACCCATCCGGCGGGAATCAGCCGGTCGGTCGGTTCGAGACCGTCATGGCCCCCATAGTATGCCATCGCCAACCAGAGCAAGACCTTCATAGTCAAGTATCCCTTGATCCAGGAAGGGGCAAGTTCGGAACTCCGACCGACCGACCGATCAGTCGGTCGCGTATCGCCCCGGGTGGAAAGAGGAGGAAGGCAAGCGGGTGGTGAAACTCCGATCATGCCGACCCGATCGAAAGCTCGGGTCGTCGCGGCGGCGGATTCCAGCGAACCCGCCGTGAGGGGGAAAAGCCGACGACCGGCAAGCTCAGCGAATATTACGAGGCCACCCGAGCCAAGGGTGGAAACTTTACGGGGAATTCATCCGGGTGGGGCCACTCCTGGCCCTAGACCACCTGTTCGGCGTAATCATAACCCATGATCGCGGGTTGGTCCATTCGGTTTACTTGTATTGGTTGATGATTTAGAGAATATGAATAGTTTAGGCGAAATTAGACCGCCCTGTGAGGATCGCGCCGGTGATCCGGTTTTTGAGGAATCATTGGAGTTCAAGGGTCGACGAGTCGATCGAAGTTTGATAGGAAGACGCCCGAGACTCGCTGTTGAGGACTTTCCAGAGGCGGTTCGGCCCCGGCTAGCAAGGACGCGAGCCGCGTTGGTCGATGCCCGCCCGGAGTCCCAGGGGTATTGATGAGCCGCATGGGGAGCATGGGTCAGCGCCACCTCAAACCGGCCTGTTGGCTGGTCCTGATCTCTTCGATGGCGGGGTCGTTCGCGGCCGCCGCGAACGACCCGCGACCGACCGGGCCTCCGGTGTCGATGACGCTCGACGTCGAGTGGCCGCCCCCTCCCGCTCGATCCGCGACCGAGGCCGAACCGGGTCGACCGGCGGTGGAACTCGCCCTGACGGCGGGCCGGATCGTCGAGGCGGTTTCCTGGCCGGCCGCCTCGTCGCCGGCTCCTCCCCGAGTCCAAGCGGACGGGTCCTGGCTGGTCGGGTCATCGAGCCGGGGGAAGGTCCGGGTCCGGGTCGAGGCCCCGCTCTCGGCGGACCTGACCGTCCGGGTCGGCGGCCAGAGTGCCCGGATCGGCCTGGGGAGCCTGCTCGACGGGCCTCAGAAGGGGGCGACCGCAGGCCCCCAGAGCGTCGAGGTCGCGGTGGAACGGCTCCCCTGGGACGCGATCCAGGCGGAACTCGGCGCCGAGGACGGGACGGCGGAGTCGGCGTCGGAGGTCCCGCTCGGGCTTCGGTTCAACATCCTGACCCCCGAGGCCGCCGAGGTCGCGCTCCGGTGCTCGGCGGAGCTTCGCCCCGTCGGCGGCGGCGAGCCGGTCTGGCGGCAGGACTGGCGCGAGGTGGTCTCGACGAACAACCCGTCGCCGCCGCCGCATGCCTTGACCTTGGCGATGCCGGGGCCGGAGGGGACGTACCTCCTCGAAGTCCGGACCGACTGGGAACCGCTCGGCGACCCGGCGGGGACTCGGCTGGGGCGGTGGGTCCGTCGCCGACGCAACCCGACGCAGACCACCTCGGCGACCCGGCGGATGACGTTGGCCGTGGTCAACTCCCGGTCCCCGGCGCCGGTGCCTTTGACCAAGGCCGACGGCTCGGGGATCGAGGTCGACGCGATCGACCTGTCGAGGAACCTCGGCCATCGCCCATCGGCCTCGGGGCGGTCGCCGGTCGCCCCGAGCGGCCGATGGTCGTGGCTCGTCCCCGACTCCGCGCTCGTCGCCCCGCCGTTCCGCGACCGGCTCCGTGGGTGGATCGGGCGATCGGGCGGCGAGCTTGCCGTCCTGCCCGCGTCCGATGGCTCGGGCTCGGGCCTGGCCTGGTCGGCGGTCGGCCTCAAGGTCCCCCACCCCGACCGGCCGCATCGCCTCTCGTTGACCGTCACGGGCGGCCATCCCGCCGCTTTGAGCCTGGCGATGATCTCCCAAGCGGGGTCGAGCAATGGGACCGCCCGGAACCGGGTGGTCCTCGACGCTTGCGCCTCGGGGCCTCCGATCCTCGAAGGGGGTTCGCCCTCGACGTTCTCTTGGCTGGTCTGGCCCGGCGACGAGGCCCCGGTCGTGGTCCTGGCCAACCGAGGGGCCTCCGCCCCGGTCCAGGTCGGCTCGATCACCTTGACCGAGCTGGGCGATTTGCCCCCCGCCGCGGCGCTCCGCGAGTCGGACCGGTCGTTGGGCCTCCACCTGGCGGGCGTCCGCGAACTCGACCGCTTCGGCGGGGTCGACGCCAACGGTCGGGTCGACCCGCTCTCGCAGGCCAAGAACCTGGCCACTTACCTGATCCACTCGGGGATGTCGTCGGCCGTCCTGCCCGACGGCCTGAACGACCGAGCCGCCCGACGCGCCCTGGGCGGGCAGGCCGACGAGGACTCGACCGGCCCCGACCGGCTCGACCTAATCCTGCGGGTGTTCGCCCGGCGGAACTGCTCGGCCTGGGTGGACGTGTCGTTCGAAGGGTCGATGCCCGGCCTCCCGGCGGTCGACTCCCCCGAAGCGGCCGGGGGCGGGTTGCTCCGGGTCGATCGCCGAGGTCGGCCCGACGGCCTGGCCTACCAGCCGATCCACCCCAAGGTCCGCGACGCGATGGCCCGCAAGGTGGCCGACGCGGTCAGGGCCAGGCAAACCCGGCCCAACCTCCTCGGGGCGCTGGTCCGGCTCGGGCCGGGATCGACCTTGCCGGGCGGACCCGACTCCGGTCTGGACGACGCGACCTACGCCCGGTTCGTCCCCGCCGCGTTCGAGCCCGGTCCGGCCGGTCGGGTCCCGGGTCGGAACCTGGAAGACCCCCTGCGATTCGAGGCCCGCGCCCGGTTCGTCGAGGCGGCGGGCAAAGTCCCCTGGCTCGCCTGGCGTGCCCGAGAGGTCGCCGCCGTCTACTCGAGCCTGGCCGAAGCCGCCCGGCGGTCAGCCCCCGGGGCGACCTTGGCCGTCGCGACTCCGGGCCTCGACTCCGGCCCCGCCGGCGACGAGGCCCGACGGGTCGACCTCGCCGGCCTCGGCCCCGGCCAAGCCTGGCGAGGCGTCGGGCTCGACCTGGCGGTCTGGCCCGTCGGCGAAGGCGCCCCGGTCCTCTTGCGAGCCACCGGCCTGTCGACCGACGACCTCGCCCACGACCTCGCCACCAGCCCCGAGCTTGACGAGCCGGTGGCCGCCCGATCGGGCCGAGGGGCCTTGATCGGCGTCGAGGCGTCCGAACCCGGATCAATCCCCCCGCCCGGCCTCCGGCTCTCGGCGCGACCGATGGCCGAGGGGGCGTCGGGCGACGAGCCTTTGGGGCATGCCCTGGCGGCGATCGACGCGGCCCGGGTGTTCGTCGCGGCTTCGAGCGTGGCGGGGCAGGAAGAACGGTTCCGCCGGTTCGCCCGGGTGTTCGCCTCGCTCCCCGCGCCGACGGTCGGGGCGCCCGAACCTCGGCTCCCGTCCGGGGTGGTCGCCCGCCCGATCCGGTCGGGGAACGACACCATCCTGGCGATGGCCAACGACTCGCCGTACCCGATCCTGCTCGAAACGATCTTGGGGACGCTCGGCCAGCCGACGGTCGACGACCTGGGGCGAGGGATCAGGCTCGATCCGGAGAAGGGCCAGAATGCGCTCCGAGTGGTGATCGAGCTGGCCCCGTTCGGGGTCGCGGCCACCCGGGTGGGGTCGCCCGACGTCCGGCTGGTCTCGGTCGTCCCGCACCCCGGCCCCGCCGTCCTGGACGGGATGAAGGCCCAGTATGAAGACCTTTCGACCGCCTTGACCCGGTTGAACCGCTTGCAAGCCGGGGGGACGACCCCCACCAAGGCGACCGGCCCGGCCAACCCCGGGTTCGAGTCGGACCTGGTCCTGACCGCCGCGAGCGCCTCGGGCGTGGTGGGCGTGGTGGGCTGGGACCTGGCCGGCGAGTCGGCTTCGAGCGAACTCGACCGCGACCGGCCGCACGGGGGCCGGGGGAGCCTCCGCCTCGACGTCAGGGCCGGCCCGGCCTCGGTCGCGAGCAGCCCGTTCCACCCCGAGGCGCGGTCGACCCTGGTGGTCCGAGGGTGGCTCCGATCCGACCGCCCCGAGGCCAAGGTCCGGGTCAAGGTCGAGGGGCAATCGAGCCACCGGGGGTACCTCCGCCAGTTCGACGTGATCGTCCGGAACGACTGGACCGAGGCCGCCGTCCGGGCGCCCCAGCTCCCCGAAGGCGGGCTGGACACCGCCCGGGTCTGGTTCGAGCTGCTCGGGCCGGGGCGGCTGTGGGTCGACGACGTGTCGGTGTCCGGCGACGTCCTCGGCGAGTCGGAGCGGTTGTACGCCCGGCGCGACCTGATGGCGGCCTTGTGGGCCTACCGCGAGAAGCGATACGCCGACTTCGCCCGCCTGGCCGGGTCGCACTGGGCCAGGCCCGTGGCCAACCCTCCCGTCGGCGCCACCGTCGCGGGCGACCGCTCCGGGGTGATCCGGACCGGCGACGCTTCCGCCCTTCCGCCCGGACGCCGACTGCGGTAAGATCCCTTCGGGCCGGAAGCTGGGATGCTCGGGAATCGCAGATCGCAGGATTGCAGATCGCAAAAGGAAGAACCGGCGGACCCCCATCGGCCCGCGATCCCCGCTGCTTTGCGATCTGCGATTCTTCGATTTGCGATTTCTAGGAAGGCCGCCCCGGTTCGGGATGCTCGGGTGTCGCTGGGCCGACGTCGAGGAGGGATTCGAGGTGTTTGTCGCTTGCAACACGCTTTGCTTTTCCAGAGAGCCGCTGGCGAATGCCTTGCGGCACATCGTCGACCTTGAGTTTCGCAAGATCGACCTGGCGATCGTGGAAGAAGGCGACGGGCTTCATCCGTCCGAGGTGGCCGACAACATCGAGGGGGCTCTAGGGCGGCTCCGCAAAGGGCCGAGCATCTCGCCGTCCGCCTTCGGCGTCGACTTCGGCGACGTGGAAACCTCGGGCTTCCGACGCCGGTTCGACGCGATCTGCCGACTGGCCAAGACCTTGACCGTCGCCGTCATCACCATCCCGGCCGCCCCCTTGGGGACGCCGTTCGACGACGAGGTCAAGCGGCTCAAAACCCTCAGTTCCCACGCGATGCACGAGGGGTTGGTCCTGACCTTGATGACCGACTCGAAGACCCTGACGGCCGACCCCGCCGCCGCCGCCGCGCTGTGCAAGGGCGTGCCCGGCCTCGGCTTGACGCTCGACCCGAGCCACTACATCCAGGGGCCTCACGCCGGGGGCAACTACGACGAGGTGTTCCCGTTCGTCCAGAACGTCCTCCTGCGCGACACGGGCCGGAAGCCGGGCGAGTTCCAGGTCCGGATCGGCCAGGGCGAGATCGAATACGGCCGGATCGTCAACCTCCTCGAACGCAACGGCTACAACCGCGCCCTGACCGTCTCGATCCTCGACACCCTGGACAGCCCGTTCGAGGTCGAAGTCGAGGTCCGCAAGCTCAAGCTCCTGCTCGAAAGCCTGATCTGACCGGGACGCTGTTGGACCGGTCCAACATCTCGTCCCTCCTCAAGCCCTGGGCGATGAAACCGCACGATGGCGTCGATGTTCCTTGAAGTTGATCCTCGGATGTTGCACCTGCCACCATCTCGATCATCGGGGGCCGATCCTTACAAGCTACAACGGCAGATCATCAAGTTCGGGGCGTCAAGCGTTGGAATGCCGCCCCCTTGGGCTTATCATGGAACCGACGGCTTCGTGATGCTCTACAATGGAGTCACCCGGGCAACCCGAATCGCCAAGCTCAATCCCGGAGCTTTGATTCGTATCGAGGTCGTCGGCACACTTCGCAAACCAGTCGGCCAATTGCCCACCATTGGAGACTACTTGCCATGATCAATCCGACACGTTGCGAGACTTTGCAGGCGTTGGAGCGGCTCAGCGAGTTGACGCCGGATGTCCGGTTCGGTCAGCTTATCGCCAATCTCTCATATCTAGCGATCGCCCCCACCAACGAGGCGATCTGGGATATGGAAGACGAGCAGTTGCTCGAAGCGATCCAGCAGCACATGGCCGACCTATCGCAGCGGCAAGCCAACGTCGCCTGATTGTCCCGTTAGACTAGGTTGGCTGCCCGGTCGATCGAAAGCCTGATCTGACTCGAAAGGGTTTGGCAGCGGATTCGCATGAGGTGATCCACGGAGGTCGAATCATCGCTCCGCACCCTTTTGAGGTTGTCATGGTAGACCCGATTTCCTACGTGATCGACAAGATAGAAGACCTGATCGGGCACGACCCGCACCCGGCGATCGTGGCCGTCCCGATCGGGGCTTACACGGTCAGCAATATCTGCGACGGTTTGGCCGCCGCGACCGGGGACACGTCGTATGACGACGCCGCGCGGATCAGCATGGCGGTGGGCTTGGTGGGGGCTGCGGCGTCGGCCGTGACGGGGCTTCGCAGCTATAGCCGGATTCCCCGCGACCGCCCGGGGGACGCCCACTCGATCGCCACCTCGCATGGTCTGGGCAACGTGGTCGCCACCGGGATGATGGCCGCCAGCTTCATCCTCCGGGTCCGCGACCACGCCGACAATCGGGAAGCGGGCGTGACCTCGCGGGCCTTGGCCCTGGGTGCGGGAACTTTGAGCCTTTACACCGCCTGGTTGGGTGGTAAACTTGTTCAAGAGTTGGGCGAGGGTGTCAAGGCGAAAGTATCCCACGAGGAATGGTGACTCCGATGCGGCGTTGGACCCGGCGACAGCACCGAGCCCGGACCTTGGCGGTCAGCTTGCTGATCCTCGCCCTCCTGCCGACGCCCTGGCCCAAGGTTGAGTTCCACAACGTCCGGCACCACGACGCCCCCGGACAGGTCTGCGAATATCACGACCACCTGCTCCGCTGGCATCCCGACGCCGCCAGCGCCGAAGATGTCGCGGTGCTCCACTGGCACTGGGCCTGGCCCTCGGAATCTCCTTCGCAGGTGGGGCATGAAGGCAAAGGGCTTCGGCTCCACGCCCACATGCCCGACCCCGCTTCGCCCGCCGTCGAATCCCGCCCGGTGATCGTAGCTGACGTTTCGGCCCGATTGCTCAAGCCTCCCGCTTTCGAACCGCCTTCGCCGGCGTTCTCCTTCGATCGGCCTTCTCACGACTCGCTGATCCTCAGGTCGGGCGCCTCCCCCGCGCTGACCTTCGGCGCCACCTTCGCGCCCCGAACCTCGCTCACATCCCGCCTCCACCGCTGGTCCTGCTAGGCCACCCCCTCAACCCGCTCGTTCTGACGACCCACTTGCCCGATCGCCCGATCGAGGGAAGCTCCACCTTTGTGGCCTTCCTTTCATCTCGTCGCCTTCGGCATTTTGGGCCGCTCGATCGCTGTCACCCGTGCTTCCTTGCAAGAACCTGGTTCGGTTAAGTCGAGTCGTCCCTCCGAGTCGCGTGGCTGGTTTCGTCGTGGTCTCGTTCGCTGCCCTCGACCTGGTTTGAGCGTCGGCGGAACGGACTCCAAGGACCGTCGCGGCGACCGATGTTGGAGGGGACGAGGGGGAATAGGATCATGCGTCTTTTGCTGTCCACGAATGAGATTCCGCAGAGCACCACGAAGCGGCCGACGATCGCCAAGTTGGCCCAGCGGCCGGCCTTGGGGATCGGGCTGGCGACGGTGGTCGCCTTCGCGGCGGGCACCTTGCTCCACGATCGTTTGTTCCACGCGATCGGCCTGACGGCCGAGGCGACCGACCCGGCCAAGGCGGAGGCGGCCGCCAAGCCGACCGGCCCCGACCCGACCACGACGGTGGTCCTGGCGGAGGGGAAGTTCGAACAGGCCGGCATCAAGCTCGGCTCCGCCCAAGCCGGCGAGGTGGCCAAGGAGGTCGGCGTCACCGGTCGGATCGAGGCCGACCCGAACCGTCGGTTCGACATCCGGCCCAAGGCGCCCGGCGTGGTCCGGACGGTCCCGGTCCAGCCGGGGACCAAGGTCCGAGCGGGCGACGTCCTGGTGATCCTCGACAGCGCCGAGATCGGCTCGGCGCGGCTCCTGGTCCGCGAACGGCAGCGGGCCTTGAACACCGCCCGGGCCGAGGCCGCCTGGAAGTCGGCGGTCGCCAACAACGCCGAGGCGATGATCGCCCAGCTTCGCAAAGGGGCCTCGGCGCAGGACATCGCCAAGGAGTTCGCCGACAAGCTCGTCGGGACCGCGCGAGGGACCTTGATCACCGCCTGGGCCGATCTGGAGATGGCGTCGCACGAGTTCGAGAAGCAATCCGGCCTGAACAAGCGGAAGATCGTCGGCGAGCACCCGGTCTTCCTCGCCGAGCACACCCAGGAAGGGGCGCAGGCCAAGTTCGACGCGGCGCTGGAGCAGGTCCGCTTCGACGTCTCGCAGCAAGACCGGGTCGCCCGCCAGATGGTCCGAGACGCCGAGGAGATGGTGATCGACGCCGCGTCCCGGCTGCGGATCTTGGGAGTCGCCGAGAACGTCGGCGACCTGCTCGCGCACCCCGAGGCCGCCTCGATCTTGCCCGGGGACACCGCCGACATCTCGGGCTACCCGATCGTCGCGCCGATCGACGGCACGGTGATCGCCACGTCGGTGACCCGGACCCGTCGGGTCGACGTGGGCGACCCGCTGTTCATCGTCGCCGACCTGGGCCGGGTCTACGCCGTGGCCAACATCCCCGAGTCCGATTTCGCCGCCCTGCCCGGCCTGAACGGCGGGGCGGTCCGCCTGACCGCCGCGCAGGCCTACCCCGACCGGACGTTCGACGCCACGATGCTCTACACCGGCGCCGAGGTCGACCCGACCACCCGGACGGTCCGCCTGGTCGCCGAAGCCGACAACCGCGACGATCTGCTCAAGCTGGGAATGTTCGCCCGGATCACGCTCGACGCCAAGGCCGTCGAGAAGGCGACGGTCGTGCCCCCCGGCGCCGTCGTCGACTTCGAAGGCATGGCCGCCGTCTTCAAGCCCGACGCCACCCGGACTCGGACCTTCATCAAGCACCCGGTCAAGCTCGGCCGGGGCGCCCCGGCGGGCCAGATCATCCTCGAAGGGCTCAAGCCCGGCGACCCGGTGGTCGTCTCGGGGACTTTCATGCTCAAAAGCGAATTGATCCTCCAGAACGACACCGAAGAATAATTCAAAGCGGCCACGGATTGACACGGACGAAGCACGGATAATCAAAAAATGATTTAACTTTTCTCATCCGTGCTTCGTCCGTGTTCCATCCCTGGCTGGGGAGGAACTCACCCATGCTCAACGGCTTGATCGAGACGGCGCTCCGGAATCGGTTCCTGGTGTTGGCCGGGACCTTGCTCATCGCGGGGGTTGGGGTCTACTCGGCGTTCCTATTGCCGATCGACGCCGTGCCCGACCTGACCAACGTCCAGGTCCAGATCATCACCGAGGCCCCGGCGCTCAGCCCGACGGAGGTCGAAAGCATCCTGACGATCCCGGTGGAAGGGGCGATGAGCGGCCTTCCCAACGTCGAGCAGATCCGGTCGATCTCCAAGTTTGGGATCTCGGTCGTCACGATCGTCTTCCACGAAGGGACCGACCTCTACCGCGCCCGGCAACTCGCCAGCGAGCGGTTGACCAAGGCCGCCGACGCCATCCCCAAGGGATACGGGACGCCGACGCTCGGGCCGATCTCGACGGCGCTCGGCGAAATCTTCCAGTTCCAGATCCGAGGGAAAGGGATCTCCCCGATGGAGCTGCGGACCATCCTCGACTGGTTCGTCGCGTACCAGCTCCGAGGGGTCCCGGGCGTCACCGAGATCAACGCGCACGGCGGCGAGCTCAAGACGTTCCAGGTCGAGCTTTCGCCCGACAAGCTTGCCGAGTACCACCTGTCGATGACCGACGTCTTCAACGCGCTGCGGACCAACAACGCCAACGTCGGCGGCGGTTATCTCGTCCGAGAAGGGGAAGCCCGCTACATCCGGGGGGAGAGCCAGGCGCACTCCGTGGGCGACATCGCCGCGATCGTCATCGACGAGCGCGACGGCGTCCCGGTGACGGTGGCCGACGTGGCCAAGGTCCACCTCGCGCCGATGATCCGGGCCGGACTGGCGACCAAGGACGGCGAGGGGGAAATCGTCACCGGGATGGTGATGATGCTGATCGGCGAGAACTCCCGGCAGGTCGTCAACCACGTCAAGGAGGCGGTCGCCAAGCTCCAGAAGAGCCTCCCGCCCGGCGTGACCATCGAGCCGCTCTACGACCGGACCCACCTGATCGACCAGACCTTGGCGACGGTGGTCAAGAACCTGACCGAGGGTGGGGCGCTGGTGATCGCCATCCTCCTGCTGCTCCTGGGGAACGTCCGAGGGGGGTTGATCGTGGCGATGGCGATCCCCTTGTCGATGCTCTTCGCGGCCAACATCATGCTCGCCACCGGCGTGACCGCGAGCCTGATGAGCCTGGGGGCGATCGACTTCGGCCTGATCGTCGACTCCAGCGTGATCATGATCGAGAACTGCGTCCGGAGGCTCGCCCACGAAGGGGGGACGCGCCCCAAGCTCGACATCATCCGCGAGGCCGCCGTCGAGGTCCGCAAGCCGACCATGTTCGGCGAGTTGATCATCGCCATCGTCTACCTGCCGATCTTGGCGCTCCAGGGGACCGAGGGCAAGCTGTTCCGGCCGATGGCCCTGACGGTGATCTTCGCCCTGGCCGGTTCGATGATCCTGTCGTTGACCGTGATGCCCGTGCTCGCGTCGATCGCCCTCAGTTCGAAGACCAAGGAAGAAGAGGTCTGGCTCGTCCGGCTCTTCAAGCGGGGCTACGTCCCGATCCTCAACGCGGCGGTGGCCCGGCCGGTCCAGGCGATTGGGATCGCCCTGACGGTGGTCGGCATCAGCATCCCGGTGGCGATGAACCTCGGGGGCGAGTTCATGCCCCGGCTCAACGAGGGGGACCTGGTGATCGAGGCGCTCCGGATTCCGTCGGCGTCGCTCGAAGGGGCGGTCCCCGCCTCGACGCAGATCGAGAAGATCCTGATGAGCTTCCCCGAAGTTCGGATGGTCTACTGCAAGACCGGCCGGCCCGAGATCGCCAACGACGCGATGGGGGTCCACCAGACCGACGTCTGGACCATGCTCAAGCCGCAAAGCGAGTGGCCCTCGGGGATGACCCGCGACGGCTTGATCGAGGCGATGGACAAGAAGCTCTCGGAGAACGTCCCCGGCGTCAAGTTCGGCTTCAGCCAGCCGATCGAGATGCGGGTCAATGAGCTGGTGGCGGGGGTCAAGAGCGACGTCGCGGCCTTGATCTACGGCCCCGACCTCGACGTCCTCCGCACCATCGCCGCCGACGTCGAACGTTCGCTGTCCAAGGTCGCCGGTGCCCAAGACGTCAAGTCGCCCACCGCCGGCCGGCTGCCGATGCTCCGGGTGTCGGTCCGCCGCGACCAACTGGCCCGCTACGGGATCAAGGCCAGCGACGTGATGGACGCCATCGCGTCCTTGGGCGGGACCACGGTCGGCAGCGTCCTCGAAGGGCAGAGGCGGTCGGCGATCCAGGTCCGCCTCCCCGAAGCCTGGCGGAACGACAAGGACAAGATCGGCGACATCCGCGTGGCCGACCCCAAAGGGCGGTCGATCCCGCTCCGAGACCTCGCCGAGATCGTCGCCGACGAGGGGCCGAACGAGGTCGAGCGCGAGAACGTCCAGCGGAGGGCCGTCGTCGGCTGCAACGTCCGAGGCCGCGACCTCGCCGGCTTCGTCGCCGACGCCCAGGCCGCCATTACCCGAGAAGTGACCCTCCCCCCCAACTACCTGATCCACTGGGGAGGCCAGTTCGAGCACCTGCAGACCGCCACCAACCGGCTCCTGATCGTCGTCCCGATCTCGCTGTTGCTGATCTTCCTGCTCCTCTACAGCACCTTCGGCTCGGCCCGACTCGCCGGGTTGATCTACCTGGCCGTGCCGACCGCCGCCACCGGGGGGATCTTCGCCCTGGCCGCGCGCGACTTGCCGTTCTCGATCTCCGCCGGGGTCGGCTTCATCGCCTTGTTCGGGGTCGCCGTCCTCAACGGCCTGGTCTGGGTCAGCGCCGTGGAGCACTTGAGGCAAGAAGGGATCGAACCGCACCTCGCCGCCCGGGAAGCCGCCCTGCTCCGCCTCCGACCGATCCTGATGACCGCCCTCGTCGCCGGCTTCGGCTTCATCCCGATGGCCCTTTCCACCACCCCCGGCGCCGAGATCCAACGCCCCCTGGCCACCGTCGTCATCGGCGGACTAGTCACATCGACCTTGCTCACGGCGCTGGTCCTGCCGGCGATCTACCCGTGGTTCGCGGTCAAACCACAGGGCGGATCGCCCGATGCAAATCCTCTCGAAACGCATTGAAACTGGGCATGTCGAGCCGAGCGTGGTCGATCGCGCGATCGACCACGAGTTCGCATAGCCGCTCTCGTCCGACCGGCGATCCCAACCGTTGTTCAAGCAAAGGTTTCAGAGCGTTGGGCGACCGATCGTTACCGGAGGCTTGCTCCAGCTTATGGCAGCCTTGATAGGGGTTGTCTTGAAAGGCGCAGAGCCACCATGCTTCCAACTTCGGGTTGGCCGGCATCGGCACCCCATGAGTCCAACCTTCGGCGGAGAATCCATTGAGCATAGATTGATACTTATTGGCCCACTCGCCCCGCGACGCCGACGCGGTCCCGTCGGCGTCGCGGAACAAGACGGCGATGACTTTACCGTCCAAGCTTGACGACTTTTCTCGGGCAATTCGGGCGAGGATTCGGGCGTTGTTGAAGAAGAAACCCGTTTCCTTCCGTCGCTTCACCCCGGGCAGGATGACCGACTTTTTGGTCGGGTTGAGTCCTGCCTTCCGTCGGCTCAACGACGTTTCGGAGACGAAGCCGCAAAGACCGGTTTCGAGCGGCGAAAATCCCCGTGAGTCTTCGACGATCTGATCGACCAGATGGGCCAGCGGACCGGGTTCAAATTGCCCGGCGTCGTGTTCGTGAATTTCCAAGCCGGAACGCCCCGAGCCGAGGTCGGTCGGGCCTTCGCCACTGAACAGGAGATACATCTCAACGGCTCTCCGCCATCCGGTCGATCTCGTCGCCGAGATGGAGCAAATCCGTATCGACGAACGCTTCGCCCGGCCCCATGACGCTCAGCTTGCGGTCGACCGACGGAATCTTGAAGAAGGGAGTAGCCCGCGTGGTCCCGTTTTCTCGCTTGTCGAGATAGATAACGCTTTGCCTCGCCATATCATCCTCAAGAAAGTTAAGGATCACAGGACTGTGTGTTGTCACAAGAATTTGCTGTTGTGCCTGAGTCAACGTTTCAATGACGAACTTGACGAGTTCGGGGTTTATCCCATTTTCGATCTCATCGAACAGAAGAAACTGATACCTGCCCTCTAAGAGGGCGAACAAGGCAGTCATTCGAAGTAAGCCGTCATTGACATGGTGAGCTTGGGTGACGAAGCCCTCGGACCCAAAATTTTCTCGAATTTTAACTCTTCCTCGCCCTGATGGCAGCGACTCAGTTTCGATCGCCATGATTCTTGGATATATCTGTTGGAGACGATCGAGAATGCGAGATCGCTTTTCTGGGCCTAACATCGAAAGATACAGAGAGAAGCCTTCACCGCCCAATCCGATTTCGTAAGGTGCCCTCTCGGATCGACGGCGGAGAAGATTTGGAGACAGCATCTCAAGCGAGCGAAGGCTTTTGAAGTAATAATCGAGTTGCGACTTGATTCCAAATGCCCAGCGAGGATACGCAGGAGTAAAACTAGAGAAAACCGAACCTTGATATTTCCAGACGATTTTGCTTTGCGGGACGGGATTAGGGGAAAGCTTGAATTCAGGATCGAGATCACCTTCCGGCCACTTTAATTCATTGTCTTCGACTGCAACGAAGCGATTCTCTGTTTCAAATCTTTCCACAATGCAATACTGCTCGACAATATCATACTGTCCTGACCAGATCAATTTCTCTCGGATATTGACCTGCAAATCGAACTCATCAAATTCGACAGAAAAACCGATACGGTTAGAGTTGAGCAGTTGAGAAGTCAACTCTTCTGGACGCCATCTCCGTTTCCTGAGCCACCCTTTCATGTCACCACGGATCAGTTGGGCTAAGAAATCGATCGCTTGCAAAACCGTGGACTTGCCCGAGCCGTTCAAGCCGATCAGGCAGTTGAACTTGGCGAGATCAATCTCGAAGTCGACCAGCGACTTGAAGTTGCTGATCTTGATCTTGCTAATCCACACGGCTGATTCACCCTTTCGGTCCGAAACACGCTCAAAGCCCAAGGTCAACCGAAATCGGACCACTCTCGACTTTTGAACATCATAAACCACGAAGCAAGTCCGATCAAAGCCTTGATCCCACCATCGAGATCGTCGCGAGCCGAATCCTTGCCGCCACTCTGGAGGTTGTCGGGATCAGGTGATCCGCCGATCCGAAAAGTGAGCGGCACTCGAATGGGCCGTGAATCGCTATTTAGCGACCTCGAAAAGACGAACGCGACCAAGCTTGATCCCAGATAATCGAAAAACAGAGCACCAACGGAGCAAAGCATGTCGGCCATTCCTTGGCGATTCGACCTGAGATTCACCCTCCTTTGGATGCACCATGCTCATCGACGCTGTCACCGTCTGCGTTGGATATTCTGATTTTCTCGCCGAGACGCTCCCGGTCAATTTACCGCATTTGAACCGTCTGGTGGTCGTGACGGCCCCCGACGATTGGGAAACGATGGCGGTTTGCAAGACCTTCTCGGTCGAGTGCCGCGCGACGAATGTGATGACCGCCAACGGTTTGAAGTTCAACAAGGCCCGAGGCATCGACTACGGTTTGGCATTCCTCGCGTCGAGCAACTGGGTCTTGCACTTCGACGCGGACATCGCCTTCCCTCCGGACATGCGCCGGGCGCTCCTGAACCGCCCGATGAACCCGCTGTGGCTCTATGGCGCGGATCGGGTGTACTGCAACTCGTTCGAGGACTGGCAGTCGCACCTGGCGAGCCACCGGCACCAGCACAAGTATGGTTATCGGGTCGATCCCCCCAGGTTCGACCTCGGTTCGCGGATCGCGATCCCCTCTTATGACGGCTATCTCCCGATCGGCTACTTCCAGCTCTGGCATGGGTCGACGGGGCGGCGGTATCCGACCACGCAGCAGGATGGGGCCGAACATACCGACATCCTCCACGCGATCCAGTGGGGCGGCGAGGAGCGGCACTTGCTCCCGGACTTCTTCCTCATCCACCTCGACTCGCAATCGTCGAACGTCGGGGCCAACTGGAAAGGCCGGACCACCCCCCGGTTCGGCCCGTCGCGGTCGCTCGCCGAACCGAAGCCTTCTTATTGATCTTGCTTCCGATCGGCGAGTTGGGCTTCGAGTTCCTTGATCCGATCTTGGAGTTCGCGGATCAGAGGGGCCACCGCCGACTCGGGGAAGCGGCGGTGGATGTGCCGCGGGCAGTTCCGGTCCCACGCCTCGATCTCCAAGACGATCGCGCGCTCGACCTCGGCGGGATAACCGGGGACGCGCAAGGTCTCGATCAACGCGGCGTCCCCCTCGACGACCCGGGCCGTCCCCCAGACCTTGACCCGGCGGCGCCCGGCGTAATCCATCAGGAAGAGGAACGCCTTCGGGTTCTCGGCCAGGTTGCCCAGGGTGATGTACTGCCGGTTGCCGCCGAAGTCGGCGAAGCCGAGGGTTTTCGAGTCGAGGGCCTTGAGGAAGCCGGGGGGGCCTCCTCGGTACTGGATGTAAGGCTGCCCCTCGGCGTTCGCCGTCCCGAGATAGAACATGTCGAGTCCGGCGAGGAACGCTTCCAGCTCCGGCGTGACGGTCGTTTCCCAGCTTGAGCCCCACTCCATCTGGGCATAGGCGGCGCGAGAGCCCTTCTCCACCTGGATCGCCTTGACGCTGGGCGTGAAGGCGACGTCGCCGGCGTATCGTTGCATGACCGGGCCTCCCAAAGGGTATCGGTTCAAGGCTTCGGAGGGGAGCCAACGCCTCGCTTCGCCAGGAACTCGCGGGTCAAGGCGGCGATCATCGCCCCGTCTTCTTCGAGGGCGAAGTGGCCGGTGTCGAGGAGGTGGAAGTCGACGTCCTTGAGGTCTCGGCGGTAAGGGTACGCCCCCTCCGCAGGGAAGATGGCGTCGTTCTTGCCCCAGACGATCAAGGTCGGCGGTTGGTATTTGCGGAAGTACGCCTGCCACTCGGGGTAGCGCGGCGGGTTCGACCCGTAGCTGGACAGCAATGCCATTTGGATCTCGGCGTTGCCGGGGCGGTCGAGGAGCGCCTGATCGATGGTCCAGTTGTCCGGGCTGATCGCCTCGATATCGCGGACGCCGTCGGTGTACTGCCGGCGGGTCGCCTCCGGGGTGACGAATTTCCGGAGCGGGGCGGCGTTCGCCTCGGTCCGGTCCTTCCAGTACGCCTTGATCGGCACCCAGAAGTCGTTGGCGATCCCCTCATCGTAGGCGTTGCCGTTCTGGACGATCAGCGCAGTCACCCGCTCGGGGTGCTTCACGGCCAGTCGGTAGCCGACCGGGGCGCCGTAGTCCTGGACGTACAAAGCATACTTGTTGAGACCAACCCGCTCGGCGAAGGCGTCGACGACTTTCGCCAGGTTGTCGAAGGTGTACTCGAACTGATCAACAGTCGGCGCCGAGCTGTGGCCATAGCCGGGGTAGTCGGGGGCCACGACATGGTATCGGTCCGCCAGTGCGGGGATCAAGTTGCGAAACATGTGCGACGAGGTCGGGAAGCCGTGGAGCAGCAAGATCGCCGGGGCATCCTTCGGGCCCGCTTCCCGATAGAAGATGTCGAGCCCGTCGACCTTCACCGTCCGATGGAACACCTGGAGCGTCGGTGTTGATCCGGCCCGGTCATCGGCTCGCGATGTCGGGCTCGCGGCCCAAGGGATCATGCCCGACCCAACCACGACCAGAGCCATCTTGAGAGCGTTCATCGTCCGGTCTCCTCGGGTTCGCTTCCGGTGTGTCGAAATGTCCGCGTGATCGGGACGGATTGTCTTCGATGCTTGGCGACAGGAGGCGAAGCGCCGCGTCGCGGGCCACGTCGGCGGTTTGGGCCGAGCCTTCGATCACCGCCATGACGATGGCCCCCTCGATCAGGATGGCGACGGCGGGGGCCAGCTTCGCCGCCGATTGGCCGAGCGATCCTTCGATGAGGCCCGCCAGGAAGGCATGAAAGCGGCCCTTGTGTGCTCGGGCGAACGCCGAACCGGGGTGCTCGGCGTCGGCCAGTTCCACGGAGGCGTTGATGAAGGCGCACCCCCGGAACGTCGGCGTTTCGAACCAATCCTTGAGCGCGGCGAAGAGGGCGGCCAGCCGGTCTTTCCCCGACCGGACGTGCCGGTCCATCGTCTCCCGAAACCAGCCGAGGAACTGCTCCTCGCGGTACCGGAGGACAGCCGTGATCAATTCATCCTTGGATCGGAAGTGCGCATAAAGCGTCATCTTCGCGACCCCGGACTCGGCGATGATCCGGTCGACCCCGACGGCCCGAACTCCCCCCGCGTAGAACAAGCGGTCGGCGGTCTCGAGGATTCGCTGCCGGGCGTCGGAAGTCGTCTTGGTGCGTCCCATGCCGGATTTATACAGACCTGTCTAGTTATTTCAAGGGGGGCGACCCTGGTTTTCGAGGATCGGCCCCGAGGACAAGCCGTTTTCGAGGTGCTAAGATCACCCCGGAGAGTTGGCGAAGCGCTTTGATCTTCAAGGGACACGGGTTGATATGGAGTCGGACAACTCCTGGAGGCGGACTCGGGTGGCCCCGCTGGCCCCTTTGGCCCTGGCGGTCGGCCTGGGGGTGGTGTCGGATCGAGTCGCGGCGCCCTGGGGAACCTCGGCCTGGGCGATCCTGGCGCTGGGCGGGCTGGTGGTGGCGGTGGTTTCGGGCGCGGTCGGATTCTCAGGGTTGGGGTCGTTGGCGGTCGCCCTGGCCTGGGCGAGCCTGGGGGGCGCCTGGCACCACGAGCGCTGGTCCGACCTGGCGAGCGACGACCTGGCGCGAGTCGTCGAGGTTGAGCGGTGGCGACCGGGCGAGCGTCGGGTCTGCTGGGTCCGGGGGGTGGTGGTCGACGCCGTGGCGTTTCGACCCGGCGACGACGGCCCCAATGACCAGGGGTCAACCCGCGCGGTGGTGGCCTTGACGGCGATCCACGCGGGCGGCTCGAAGTGGCGGTCGGCTTCGGGGCTGGTCCAAGCTTGGGTGGGCGGGGATCGGTCCGACCTGGCGAGCGGTCGAGGGATCGAGGCGGCGGGGATGCTTTCCCGGGTCGAAGGGCCGCTCAACCCCGGCGAGTTCGACCCCAGGCCGATGCTCCGGGGGCGGGGGATTCGGCTCCGTCTGATGGTCGACGGGCCTTCGGGCATCTGGGATGATCCCGACGCGGTCGACTGGCCCTGGACCCGTCGACTGGGGGCGGTCCGGGCCTGGAGCTTCCGGCGGCTGGCGACCGGACTGGACCCGGAAACCTTGCCGCTGGCCGCCGCGCTCCTGCTCGGGCGTCGAGAGGCGGTCGACCCCGAGATCAACGACGCCTTCGCCCGGACCGGGACGACGCACCTGCTCGCCATCTCGGGGCTGCAACTCCAGTTCCTGGCGGTCGTCATGGGGGCCTTGGCCCGGTCGTCGGGGCTGGGGCGGCGGCCGACGTTCCTCCTGGTGGCGCTGGGGACGGTGGCTTATGCCTCGCTGGTGGGGTTGGCCCCGTCGGTGGTCCGGTCGGCGGCGATGACGGTCGGGGCCTGCCTGGCGGGTTGGCGGAATCGGTGCTCGACCCCGGGCAACTTGATGGCGGGCGCGGCGCTCGCCACGATCGCCTGGAACCCGAGCGACCTGTTCGATTACGGCTGCCAACTCTCGTTCCTGGCCGTGGCGGCGATCCTCTGGCTCGTCCCGGCGGTCCTGGCCTGGGACGCCCCCAAGCTCTTGCCGCTCGACGTCCTGGAGCGGCGGACCGAAACTTGGTGGCGAACCCGTCGACGCCTCGGCCTGGCATACCTTCGGGCTGGGATCATCGGCTCGGCGGTCATCTGGATCGCGGCCTGGCCCCTGGTCTCGCTCCGGTTCCACCTGGTTTCCCCGGTGGCGATCCTGGTCAACATCCCCTTGATCCCCTTGACCTCGTTCGCGCTCCTGTTGTCGGGCCTGACGCTGGGCTGTTCGGCGATCTGGCCCCCACTCGGCATCCCGTTCGCCTGGCTTTGCGGGCAATCCTTGAAGGGGACCGAGGCGATCGTCCGATGGTCCACCGCCTGGCGGTGGGGGCACGGCTTCGGGCCTGGACCCGACCCGGTGTGGGTCGGGGTTTTTTATGCGCTCCTGGCCGTGGCGACGGTCGCCCTGGCGAGCCGGTGGCCCAAGCGTTGGGGCCGGCGCTGGTGGGGCGGCACGATCATCTGTGGGACCGTGCTCGCGGTGTCCCCGATCATCCCGAGTCGCCCCGAGGCCGCTTCGGCCGACGTCTGGGCGGTGGGCCACGGCTTGTCGGTCGCCGTCCGGTCGCCTTTGGGGCGAACGGCGCTCTACGACTCGGGGAAGATGAGCGACCCCCACGTCGGCCGACGGGTCGTCGCCCCGGCGCTCTGGGCGGTCGGGGTCCGTCGGGTCGACACCTTGATCCTCTCGCACGCCGACGCCGACCACTTCAACGGCGTCTTCGACCTCCTCGACCGCTTCCCCATCGGCTCGGTCCGGATTCCGCCGGGATTTGATTCCTCCAAGAACCCGGGCGCGGCACGCTTGATCGCCGAGGTCCGATCCCGAGGAATCCCGGTCTCCACCATTGCCGCCGGTGACGTGATCGACCTCGGCGCCGGCCTGACGATGACCGCCAGGCACCCCCGCCCCGACGACGTTTCGGGGACCGACAACGCCCGGAGCGTGGTCCTCGAAGTCGCCCACGACGGCCGGCGGCTCCTCCTGACCGGCGACCTGGAGCGCGAAGGGCTGTCGACGCTGACGGGGATGGCCCCGCCCGACCCGCCGATCGACGCCTTCCTGGCCCCGCACCACGGCGGGCGGACTTCCAATCCCAAGTGGCTCTACGACTGGGCCAAGCCTCGGATCGTCGCCGTCAGCCAGCGCCCGCCGAACGTCGGGACGCGCGACCCGCTCGCGTTCCTCGAAGCCGAGGGGGGCCGCCAACCCCAGATCCTCCGGACCTGGAACTCCGGCGCGATCCACCTCCGATGGACCCCCGGAGGACTCAAGGCGACCGGCTTCCTCGACCCGGTCGAGCGGTCGACCCCGAGCCGGGCGGTCGCCGTCGCCTCGGTCCTGGGTGTTCTCGCGCCGGAGGCCGCGACCTGGCCGATCGCGGTCGTCGGCCTGATCGGGGGGGCGGTTCTCGCCTTGATCGTGGTGGCGGTCGAGTGGGGGGCCTGGTCGCTGGTCGCCCCCGGGCGCCGCCTGACCCCATCGCCTCCCCCCGAAACCTCGACGACCACTCGAAGGATTACCGCCCGGGCAAGCGACGGGTCGACCTTGGTCGGGGATTGGTTCGAGTCGACCCAAGGGCGGCCGTCGAGCCGGACGATCGTCTTGCTCCACGGCCTGGCCGAAGACCGCCGGGCGTTCGAAGTCCGGGTCCGACGACTGGTCCGGGCCGGCTGGAACGTGGCGGCGGTCGACGCCCGGGGGTCGGGCGAGAGCGAGGGGCAATGGGTCTCGTTCGGCGGTCGAGAAGCCGACGACCTCCGCGTCTGGCTCGACGCCTTGGCCGAACTTGTCGCCGGCTCGACCCGGTTCGCCGCGTGGGGCCGGTCGATGGGGGCGGCCACCGCGCTCCGGGGGGCGACCGCCGACCCTCGAATCCAAGCCCTGATCCTCGAAGCCCCCTACGATGACTTGCGGGCGGTCGTCGCTGCGGTGCTGGGCCAGATGCGGGTGCCGGGTTGGCTGGCCCGGCCGATCTTGTGGCGGGCTTGGAGGTTGGCCGGGGTGTCGCTCGACCAGCCCAGGCCGATCGACCTCGCCCCTCGGGTTGAGATTCCCGTACTCATCGTCCACGGTGCGCTCGACCCGATCGCCCCCTTGGCCCAAGCCCGCAAGCTCGCCGAGGCGATCGGCCAGAACTTTGGCCGGACCGCCGAGTTCATCGAAGTCGCCGGGGCCAGCCACGCCAACGTCTTTGCCATCGGCGGCGACCCCTTGAGCGACGATGTGGTCTCGTTCCTCGACCGGGCGATCCCCGCCGGGCCTTGACGATCGGTCGTCAGGAGTCGGTTTCCTCGATCGACCGGCGGAGCATCCGGAGCGCATCGTCGGATTCGAGCGATTCGAGGTCGGACCACTGCGTGAGGATGAACAGGGTTCGCCGGGGGGTCCGGAAGCCTCGGAGGCTGCAAGCGACCGACAGGTCGAGGCTGACGAACTCGACGTCGTGGCCGACGCTCGGGTGGCCGTCGATGGTTTCCTCGGCGGGGTCGGCCATCAAGGTCGGGTACTCCTCCCGGAGCGCATCGAGGGCTTCGGCGACAAGCTCCTCGGGGTCAGTCCCTTGCTCGTCGATCGTCACCAGGGCGAACGCCAAACCGCTCGGGGCCTGGACCGAGACCGTCGTCCGGGGGCCATCGTCGGTGACGTCCAGCTCCCAGTCGAACGGGTACTCGAAGCGAATCCCGTGGTCGTCAAAAATCGCGATGGCCATCAAGATCGCCCGTGAGATGCGGAAACCCATGCTTTCAATCCGCTAAACCATCCTGAAGTATGGCTCAAGATCGGCGAATCCTATTATAGAAAAGAGACGATTTCTTTGATATGGTCCAACCCCGCCCTCGAAGCGAAGCCGGTTTTCTTCGCCTAGATTGCCCGATCACCTCTCCATCCGGGGCGACGGGTGCAAACAATCGCCCGACTCATCTCGCGGGCTTAGGTTGGCCGATATGGGGAGTGAGCCGGGTCGGATGACTTGGACCGAAGGATCGGTTCGAGGGGTTGGACTCGACTGGTCTCCTCAAATGTGAACCGGTCGCCTGGCGTCAGAGGAGGGTGCGATGGCCGCCTCGAAAACCGACCCCAAGCCGGCGACTTTGCCGACCCTGGAAGAGTGGGAGTCGCTCCGCCGCCAGGTGGTCGAATTGCAGCGGGTGAGCAGCTTGGGGGTCCTGGCCGGGAGCGTCTGCCACGAGCTGAACAACGCCCTGACGCCGATCCTGAGCTACGCCAAACTCGGCTTGCGGAACCCCGACCCCGAGTTCCGCCGTCGGGCGTTCGAGAAGATCCAGGAAGGCGCCGAGCGAGCCGCGGCGATCACCGGAGGGGTCCTTGGCCTGGCTCGCCCGCGAGCCGATCAACGGTCGGCGACCGACCTCGCTCGACTGGCCGAGGAGGTGCTCCTCCTGACCGCCAAGGACCTGTCGAATCACCGGGTCCACGTCGACTTCCGGGCCGAAGGGCGGCCCCACGCCCGGGTCAGCCCGGCGCAGATCCAGCAGGTCCTCTTGAACCTCGTGATCAACGCCCGCCAGGCGATGCCCGAGGGCGGGACGGTCAAGATCCGGGTCGGGACCGACACCTCGGGCCGCTTGGCCGAGTTGAGCGTCAACGATACCGGCCAAGGGATCGCCCCGGCCGACCTCCGGCGGATCTTCGAGCCGTTCTTCACCACGAAGTCGGGTCCCGACGAAACCGGCCTGGGCGGGACCGGCCTGGGCTTGTCGGTTTGCCGCGAGATCGTCGAGAAGCATCGGGGGCGACTCCGGGCCGAAAGCCGGATCGGCCGGGGGACGACCTTCACCCTCCGACTCCCGACTTGCCAGGCCCCGGCCCAACAACAAGGCGCGGCTTGATCGCCGGGTCGACGCCAACGACCGACCGACCCCTGAACCACTGCCGCCCCCGATCGGGGGTGGGACGGTCGACCTGTCCGGTCCAGCTCAACCCTTTCCCAAGCTCACTTCTTCCTCGCGGCGGCGACTTTGATCGTGGCTGCCGCCCTTTCCGCCTCGTCGAGGGCTTTGGCCCCGTCGAACTTCCATCGGCTCCCGTCTTTGGTCAGGAGTAGGTTGAAGTTGGTCGCGACGGTGTCGGTCGTGATGACGACGCCCAGGTTCAGGTCCGAGTCGCGCTCGGCGTTGCCCGACATCAGCGAGGCGCGAACCGCCTCGGAAGTCGACGAACCCGGCCCTTTCTCGGCGATCGGGACATGCATCAGGTCGTACCACTTGCCGGCGGCTTCGGACGTGTTGGAGGTCGCCGAGGCGACGACTCCCGACCGGTCGCCGTTGAGCAGGGCGCGACCGACGACCTCGGCCTGATCCTGGTACGCGAGGGACGAAGAGGCCGGGACCATCATCCAGCCGGCAAGCAGCATGACCACCGCCGGCACGCCGATCTTGGCGGGCTTGGGGACGTCGTTCCAGGTTTGCGTCAGGTCGAAATCCACGGCGGGGGCGGAGTACGACTTCGCGGCCTTCTTGGAACCCGAGCCTCCCGGCTCGCCCAGGACCATCCGTCCACCGCTGTCCATGTAAAAGGCCGCTTGGCACCGTTTGCAGGTCAAACGGGCGTCAAGTCGGTCGGGCGGGACGTTTCCGGTCTTTCCACATCGCGGGCATTCGATCGGGATCATGGCACATACGTCCTTAGATCGAGACGGGACGCGGGATCTGCCGCTCGTCGAGTTGTCGTAGGCGAAATCGACCCGATGGGGACCGACCGAGGGGCGGACTCGACGGAACGTCGAACTCCGGGTGCAACCTCGATCTCGGTGATGGGTCGACAGGGATTCTCCCAACTTTGTCGGACGTTGGGAAGAGAAAAATGGAGATTTTTCGATGATTGGTCCGCGACCCGGCATCCAGAGCCTCGGAACCCAAGCGGATTCGAGGCGATGGATTCCTCCCGGCTCCTTCGGAACGGGTCGACCGGTCGATCGAGGCCGATGGTCTACAATGAGTTGAAGGCGATGACCGCTCGACGACCGTCCGCCTGGCTCGATCCTCCGAAAGGACGCCCCGTGCCGCTCGTTTCGACCGACCCGACCCTCGACGACCGCCTGCTCCCGACCCGCCGGCCCGCCGGCCGACCGGTGATGCGCCAGCGCTGGGAGCACCTCTTGTTCTTGCACTGGGAGGTCGCCGCCGAGGCGGTCGCTCGGTTGTTGCCGCCCGGCCTGGAAGTCGACCTGTTCGAGGGCCGGGCGTACGTCGGCCTGGTCCCATTCTCGATGAAGGGAGTCCGCCCCTCGGGCCTGCCGAGCGTCCGGGGGCTTTCCGACTTCCACGAGACCAACGTCCGGACCTACGTCAAGACGCCCGACGGGATGCCCGGGGTCTGGTTTTTCAGCCTCGACGCGGCCAACCTGGTGGCGGTCTCGATCGCCCGGACCTGGTTCCGCCTGCCCTACTATTACGCCAGGATGTCCGTAAGCGCCCGCGAAGGGCCGGACGAGAGCTGGTCGCTGAGCTATAAGTCGAAGCGAATCTACCCGAGCAAGCCCGCCGCTTCGACCCGGATCGAGGCCGAGGTCGACGGCCCGACCGCGCCGGCGGTCCCCGGCTCCCCGGAATTCTTCCTGGCCGAGCGTTACCTGCTCTACACGACCGGTGGAGGCCCGAGGCGAGACGGTCCGGGCGGCTCGAACCTCTTGAAGGGGCGGGTCCATCACACCCCCTACCCGCTCCGGTCGGCCAGGGTCCTCGACCTCGAAGAGTCCGCCGTCGCGGCTGCCGGGATCATTCGGCCCGAGGTGCCGCCGATCGCCCACTACGCCCGACGGGTGGTCGTCGAGGTGTTCGGCCTCGAACCGGTTCGAGACGAAAACCCTCGGTGATCCCGAGCTCGAGTCGCCCAGGTCCACCGAGGGTTTGTTTGGCCGTGGCCGACGGCTCCGATCAAGCGAACCTGATCGTCGTGGTGAGCCTGTGGTTCTTGAACAGCGAGTAGGTGGCCGACACCACGCCCGTCCCCGAGGCGTGGGCGTAGTACTTGGTCCCGCCGGTGATCGAGTAGGTGGTCGAACCGCCGCTGGCCGCCCCGATGATCGGCGAGGTCGAGGTCAGGTACAAGTTACCCCTCCGCGTGGCGAGGGTGACGTTCGTCGTCGGGTTGGTCAGGGTCGTGTTGATCCGGAAGCTGGTCAAGCCCACCGAACCGAGGTTGCCCGAGCCCGAGACCGAAATCTTGCCGTTGACGACGGTGCCGGCGCCGTGGACCGTGCCGACCAGGGCGACCGGACCCGACTCGACGGGGGGTGCGACGTGGACGGGACGCCTGGCCAATTCGTGGACGCTGGCGACGGCCGTCGACAACAGGATCATCGACTCGAGCGATTCAACGACGGGACGAATACGGGTGGATTTTTTCATCGGAGTCGGGCTTCCTAATGGTGCGGAGAAGGTGCGAACGGAGGGCGACCGACCGGCGCCGGGGCAATCAAGGCCATTGGGCGCGCCGCGAAAAACCATCATGTTCCTCAAGGAGCGGAACACCACCATTTTGACGTCACGAAAACGGTTTGAAAAGTCCTGTTGGGAAAATAGGCAAAACAGATAGGAAATCTCGAGAAGGCAAGAGAAGCACAATATGTAATTTTCGCAGCGATGTGACGCGTCCCGGTCTCCCCGATGGCGAGCCGCGTTTCGCTATTTTTTGTCTTCAAAGTAGGTCTTTGATCCGGTCAAGTTCGCCTTGAATGTTCCGGAGGGCGACGGTCTGGCGATCGGGTTCGACGATGCAGGCGCCCAGGCTCCCGTAGTGGTCTTCGAGGCATTCGAGGAGCAAAGCCTTGATCCCCGCCTCGTCGGGGGTGGCCCGGAGCGAGCTTTCGGCGTAAGTCCGTTCGAGTTGCGACTCCTTGTCGGCGAACCACCGGCGGAGTCGGGGTTCGGTCCACTCGCCGCGCCGGATCGCTTTGAGGAGTTCGCGGTCGCGCTGGAGGTCGACGTCGCCTTCGACGAGGATCTGCTCGACCTCACCGATCAACCGGACGACGTGGTAGGCGAAACTTGGTGTCCGGTGCTCAACAGCTTCATCTGCCCGTCGGCCACCCGCCAGGGGACGGGCCGCGACAGCGTGAACTTGACCAACTCGCCGGAAGAAACGGCCTTGAATATCGGCTACGGCTACTTCGATTACGCGCCGGTGTCTTATGTCGACATCAACGTGGTCAACGGGGTCGCCACCATCCCGTCGGGCACCCCCACGCAGCCGGCCGTTCCCTACCGGAACAAGGCGACCACCGCGAGCGGGATGCTCAAGAACGGGAAGACGACCATCGCCGAGATCACCGACGGGACGAGCAACACGATCGCCCTGATCGAGTGCGCCGGTCGCGACGAGCGCTACATCAGCCAGTATGCCGACGGGTATGCGGCCAACACGCCGAACAACATCGGCTACCCCTTCCTTACCCGAGGGTCGGGCGTCCCCCCCGGCCCGCACCGCTTCTGGCGCTGGGCCGATCCGGGCAACACCTTCGGGATCTCCGGCCAGCCGAACAACCCCGCCCCGATCTCGCAGTACGTCCGCGACACATCATCCTGGCCGAACAACGGGCTAAGCCCCAGTTCCAGCGTCAGCAGTACGATCGTGGGAGGCCAGGGCGGGGCCAACGAGGAATCGTTCTCGTTCCACCCCGGCGGCGTCAACGTCCTGCTCGGCGATGGGTCGGTCCGATTCATCAAGAGCACCATCAACCTCGCCGCGTTCCGAGGCATCTTGACCCCCAGCGGCGGCGAAGTGATCTCCGCCGACCAGTATTGACCCCTCGAACGGTCAGGATTTGGGCGATGGCGGTAACACGCTGGGTAGTGGGATCGGCGCATTCGGAATTAAAGGAGGACTCGAACCCGGCGCGGGGAGTTTAAAATCGTCCGCCGGTGGCGAGTTCTCCATCTTCTTGACAAAAACGATCGACTTGAGTCCATCTGGACTAGGTGTCAGGAGGCCGAGGTCGGTTTCGACCCGCCACCACTTCGGGATCAGGATGGTGCCGTCGATCACCTCGCCCGACATGGTGACGATGGCACCCGGCCTTTGCACTCCCCCTTGACCTATGAGGAACTGATCCATCCTGGGGTTCACATCGAACCGGATCTCTTGGACTTTGTCCGGCTTGATCTCGTAGATTCCGAACGAACAGCCGATCACCGCCGAGGTTAACCGCAAAGTTCCCGTCGAGGTCTTGTCATCAGTGGAAACGACCTTGACCAAAAAAACTTGTGTCTTTTCGGGATTGTTAGCCCCGGCGGTTCCAAAGTCCTGGAACACACCCCGGAACCCGCCCCCGATCATCCCACCGCCCATTCCACCGCCCATCTGGCCAAAACTCGTCGAAGCCAGCCCGATTACCAGCGCGACGGCTTGCAAGCCCACCCATCGAGTCATCATTCGCCCCTTTGAAGTTGACCGCTTCGAGCGCAACCGGACATCGCGGCTCGAAGGCTGATTGTCGAGGGGACAGGGAGCGAACGCAAGGCATCGGGGATTGATCGATCCATCGATCAAACGGCGGCGGAGACGACGCCGACCGCCGACCGCGAGACGACGACCTCGATGGCCCGAGGCAAGACCTCGATGATCCAGGGGGAATCCGAGTCGGGCCTCACGACCCCGCCGGGGTCGCCGTCGAGCTGGACCGGGACGGCGGCCTCGGCCTGGATCGCGACCCTTCGGACCCGGCGGTGGATGATCCCCGGTCGGTCGAGGTGCAGCCCCCTGAGCACCAGCCAGAGGTAATGGAGCGCCCGGAACGGCCCGGGTTCGCGGAACACCACCAGGTCGAGCCAGCCGTCGTCAGCCTGCGCCTTGGGCGCGAACGGCAAGCCCAGCGCATAACGAGGCAGGTTGAACACGAAAGCCGTGGTCCCGATCAAGGTTTCTACCTGGCCGTCCACCCCTTCGGCTTCGAGCGTCAAGGGCGGGAAGCGGTAGCCGAAGCTCGACCGGAGGACCGGTTCGACGTAGGCGGCGCGGTGGGTTGGTCTCAGGACCCCGGCCCGGCCCAATCGCGCGGCGTGGTGGCGGCCGACCACGTCGGCGTCGAACCCGAAACCCGCCATCAGGGCGAACCGGCGACCGTCGGCCACCCCCAGGTCCATCAACTCGCCGTGCCCTTCGGCGATCCGGGCGGCGGCCCGCTTGGGGTTGCGGTCGAAGCCGAAATGGCGGGCGAACAGGTTCTCGGTCCCCGCCGGGACCACGGCGATCGGCACGCCGGGGCACTCGTTGATCAGGGACGCGACCGTGCCGTCGCCGCCGACGGCCACGAGGCAACGGCAGCCCGAGTCGACCTCGCCCGAAGCGTCCACCAGCTTCCGACGGTCGACCGGCGTCCAGGCGACCCGAGGTTCGCAGCCGAGCCGGACCAACTCGGCGGCCAGGCGGTCGACCGCGGCCCTCCCCTTGCCCCGGCCCGACGCCGAGTTGGCGGCGATCCCCACCCATCCTCGGTCGGTCGGGAGCGGCTCCTCCCACAGTCGGGAGGAACCGTCGAGCGGAAAGTCGGTCAGGGCCAACGTCGGGAATGATTTCGGGTTCAAAGGCGGCTTCCCCAGCGATTCAGGCCAATCGGGGCTGGACTCCGCCTCGGCCGCCCTGGCGCGTCGGGGCCAAGGATCGCGGAGCGAAGGGCATGAGTAAGGTAGGCGATCCCGAGGCGGGTTGATAGCGCCGGGGTCCGGTCTTCATCAAAGCGACATCGGATTTTAACGGGGACGACGTGATTCGGTCAATCACCCCTACCGACCGATTTTCCGATTGTCACTTTCCGACCTCGGTGTCAATTCGGGTTCAATGGATTTGAGCGACACGAGATCGGGGGCCTCGACCCCGTGGTCTCCCATTTTCGACCTGTCGGAAATCCAAGGAGTTGTCGCCGGCTGGCTCCGGATCGGGGATCGAAGAACGTCATCGCGATCAAGTTCATCCGCCCATTTTTGGTCGGGCGGTTTGCGGTGTTGCCCTTCACCGCCGGGGCGGGTTAAATTGATGGTCATCATCGTTCTTCGATGTTGATCTTCCTCCTCTGATTCGACCTCCGTGCCTCACGTCGAGCCGAGCCGAGCCGGTTTGCCGCCGCTTCCAGGACGCATCATGCTTGGACCCCGCTCTTCCCGGTTCTACCAAGCGGCCCTCCAAAGCGGCTTGATCGACGAAGCCGGGCTGGATGCCTGCTGGGAGGCGATCTCGCCCGAGCGCAGGACGCCCGAGGCGATCGACCGCCGACTGGCCCGGCAGGCGATCTCGATGGGTCGGATCACGCTCTGGCAAGCCCAGCAACTCCTGGCCAACCGGGTGACCGGGTTCCAGATTGACAAGTACGTCCTCCTCGACCTCCTGGGCCGGGGGGGTATGGGCCGGGTCTTCCTGGCCCGCGACGTCCGGCTCAACCGGATGGTGGCGCTCAAGCTCTTGTCGCAAGAGCGGATGAACAACCCCCGCGCCATCGCCCGGTTTCGCCGAGAGGCCAAGGTCGGCGCCCAGCTCCAGCACGAGCACCTCGTCCGGGTCTACGACGAAGGGGAGTCGGCCGGCGTCCTCTACCTGGTGATGGAGCACATCGACGGCAAGAACGTCGGCCAGTTGATCGGCGACCTCGAAAAGATCCCCTGGCCGACCGCCGCGAGGCTGGCCCGTCAGGTCGCCCTGGGGCTGGAACACGCCCGGCTCAAGGGGCTGATCCACCGCGACGTCAACCCATGCAATATCCTCGTCACCCACGACGGCACGGCCAAGCTGACCGACCTCGGCCTGGCGATCGACCTGAACGACCTCGACAACGTGACCCGCGAGGGGGCGACCGTCGGGACCTTCGACTACGTTTCGCCCGAGCAGGCCAAGAATTCGAGGGCCGTCGACACCCGCGCCGACCTCTATTCGCTGGGCTGCACGCTGTTCCACATGATCTCCGGCCGGGTCCCCTTCCCGATGGCGAGCCTGCCCGAGAAGCTCTACGCCCACCAGTTGCACGACCCCGAGCCGCTGACCGAACTGGTCCCCGGGCTTCCCGAAGGGCTGGCGGAGGTGGTCCGTCGGCTGATGCGGAAGTCGCCCAACGAGCGGTTCCAGACGCCCGCCGAGCTTGCCTTCGCCCTCGAACCGTTCGCGGTCGAGACCGGCTGGACCGCGACGCCGGGCCTCTCCAGGGCCGGCACCCCCGCCAACCCCGCCCGGTCAGGCTCGGGCGAAGTGCCGGGCGTGGTCGGCGAGTCGTCGCTCCACTTGACCCCCGATTCCCCTGGGGAAGCGTTCTTCCCGCTCGACCTCGGCCCGGTAGGCCCCTTGGCGGGCAAACTGCACAAGACCCCTCGATCGAAATCGTCGTCGCCGGGGTTCGAGGAGGACAAGCCCCCTCGGAGGGTCAAGGTCGGCCTGATCGCGGTGGTCGGGTTCTCCGCCTTGATCGTGGCGAGCGTGGTCGCGATGTTGACCTACCCTGGAGCCTCGAAGACCGACGGTAACGTCGTCACCAACAAATCAAGGGCGGGTGGAACGAGATCAAGTCAAGCCGTCGGCGGTCGGGGCGACTCGACCTCGGGCGGCTCTCCGACGGACTCGAACCCGATCACGAGTCCCGTCGGCGACATCTCGGTCCGGTTCCGCGACGGGTCGTCGGAGGTTGCCCCCGACTTGAACACCGCGATCGCCCGAGCCGTCCGCGACCGGGGCGAGGTGATCCTGGCCGCCGGGTCGACGGTCCGGTTGACCAACGAGCCGACCGTCCGGGTCTCCGACGGCGGCGTGACGATCCGGGGGGCCTCGGGCCCGGCCCCGACGATCGAGATCACCATGAAGGGTTCCCAACCGGCGTTCCGGGTCGCGTCCAACCTCAAGCTGGTCGACCTCATCGTCAACGTCCGCTACGACGGCCCGTCCGACGTCCCGGTCTGGCAGGTCGAGCGCGACCTGACCTGCGAGCGGTGCGTGTTCCGGGCCTCGGGCGCGGCGAAGCCGACGGGGGAGGCGACCGAACCTCCCGCCTCGATCGGGTCGCGGTTGATCCTGGCCGAAGGGCCGAGGTTGACGGTCCTCGGCTGCTTGTTCGCCGGGTTCGACCGCCCGATCGAGTTCACCGCGGGCCCGGGCGCCTCGGCGACGCTCGACCGCTCGATGATCTTCGCGGGCAACCCGGGCGGCGACACACCCTTGGTCGGGCAGGCCATCGTCGTCCGGTCGGTGTTCGGGGGCGGCGCGGGGGTCCGGCTCAAGGTCCAGAATTGCTCGGCGCGATCCAAGGTCTTTCTCGGAGCCGATCAATTCTCGACGACGTCCCCCCTGGCGATCGAGGTGGCCGAATCGGCGATCTGGGCAAGCGCGGTGCTCGAACTGGAAACCATGAGGGATATTGGTGCCGCCGACGGCTCGCCCGGCGCCGACAAGCCGACTTGGGATGCGCTGGTCCAGGCGGTGAGCTGGCGAGGGCGGTCGAACCGCTTCCACATCGTCCCCGGCGGTTCCCCCTGGGCTCGACTTTCCAGCCCCGAACCGCTGGCCAATGCCCCGACCACCCTGGACGCCTGGTCGAGCGGCGGGCGGGAGTCGAGCGGCCAGATGGGTCCGATCCGGTTCGCCCGATCGCCGACGCCGGGATCGATCCAGCCGGACGACTACACGTTTTCCGGCGAGGACGCCAAGCCGATCGGTGCCGGCTCCAGCCAGGTCGGCCCCCGCCCGGGTCGATGACCCCGAGGCGGATTCTGGGGGTGGATCGCCGAGGGAAAGTCGCGGATCGCGAGCCGATTCCGAAGAACCTTTCACGGTTCCGCGATCCGGCATTCCCCCGAGGATCGATCGAGTGAAACCTCACCTGAGGCTCAACCCGGGGCCAACCCCCCAGCCCCGCTCGCCCGCGGTCCACCTCGACTACCTCGACGGGATTCGAGGGCTGGCCGCGCTTTACGTCGTCGCCCACCACGCCGCCCTCCAGGTCTGGCCGCTCTACCGGGCCGATCAGGTCCCCTCGGCGCTCCGGTTCCTCCAGTACGGGCGGTTCGCCGTCGGCCTGTTCATCGTCCTGTCGGGCTACTGCCTGATGCTCCCGGTGATCCGCGACGGCGGTCGGCTCCGGGGGGGGCCTTTGGGGTTCTACCGCCGGAGGTCCTGGCGGATCGTCCCGCCGTTCTATGCCGCCTTGGCGTTGAGCCTGGTCCTGATCGAGACCCTGATCGGCCAGCGGACCGGGACGCACTGGGATTTCAGCCTCCCCGCCGACGGGCCTTCGATCCTGGCCTGCCTGCTCCTAGTCCAGGACGTCTGGATGCCGTACCGGATCAACCACGCCTTCTGGTCGATCGCCGTGGAGTGGCGGATCTACTTCTTCTTCCCAGTCCTGGTCGCGGGGTTCCGCAAGGTCGGCCCGATCGCGACGACCGGCCTCGCCCTGGCATTCAGCCTCGGGGTCGTCTTCGGCTTGCGGGCGGTCGACCTCCGGTGGGTGGCCGACCGGGCGGTGGTCCAGTACCTGGCCCTGTTCTCGATGGGGATGCTCGCCGCCACCGTCGCCACGAGCGACCCGCTGACCCGGCTCGGGCGGGTCCGCGACCGGGTTCCTTGGGGGATCGTGGCGCCGGTGCTCGCGGCCGGGATCGTCGGGTCGTGCCGGGGCAAGAGCCTGATGGTGCTCGACTCCGAGATCCTCGGCCATGACCTGGCGGTGGGTTTGGGCTGGTCGTCGCTCCTGGTGTTCGTCGCCACCCCTCGGGGCGGTTGGCTCGCCCGGGCCTTGGCGTGGCGGCCGATCGTCGCGTCGGGCGTGATCGGCTACAGCCTCTACCTGATCCACGCCCCGCTCTTGCAACTGACCCAGCAATACATCGTCAACCGATGGGTCATCGCCGACCTGAGCAAGTTCGCCGGCTTGATCGGCGTCGGGGGGCCGATCATCCTCGGTTCCGCCGCCCTCTTCGCCTCCCTCTTCGAGCCAAGACGGCGCAAGGTGGTCGAAGTCCATTCGCCCGAGTCGCTAACCTTGGCCGACGCGATCGAGTCGCCCGACCCGGCGCCGGATCAGCTCGCGTCGCCGCCGAGCAGGTGACGACTCGACTTCAAGATCTGCTGATGCCTGGTCCGGGCGTCGGGCGAGGTCCCTTTGGCCTTGCCTTCGAGGTCGGCGAGGTTGGCCTGGCAGAACGGGCAGGCCACCACGTCGATGTGGAACCGGAGGTAATCGGCCAAATCGGGATCAAGCACGTCCAGGAGCAAGCTCCCGAGTTGCTGGCGGGTCGGGCAGGTCAGCCGGTTTCGCCTCCAGATCGCCCCCAGGCTGTGCAGGCCGGTCTCGCCCCGATCCTGGCGGACCTCTTCGAGCCGGGCGCGCAGCTCGGCCGAGTCGCGCAGGGCCTTCTCGACCCGGGCCAGGGTCCCGGCGGGCAACTCGTCGGCGAGGTAGGCCCGGAGCGTGGCGAGGTCGAAGTCGGCCGAAGGTCTGGGTTCTTGGTCGTGGCTCATGGTGGGGTCTAGTACGATTCCCGGAGATTTATGGCATGGCAAATTGCAGGATTGCAAATTGCAAAGCATGCTTCCAATTGAACTTCCCTTTGCAATAGGAGTTACGCAGTTGATGGGCTTTGTTCACTACATGCAGATTGATCCTGCATAATTTGGGCAAAATGACTGCAAGCCGGTAGGATCATGCTTGACCAATCCAGTGTACAAATGCCATCAGCTGCGTAACTCCTATGCAATCTGCAATTTGCGATCTGTGATGAGTTTCTGGGGTTGGTCTAACCTCAACCTTCGCCGAATTGTTCGAGTTCCAGCCCCGAGCGGCGAGCCATCTCCTTGAGCCGGCCCACCGCCTGGAACTTGTAGCTGGCGACGGCCTGCTCGGTCAGCTTCAAGTACTTGGCCACGTCCTTGTTCGCCCAGCCTTTGACGATCAGGAGTTCCAGGCACCGGAGCCGGTCGAAGTCGGCTTTCTGGAGCCACTCGCGGACGAGCCGGCCCAAGGCGTCGGCCAGCATCCGCTCCTCGGCCTCGCGGCGCTCGCCGCTCCGGGCGATGCTCGACGCGGGCCGGTCGCCGCCGGGGACCTCCTCGATCGGTCGGCCATGCCCGTCGGAACCGAACTGGTCGATCGGTCGACGCCCCTGCTTGCGGAGGTGGTCGGTCATCTTGTGCGCGGTGATTGAGAACAGGTACGCTTCCATGTCGCGGTTTTCGTCGTAGTGCGGCAAGCTGGTCAAGAAGCCGATGAACGCCTCTTGGACCACGTCCTCGCTCGCCGCCCGGTCGCGCAAACGGCTGTCGACGAAGGCGATCAAGCGGCCTTCGTACCGCTCGATCAGTTGACGCCAGGCGGCGGCGTCGCCCTCGCGGACCTGGCGGATCAACAACACTTCGGTTTCCGTCGCGGCCATCGCTGTCGGCTCGCCTTCGATTGGATGAGGGTTCCACCCCGGAAGCGCGAGTCCGACACGCCTCGACGGGCTTCAACGACCCTTCATCAACCTAGCATCCACAAACCCGAGCCGAGAGGCAAGAGCCGGGACCGAGCGACATGATCGGCACGAGATGACAAATCGAATGGAGCCAAAGATGGAACACGGATAAATCTCTTCTTGTAAATTCTATCCGTGTTTCATCCGTGGCTAACCTGATCGAATTTCAGGTCCAGTAGTGGTAGGCGACCGCACCGGCGGCGCCGAGGCCCCCGGCGGCGAGGACGCGGAGGCGGTTGGTGTAATAGCCTTTGGTCGCCTCGTCGGTCCGGATGTAGAGCGAGATCAAGCCCAGGGCGGCCAGGACCACGGCGCCGATGGACCCCATCTTCCGCATCCGGGTCGAGGCGACGTCGCGGTGGTAACGCTCGATGAACTCGGCGCGCCGGGCGTCGGAGAAGTCGATCTTTTGACCGGCCCGGTACAAGGTGTGGAGGTCGTCGAGTTCGGGCAAGGTCTCGGTATTCAAGCTCGAAGGTGGCGCGACCTCGGGGGTGATCTCGCCCGGCTTCGGCCCTAAGCTCTTGAGGACGGTCTGGACGTAGGTGCTCTGGATCATCCGGTCGACCAGCTTTCGCGGGGGGGTCCAGGTCATCGGGACGTCGGCGGCGAGCCAGTCGGCGATCTCGTGGTTGACGGTCTTGCGGAGGTCGTCCTTGGCACGCTGCTCCGACACCGACAACCGGCCCAACAAGACCCGAATCCCCGACGTGTCAGGCCGGGCCAGCCCCTCTTCTTCCCACTCCCCCTTGGGGAACCAGGCCGGGGCTACCTTCGAGGCAGGATTCGGGGCCGGGGCCGGATTCGCTTGCGACCGGCGCTTCGACCGGTGGCCTCGGGGTGGCGGCGGCGCGTCGGCGGAGTCGCGGTCGTCGCCACCATGCCAGGGGATGGTCCGGATCGAGGACGGCGGTTCGGGCGGTTGTGGCGGGACGAACGACTCGGCCCGAGGTCCCTGGACGCCGATCGGTCGTCCCGTGGTCGGGTCGACTTCTCGGCCCTCGCGCTGAACCTGCACGGACCAGCGATCGTTGTTCGAGTTTCGATGTTCGTCGCGGTCGGACAGGACCTTCGACGCGACCACGGCCAGGATCACAATCAGGATCAATTTTTTCATCGCGGTTCCGTCCCGGGGTCGCCGAAGGAGGCCGCCGGAGTTCCTCGCCGAGGCTCGGCGATCGAGGGGGTGTCCGACCTATCAGGGATTCGCGTTCCAGGGGCGATTATTGGTCGGGCTTGGGCCGAAATCTCGGCTCAAGCGGCCCAGCGACGATTGAACCGGGTGGCCCAGGTGTGGCGCGCCGCGGCCTCGTCCCAGGGGGCGGAAAGCTGGACCACGGCCGAGGTCAAGAGCACGGTCGGCACGGCCAAGGGGTGCAGGTCGGTCGAGAAGAAGATCAAGGCGGGGATCAAGGCGATCAAGCCCGCCTTGGCGATCGGGACGACCCGGAACCGTTTCAGCCGATCGCGGTCGGTCAAGGTCCACCAGTCCACCCCGAGGCCGACCAATCCGAAATACGCGGCATAGCCCACCAGGAGCGGGAGGACGGCGGGATAATAGCTGGTGGCGAACCAGCGGAATCTGACCAGGGCGTGGCCGGGGGCGGCGGGTTCGACCAGGAGCCAGGTCGCCAGGACCTGCGCGGCTACCCCGAGCATCGCGCCCAAGGCGAGTTGCCCAACTCGGCGAACCTTGATCGGGATTTGCAGCCCTTCGGTGAACTTGCCGCCGATCAACACCGCCCAGCTTGCCAGGGTGATCATCCCGTACAGGAAGCCGACGTCTTGCGGGCGGTTGGCCACGTCGACCTGGAGCGCCGCCCCACCAATCAGCGCGGCCAGGCCCGACCAGAGGGCGGCGGCGAACAGCGAACCGGCCAGCTCGGCGACCCGGACCCGACCGACCGGCAAAGGAGCCGGGGGCATGATCGGCTCGCTCGGCGGCAGAGGGGCGCTCGCCACCAGTCGGACCCGTCGGGCGGCCTGGAAGACCTGTTCCCGGGCCAGATCCTTCCGACGGGCCCGGCGCTCATCTCGGCGGGAAAGACGAGGGCGCGGAGGCGGGGGCGGCGACGTGTCGGGTCCGATATAAAGGATTGGTTCCTCGTCGGTGATCCGCAAGATGCCGTCGTCCACCGGGGGAGGAGCCGGTTTCGGGGCGGGCGAGGGCGAACCGCCGGGTCGGGCGACGCCCCGGGGGGTCGGCGCGGGCGCGGCGGGCTTGGCGTCGCCGATGAACCGGACGTCGTGGACCCTCGGCGCGTCGTCGGGGGGGAGCAGGTCGAGGACCCGGCTCGGGCGGTGCGACGGGTCTTTGGCCAGGGCCTTGGCGACGATTTCGCGGAACGGGTCGGGCAACTTCGACAGGTCGGGGCGAGTGGTGAGGTGCTTGATCAAGACCTCGCCGACGGTCTCGCCTTCGAACGGGACCACGCCGACGATCATCTCGTACAAGATCACGCCGATGGCGTAGATGTCGATCGGCTTATTGTACTTCCCGGTCGAAATCTCGGGGGCCATGTAGTGGCAGGTCCCGATGCTCTCGGAGTGGTTGCTCACCCGCTCCGACGTGATCATCTTCGACAGGCCGTAGTCGCCGATCTTGACGACGCCCTCTTCCATGAACAGGTTGGCCGGCTTCAAGTCGCGGTGGACGATCCCGTGGTCGTGGAGGTAGCCGACCCCTTCGACCAGACCCCGGAGCCAGGCCCGGACCTCGGGCATCGGCATCCCGCTCGGATAATCCGCCAGGACCTGCGCGAGGTTGGGGCCGGCGACGTACTCCATGATGACGAAGGTGTCGCCGTCGTCGTTGCCCTTGATGTCGTGGATCGCCAGCAGGTTCGGGCATTTCAGGTTCATGCACTGCGCGACCCCCCGGCGCTCGATTTCGAGGTTCCGGGTGATCAGCTTCAGCGCGACCTCCTTGCCCGAGTCGCTGGTGGCGTAGTACACCTCGCCGAAGCCGCCGCGACCGATCGCCCGCTTGATCGTGTACCCTTCCAGCGGCCTGGCCCCCGAGCCGAACGTGTAGCGGTGCCGCCCCTCGTTCGCGACCGGGGCATGTCCGACCTCGTTCGGGCCGCGACGCGGATTCGCCCCGTTCGCGAAGAAGTCGACCGTCTCGTTCAAGGTGTCCGTCGGCGGCAAGTTTTCGGGCTTCGCGCTCATCGGCTGGTTCCACTCCCCATGCGGCCCGCAGACTTCGGAAAGAATTCGGAGGTCGGGACCGTCGGTCGGTCGAGGGGTTGTTCGCTGCCATCCGTCGGGAATTGGACGAAAAAGGATTTCAGGCCGATACCGGAAAATTCATCGCGGATGGCAAATTGCAGAGCATTGTTCCGAGGGCTTTCCCTTTGCAATCCGCAATCTGCCATCCTCGAATTCTTTCCCAAAATCGCTGTCAGACCGGCGATGAACGAGGACCCAGCCCGCCGGGACCGGGTTCGGTCGCCGAAGGGGAAGCGAGCGGTTCGAGGCTGAACGAGAAGCCGTCGCCGACGACGCCCGAACTCAAGGTGATCGGTGCCCGACCCGAGCCGGGATGGCCGTCGACCTCGAAGCTCCCCGGCGCCCGGCAGCACAGGCCACTCCCTTGGCGGAAGAGGACCACCGGGCCGTCGAGGCCGGGGGCGGCGATGTGGGCCTGTCGATTGGAACCGATGATGCAGGTTTCCGCCATCAGGATCACGCCGTCGCCCGCCAGGGGGAGCCGGTGCCGGCTGACCACCCGGAGCCGGGCCGTCGCGCTGAACGGGCTGGGGCGGCGGAACTCCAGCTCGACGTTCGACCCGAGCCGGATCACGTCGCCGTCGACCAGCGGGGCTTCGGACACCGCTTTCCCGTTGACGAACGTCGCCTGGACCCCTCGAATCCGGTATCCCGACCCGTCGGCGTCGCGGTCGACGATCGCGTGCCGCCTCGACAGGTCGCCCAGGAGCGGGACGTCCGCCAAGGACTCGGCGCCCGAGCGGCCCAGGATAATCGAGTCGTCGAGGCAGACCAGATACCCGCCCACGGCGTCGACCCAGAGCAAGAACCGGCCCGAAGGACCCGCCACCCGGGGCGGCGGGGCGACTTCGGGATGGGAGATCGGGGAGGATGGGGCCGCGACCGGGGCCGAGTTCGCCTCCGCCCCGAGGCCGACGGCGACGGTCCGACCGCCGCTGAAGCTGGGAAACGTGGCCGATCCGGGGGGGATCGCCGCGATCTGCTGCCAGGCCCTGGCTCGCGCCTGGCGGGCGGCGGGGTGTTCGGGGACGACCTCGATCACGGCCTCGGCGGCGGCCAGGGTCTCGGCCCACTTTCCCCCGGCCAGGACGGCGTAAAGTCGTTCGATGGCCGGTGAAGCGGCTTTGCGCCGGGCTTCCACGTCGCGTCGGGCGGCGGCGAGGGCGGATCGGGCGGTTTCCCCGGCCAGCCGATCGGCGGAGTCGAGCGCCTCCAGGGCGCGGGCGAACTCTCCCCTTCGCGCCTCGACGATCGCGGAGCGCCAGGCGTCGGCCAGTTCTCGGCTCCGCCGCAGGGTGGGGCCGCTGATCTTGTGCTTGGCCAGGCCGTCGATCCGGTCGACCGCCCGGCTCGGGTCGCCCGCGTCGAGGTTTGCGCGAATTTCCCCGGCGACCTGATCCGCCAAGGCGAGCCGGGCCGAGGCCAGGATGTCGGGGGCCACGTTCAAGCCCTCAGCGGCCCGGAGGTCGTCGATCGCGCCGTCGAGGTCATCGGCCGACGCCCTCCTGGCGGCCCGGGCGGCCAGGTCCAGCCCCAACCGATCGCGGAGCCGGACCATCGACCGCGAATCCGCCACGTCGGGCCGCGACGCCAAGGCCAGGGCCTCGTCGATCCGACCCGCCCGCGCCGCGTCTTCGGCCTGCTTCAAAGCGACTCGCCATTGTCCCAGCATGGTTGACTGACCGTCCGGTGTGACCATGGGGAAAGTCCACTCGCCCGCCCGCTGTTCCGCTCGACTCGAAGGGGGCCGTCCCCTTCATACGATTCTAACCGATCGACCCGACCGTTTCTGACCTGACACGCCGTCGCCCTCCTTCGCGGTCGGTGGGGGGGGACCACCTGTCGCGAAGGAGGGACGATGGGGGCGGAAAACTTCAGGAACGCCGTGAACCAAGAAGGGGAATCGCAGGATCGCAAATCGCAAAGAGATCAAGAATCGAGCTTTGCGATTTGCGATCTGGAATCTGCGATTCTCGGCTTACAGGCTCTTCTCGTCGCCCGGGGCCGGCTTGGTGGACGGGGTGGGGTTGCCGAACTCGGCGTCCATCTCGCGGATGACGTCGCGACCGGGTTCGTCGAGGATAGGGATGTTCGACCCGGCGAACTTCCCTTCCATCTCGGCGGTCCGGGCCATCACGTCGAGCCGCTTTTCGAGGTCGGCGACCGACGCCTTGGCTCGGCTCAGGGCGCTGTCGTCGAAGTTGAACTCGTTCGACTCCTGGGTGGTCTGGATCATCTTGAGCCGGGCTTCGATCCCGGCGAGCTTGGTCATCAAGGCTTGCTTGGTGGCCGACATCTGCGCCAGTTGCCGGCGGGCGGCGACGACCGACTTCTGCTTGGCCTTGAGGGTCTCTTCCTTGTCCTTGAGCAGGCTGTTAATCTGCTTGTAATGGTCGAACCGGCCCTTCAACTCGTTCTTGACCTCGTCGGCGGTGTAGGACACGTTGCCGGCGAGCCGGGTGTCGCCCGTTTCGAGGCTCGACCGGAGCGCGGTCAAGACCTGCTTCTCTTTCGCCATGTTGGTCCGAATCGCGACCACTTCGCGGTCGAGGTGTTCGGCGTCGACGCTGGCGCGGGCCAGGTTCTCGATGTTGTCGCGGATCGCCGGCTCAAGTTGGGCGATCTGGTCGCGGGCGTGGTCGATCTCGAACTGGACCGGGACGTTGTGCTTGACGGTGTGCCGGGCCTTGTGGAAGGCGGTCCGAACATAGCCCGGGGCCGACGTCCCGAACGCCGCGTACAAGGCTCCCGCGCCGAGGGCGGCGCCCAGCAATCCCTTTTTGATCATCGAGCAGGCCATGTCGCTGTCCTCTTTTCAAAGCTGCACGAACGGGTCAAGTGACGTCGGATCGGATTGGACCGGGGTCGCGTCGCGGGTTCCCGGGTCGGCTGGACTCGACCTTCCGTCGTCCACACTGGTTATTCGACCGGCTTTCCCGGATATTGATCGCATGGTCTGATTTTTCGCCGCGAGCGATTTTGGCCGGAGTCGTCGTTCCCCCATGAAAGTCCCCCCTCGAAGCCGAGGCACAGCGCAGCTTCGCGCCCGGCGCTCGATAGTCACCCGCCGGTGGGTCCTCCCTTCGCAAGCCTTCCTCCATGCCGAAGCCCCCGGGGGCCTGATCCTCTTGGCGGCCGGCGTCCTGGCGATGATCCTGGCCAACACCCCGGCCGCCGAACCGGTCGCGCAGTTCTGGGACACCCGCTGGTCGTTCGGGGCGGGGCGATTCACCCTCCGGGGCGACCTCCGCGAGCTGGTCAACGACGGTTTGATGAGCGTGTTCTTCTTCGTCGCCGGCCTGGAAATCAAGCGGGAGATGATCAAGGGGCAGTTGTCGAGCTTGAAGCGGGCCGCGTTCCCGGTATTCGCCGCCCTGGGCGGGATGATCGCCCCCGCCCTGCTCTACCTGGGGCTGAGCCTGGGGGGCGCCGGGGTCCGCGGTTGGGGCATCCCGATGGCGACCGACATCGCGTTCTCGATCGGAGTCCTCAGCCTGCTCGGCCGTCGGGTTCCCCCCTCGGCCCGGACGTTCCTGCTGGCCCTGGCGATCGCCGACGACATCGGCGCGATCGTCGTGATCGCGGTCTTCTACTCGTCGGAGCTTCACTTCGACCCGATGTTCGTCGCCGCGGCGATCTGGGTCACCATCATGGCGATGAACGAGTATGGGGTCCGCTCGTCGCCGATCAAGCTGGTGGCCTCGCTGGCGTTCTGGGCGAGCGTCCGAGCCTCGGGAATCCACCCGACGATCGCCGGGGTGATCCTGGGGGTTTCGACCCCGATCCGCCCCTGGTTCGACATCGAGGCGTCGAGCGTCTGGACCCGTCGCCTGGCCCTCAAGCTGGCCGGGGCCGTGGCCGCCAACCGGATCAACCGCGCCGAGGCGATCCTGGGCAAGATCGAGGTCTTGAGCCGGGAAACCGAGTCGCCGCTCGATCGCCAGCTTCGGAGGTTCCACCCCTGGTCGAGCTGGGTGATCCTGCCGATGTTCGCGCTGGCCAACGCGGGGGTGTCGCTGTCGTGGAGTTCGCTGGGGCAAGCGGCCCGAAGCGCGATCACCTGGGGGATCATCGTCGGGCTGATGCTCGGCAAGCCGCTGGGGATCGTCAGCTTCGCCTGGATGGCCTCGCGGCTCGGCTGGGCCTCGGCGCCCCGGGGCCTCGACTTCCGGAGCGTCGTCGGCGTCGGGATCGTCGCCGGGATCGGCTTCACCGTGTCATTATTCATCGCCGACCTGGCCTTCGATGCCCCCCATCAGGTCGTCGAGGCCAAACTGGGCGTCCTGGCCGCATCCGTCTCGGCCGGAGCCTTGGGCTATGCGTTTCTGAGACTAGCCACGGATGGAACACGGATGAAACACGGATCAGAGGGGAAGGGAGAATTCAAAAGACCAGTCGTTTGAATTCGACCTTGGTCCTCCCGAAGTTGATGAGCAGGCCGACTTTGACCCCTGTGGCTTTGAGTTCGTTGAGAAGTTGGGGTTCGTCGTCGGCGACGTACGACTTTGCCACGCCACTTTGATTTCGACGATCACTCGATCCTCGACCCACAGGTCGGCCCGAAAAACCCCAACCTCGACCCCTTTGTAATTCACCCGGATTTCAGCCTCGGTCGTCACCCGGAGTCCTCGGGACCGCAACTCCACCTGCATAGCCCGTTGATAAACTTTCTCCAAAAACCCATAACCCAAAACATCATGCACCGAGAAGGCGGCCCCGATCACCGCCTCGGTAATATCTCGGTTGGCAAGTTCCATAAAGAAGCCGTGTAACCGTTCAGTCTTATTGCGGCACCAGTGATGCGGGTCCGGGCGTTTTTGAACGATGGGCGATGATCGATCCTTCCAGAAAGTCGAGTACCGATCGCTTCTGGAGGCGGAGCGTCTGAACCACCGTCAAGATCCGCTCGGCGAACCGACAGCCCGACTCGCTGTGGCAGCCGAAGGCGGTCTTCCGCCACAGCACACCCGCACGCAACATCCGCT
>JAABUX010000428.1_pt1 | contig 72139 bp, 77 predicted proteins | sample 5561851 | NCBI WGS metagenome assembly JAABUX01 (sample SAMN10711883, study PRJNA513361) | rock metagenome | isolation source: Antarctica rocks | place: Antarctica: Victoria Land, Richard Nunatak red sandstone | collected 2016-01-03
TGGCCAAGCCGACCTTGGGCAACGGCCTCCTGACCAGCGAGGGGGACTTCTGGAGGCGGCAGCGTCGGCTCTCGCAACCGGCGTTCCACCGCGAGCGGATCGCCGCCCACGGCGCGGTGATGGTCGAATACGCCGAGCGGATGATGCGATCCTGGGGCGGGGGCCAATCCCGCGACATTCAGGACGAGATGATGCGACTGACCCTGGAGATCGTCGCCAAGACCTTGTTCGACGCCGACGTCTCGGGCGACGCCGCCGACGCTTCCGCCGCGATGGAAGCGATCTTGCACTCGTTCACCGCCCGGGTCGGGAAGCTCGTCCGCCTGCCCGACTTCGTGCCGACCCCTTCGAACCTCCGGTTCAACAAGGCCAAGAAGCGGCTCGACAGGATCATCTACGACATCATCGCCAACCGGAGAGCTTCGGGCGAGGACCGGGGCGACCTGCTCTCGATGCTCCTCCACGCCACCGACCTCGACACCGAGGCGGGCGGCCCGGGGATGACCGACGAGCAGCTCCGGGACGAGGCGATGACCCTGTTCATGGCCGGCCACGAGACCACGGCCAACACCCTGGCCTGGGCCTGGCTCCTCCTATCCCGCCACCCCGAGGCCGAGGCGAAGCTCCACGCCGAGCTTGACGCCGTCCTCGGCGGCCGGCCGCCGACCGTCGCCGACCTCCCCAACCTCAAGTACGCCGAGCAGGTCGTCACGGAGACCTTGCGGATCTACCCCACGGTCTGGCTCCTGGGCCGAGAGGCGATCGAGCCGACCGAGGTGGCGGGCGTCCAGATCCCCATCGGGACCACGGTTTATATGAGCCAGTGGGTGATCCACCGCGACCCCCGATTCTTCGACGAACCCCTGGTGTTTCGCCCCGAGCGGTGGGACGACAACCTGGCCAAGAAGATCCACCGCTACGCCTACTTCCCGTTCGGGGGCGGCCCGAGGATCTGCATCGGCAACAACTTCGCCCTGATGGAAGCGACCTTGCTCCTGGCCTCGATCGCCCGACGGTTCCGGATCAAGGTCCCCCCCGACGCCAAGATCACCCCGCTGCCGACGATGACGCTCCGGGCCAAGGGCGGCATCCCCGTCGTCCTCGAAGCCCGCCGTTGAACGCATCTGTTGGGGTGACGGTCCATTGCTTGACTTCGCGCGAAAGAACGCCGATCGGTCCTCCTTGACGCTCGACTAGGGAAACTTAATTATTTCGCGGCACGCTGGTTGCGTCCTGAGCCAAATGTCAGCCCAATTGGGCAATCTCTACCTCTTCAACTTCAACCATCAGGAGCGAGCCATGAGCAGCGTCACCGAAAATATTCAGGAACACATGGAAGTCCTCTGCTCCAAGGGGATGCACCTGGGAACCGTCGACCACGTCATGGGCGACGAGATCAAGCTGACCAAGAACGACTCGGAGGACGGGATGCACCACATGATCCCGACCTCGCTGGTCTCGTCGGTCGACACCAAGGTCCACCTCTCGAAGCCTTGCGACGAGATCAAGCAGACCTGGAAGACCGCCTGAGATCGGCGGCTTCGAGGCCGACTTCGGAATCGCACGCCGCCGACCCCTCCGAGGGCCGCGCGGCGTTTGCTTTTCCCTCGACCCGGCGGATCGAAACGATCACTGGCGGATCGACCCCTCATCGGGGTATCCTTGGGCTTGATGGCTCCGGCGCGGTTGGGATCGAACGGATGGGACGGCGATGGGTTCGATCGTTTTGGCCGACGATGATGACGACATCCGGGCGGTCTACGGCCCGTTCCTCCGGTCGCTGGGGCACGAGGTCTGGGACGCTTCGGGCGGCCTGGAGGCCCTGGATCTGGTCCGGGAACATCGGCCCCGGCTGCTGATCCTCGACGTTTGGATGCCCAGGTGCAACGGGTTCGAGGTCCTGGAGCGGCTGAGGCGCGACCCGCTGTCGTCGCGGATGAAGGTGTTGATGCTCTCCAACCTCGGCGACGCCGACACCCGGCTGGAATGCTTCGAGATGGGCGTGGCCGACTACATCGTCAAAGGGCTGGCCTTGGGCGAGTTCCGCGACCGGGTCGACCGCCTGCTTTCCGACGAGTCGAGCCTGGTCGCCGCGCCGGCGGCCTCCATTGTCGATGATCCGACGGGCACGCCCAGGGCATGATTCTCATCGAATACAGTCCCCAAGAATTTTTCCGCATGGCAGATTGCAGGATTGCGGATTGCAAAACATCGGCCCGATTGACTTTTCTCCGCGATCTGCAATTTGCGATCTGAAATGGACTCCTGGGATTGGTATAAGGGGGACCTGACCCCCGGCACCTCGACCGATCGGACCCGTCACCTTTGGCCACCGACGCTTACCAAGCCAACCTCGACTACCTGTACGGTCGGCTCAACTACGAGCGGTCGGGGATGCCTCGGGGGACGTCCGAACTCCGCCTGGGGCGGATGCGCCGGCTGCTCAGGAGGCTGGGCGACCCCCACCTCGGCTTGGCGATCGTCCACGTCGCCGGGACCAAGGGGAAAGGGTCGACCGCCGCGATGATCGCCGCCGGTTTGACGGCGTCGGGGGTCCGGACCGGCCTGTTCTGCTCGCCGCACCTGCACCGGCTCGAAGAACGGTTCCGGGTCGACGGGGCCGAGGCCACCCCCGACACCCTGGCCGCCTTGGTCGACGCCGTCCGGCCCGCCGTCGATGCGTCCGACACGCTCGACCCGCACTACAGCCGGCGAGGCGCGACCTTCTTCGAGGTCACCACGGCGATGGGCCTGCTCCACTTCGCCCGCGAAAACGTCGGCGCCGTGGTCCTCGAAGTCGGGATGGGCGGTCGGCTCGACTCGACCAACGTCGTCCGCCCCAGGCTCTCGGTGATCACCACGATCTCGCTCGACCACACCCGCCAGCTCGGCACGACCCCGGGGGCGATCGCCTCCGAGAAGGCCGGGATCATCAAGCGGCGAGGCACGGTCGTCAGCGGCGTCCGGGGCGAAGAAGCCCGCGCCTCGATCGAGCGGTCCGCCAAAGCTCGATCCGCCCGCCTGCTGTCGATCGACGCCGACTTCTCCTTCGACTACCACCCGCCCGAGCGGCCGATCACCCGCCCCACCCCCGGCGCCGTGTCGGTCCGGACCTGGGCGCGCGACTGGGGCACCGTCGGGCTTCCGCTCCTGGGCGAACACCAGGGGCAGAACGCCGCCGTCGCCTTGGCGAGCTTCGACGCCCTGGGCGAGCTTGGGGCCGCCCAAGTCGGGCCGGATGCCGTGGCCCGAGGGTTCGCCCGCCTGACCTGGCCGGCGCGCGTCGAGGTCTTGGGCGAGCGCCCCTGGCTGGTGGTCGACGGCGCCCACAACGTCGCCTCGGCCCGGGCGCTGGCCGATACCCTCCGGGGGAACTTCCCCGCCACCCCCCGGACCCTGGTGTTCGGGACCACCCGCGACAAGGACATGGTCGGCCAGCTCGAAGCGCTCCTGCCCCTGGCCGACGTCGTGGTCGTCACCCAATATGTTGAGAACTCCCGAGCCGTCCACCCCGACGAGGTCGCCCTCGCCGCCCGGACCATCCTCGGCGACGGCCGGCCGTTCCACCAGGCGAGCCACCCCGCCGAGGCGCTCGAATTGGCCCGGCGGCTGACCCCCGAACACGGCCTGATCTGCGTCACCGGCTCGCTGTTCCTCGCCGCCGAGACCCGAGCCCACATCCTGGGCCTGGACCAACCCCCTCAAGGAATCCACCGATGAACGCGATCATTTGGCTCCGACTCGGCGCGATCGTGGGCGGCCTGGGGGTCGTCCTCGGGGCTTTCGGCGCCCACGGCCTCAAGGAGCGGCTTTCCCCCTATTCGCTCGAAATCTTCGAGACCGCCGTCCGCTACCAGATGTACCACGCCCCCGCCTTGCTCGCCGTCGGCCTCCTCGGGGTCCTGGGTCGAGGAGGCTTCGCCCTCAACCTCGCGGGCGGATCGTTCACGCTGGGGATCTTGATCTTCTCGGGGACGCTCTACGCCCTGAGCGTGACCGACGTCAAGTGGCTCGGCGCGATCACCCCGATCGGCGGCCTGTTCCTGATCCTCGGCTGGATCGCCCTCGTCATCGCGGCGGGTTCGGCGGGCCGAGGGATCGCCGTCGAGGTTTGAACCTCCGATGCCGGTCGAGCGAAAGAGCGTCGATCAATGAAACACCGTACCTGGCCGGACATGTGGCGATCTTCGAGTGGGAGGGCGCGCCCGATCTGGTCGCCGCGGCATCCAGCTTCCTTCGTCAAGACCATCTGTTTCGGGTCGCATGCTCGCAATCGTCGACCCGACTTGCGAGAATCCCCGTCTTCGCCGACGCCTGGCCGGCACGTCGAGGGCTAGGCGGATCGGCGGCACTCGACCCGAAGGACACCCATGAACCGTCATCTCCTCGCCCGATGGCCGAGCCTCGCGGTCGTCGCCTCGGCCCTGATCTTGGGATCAGCCGAGACCGTCCGCGCGATCGACTCGGGGGCCGCCCCCGTCCCCTCGGCCCGGAAGGTCCCCAAGGAGTTGAACCTCCACGGCGACATCCGGGTCGACGACTACTTCTGGCTCCGGGAAAAGACCGACCCAGCCGTGATCGCCCACCTCAACGCCGAGAATGCTTACACGGTCGCCGTCACCAAGCCGCTCGAACCGTTCCAGCAGGCGCTCTACCGCGAGATGCTCGGGCGGATCAAGCAGACCGACCTTGAGGTCCCCTACCGCGAAGGCGGCTTCTTCTACTACGGCCGGACCGAGCAAGGCAAGCAGTACCCGATCTCGTGCCGGAAGCCGGGCAGCCTCGACAGCCCCGAGCAGGTGATGCTCGACTGTAACGAACTAGCCAGGGGAGAAAAGTTCTTCGACTTGTGGACCTCCGCGGTCAGCCCCGATGGGAACTTACTCGCCTACTTGACCGACGTGACCGGCTACCGCGAATACACGCTGCGGATCAAGGACTTGAAGACCGGCGCGGTCCTCGGCGACACCATCCCCAAGGTGGATCAGGTCGCCTGGGCGTCCGACAACAAGACCGTGTTTTACTCGACCGAGGACGCCGCCAAGCGCCCCTACCGGATCTACCGCCACGCCATCGGCTCCGATCCCAAGGCCGACCCGATCGTCTTCGAGGAGAAGGACGAACTCTTCCGCGTCTCCGTCCGCCGCTCGAAGGACCGGAAGTACATCTTCCTGAACTCGTCAAGCTCGACCACCGACGAGCAAAGCCTGATCCCCGCCGACCGCCCCGAGTCCGCCCCCAAAGTCATCATCCCCCGCGAAGGAGGGCACGAATACTCCGTCGAGCACCGCGACGGGACGTTCTACATCCTCACCAACAAGGGCGAAGGCAACCGCGAGTTCCGCCTCGTCACCGCCCCCGCCGACGACCCCCGCCCCGCCACCTGGAAAGAGCGGGTTCCCGCCCGGCCCAAAACGTTCCTCCAAAATATCGCCCTGTTCAAGGATTACGGCGTCCTCTCGGGGGTGGATTCGGGCTTGCCGTTCCTGGAGATCCTCGACCTCGGCGCGGGCACGTCGCACCGGGTCCAGTTCCCCGAGCCGGCGTATTCCGTCTTCGGCGCCGCCAACCCCGAATACGACACGGGTACCTTCCGCTATCGCTACCAGTCGATGGTCACGCCCTCGTCGGTGTACGACTACGACATGGCCACCCGCAAGCCGACCCTCCTGAAGCGGACCGAGGTCCTGGGCGGCTACAACCCGGATGACTACCTCTCCGAGCGGATCTTCGCCCCGGCCCCCGACGGCACCTCGATCCCGATCGCCCTGGTCTATAAAAAGACGACCAGGCGCGACGGCTCGGCCCCGATGCTGCTCTACGGCTACGGGTCCTATGGCGCCCCGACCCCCATCATGTTCAGCTCGCCGAACCTGAGCCTGCTCGACCGGGGGATGATCTTCGCGATCGCCCAGATCCGAGGCGGCGGCGACCTCGGCAAAGGTTGGCACGACGACGGCAAGATGATGAAGAAGCGGAACACCTTCACCGACTTCATCGCCTGCGCCGACGACTTGATCAAGCGAAACTACACCCGGGCCGACCGCCTGGCGATCCGGGGCGGGAGCGCCGGCGGCCTCCTGATCGGCGCCGTGTGCAACCTCCGCCCCGACCTCTACAAGGTGGCCATCCTCGAAGTCCCCTTCGTCGACGTCCTCAGCACCATGTCCGACCCGAGCTTGCCCCTGACCGTCCAGGAATACCTCGAATGGGGCAACCCCAACATCAAGGCCGAGTACGACTACATGAAGTCGTATTCCCCCTACGACAACATCGCCTCGACCGCCTACCCCACCATGCTCGTCCGGACCTCGCTCAACGACAGCCAGGTCCCCTACTGGGAACCGGCCAAGTACGTCGCCAAGATGCGGGCGGTGCGGACCGACAAGAACCCGCTCCTCCTCAAGGTCAACATGGACGCCGGCCACGGCGGGGCCTCGGGCCGGTATGATGCTTTGAAAGAAACCGCCTTCCTCGACGCCTTCCTGCTCGACCAGTTGGGCATCCACCAGTAAAACGTTTGGGTGGCAGGGGTTAAAGCGGAGGTTGGGTACTCTCCGCTTGTCCCCTGCGACCCGCCGCCCGTGGAAGCGTCGCCTGGAATGATCTAGGATTGATAGGGCTGGTGAACTCTTATTCGGGGGTACCGCCATGAGCATGGTAACTCGCCCGGCGTGGTTCGTCGTGCCAGTTGTAACGCTCGCGACTTGTTTGACCGCCGCGTATTCCGCCGGACAGACCCAACCGGACTACCGTTCCGGATCACTTCCCAATGATGATCCGCGGCCCGTCTACTCGCCCGACCCCGCAGACTCCTGGAACCGGATCTTCAACGCCCTGTTCACGCGGACGGTCCGCCTCCGACTCTCGGAGGAACTCGCCGGGGGGGCACCCCTGGAACGAGTCCGGGTCATGGGATTCCCCGACCTCCCCGTAAGCACCACGGCGTTTGAGCGCATCGAGAGCGGCGACCGCGCCATCGAGCCGCTCGATCCATTACCGCTCCACTCCGGCTCGCACCGGGTTCCCCAACGCGTGCTCTCCGAGCCGCATTTCACCCGACTCAAGCTCGCCTTGGACGAGGCCCTCCGCGAGGAGGCGATTCGCCCTCCGCTCTCTCGGGCGCTGATGCAGAGCGACCTGTGGGCCGCCCACGACCTCCTCGTTGCCACCCGGCCAGCGGAGGATGTCCAACGGGGACGAAAGGAAGAACTCCTCGGACTCCTCGCCCACTCGATCAAGAAGCTGTCCCTCTCGCCCCCCGAGATCGAGGGGCTGCCCGACAACTACGCCCTCGCCCACCTTCCCTTCAATCTTTTCGAGGCGGATGGCGGCTGGATCGAGATCGAATATATGCCCACCCGGTTTCACGATTCCTCCGCCGACTTTCGGCGTATCACAAGGATTTTCCTCAAGCCCTCGGCGCTTCCCGGGGATCGGGATGAATGGCTCAACGGCTTCCGCAAAGAGGGTGCTCACGCTATCGAAAAGCTTGACGCCGTGGCCTTGGTCGTGCAACTTCTCCTGATCGACACCGACGGTGTCGCGGTTCCCTCGCGGTTGACTTACCAGGTCCAGGTCCGCACGTTTCCCAAGGGGAACGACGGGAAGTTGTCGAGGACGAAGCTGGATGTCGCGGAACTGAGCCGCGAGGCGCTCCTCGTGGACCGCGAGGCTGGGGGTCTGCACCGGGTCGAGGAGCGCGACCCGGCCTATTTGCCCAGGTCCGGGAACGATTATTTCTTCGCCTCGGCCCTGCTGGGCAAGCCAAGACCCGACGAGGCGATCCTCGCCCCGTCGCGGAAGCGTTGTCAGTCATGTCACGGCGAAAACATCAGAACTATTTTCACGTTCTCGTTTCACGACCCGGAACCCCCGCCCCTGCGCGAGTTGAAGGTCGCCGACAATGAGCATGCACGCTTCGTTTCCCGACGCAAGATGCAACGGGCGGACTTCGAGGAGCTGAAGCGGCGCTGGGATCGTTAGACCTATATCAGTTCATATGCATCAGAATGCAAGCTCGTCACCCGACAAGCTCATACCTGGATTGGAAGGAGGGCGTCATGGCGACCGACGCGGCGGATTCGCGGAAGAAGGCGGTGATCCTGCTGAGCGGCGGGCTTGATTCGGCGACGGTGTTCGCCGAGGCCAAGGCGATGGGCTTTGCGGTCTACGCCTTGACGGTGCTTTATGGCCAGAAGCATGCCGTCGAGCGCGACGCGGCCCGGGCGGTGGGGAATGCGCTGGGGGCGGCGCGACACCTGGAGCTGGAAGTCGACCTGCGGGCGTTCGGCGGGAGTTCGTTGGTCGGCGACGGCGAGATCCCCAAGGATCGGGCCGACGAGGCGATCGCGCACGGCATCCCTTCGACCTATGTCCCGGCGCGGAACACGGTGATGCTGAGCCTCGCCCTGGCCTGGGCCGAGACGTTGGGGGCGTTCGACCTCTTCGTCGGCGTCAACTGCGTGGATTACTCGGGCTACCCCGACTGCCGACCCGAATACTTGCGGGCGTTCGAAACCCTGGCCAACCTCGCCACCAAGGCGGGCGTCGAAGGGACCGGTCAATTCCAAATTCACGCCCCGCTTCTCCAAATGACTAAGGAGCAGATCATTACCCGAGGCCGGGAACTGGGCGTCGACTACAGCTTAACCCACAGCTGCTACGACCCGAATGAAGAAGGCCAGTCGTGCGGCCGTTGCGACTCGTGCACCTTGCGGCTGGCGGCATTCGCCAAGCTCGGCCTCGAAGACCCGGCGGCCTACGCGGGAGTCTGAAAATTCAATTTTAGCCACGGATGAAACACGGATAATATAAAAATTAACTTTCTTATCCGTGTTTCATCCGTGTTCATCCGTGGCTCAATTATTCTTACCGATAGGTCCAGTCGTAGGGCGGGTCGGTCAGGGTGATCTCGCGCTCGTGGAGGTTGTGCTCGTCGCCCCGGCGGAGGAAGTCGATTTCGAGGGCCTTGTAGCGGGTCACGGGCTTGGCGCCGGCGACCGCGCCGGGGTCCATCCGATAGCCGTCGGACAGGCCTCGGACGAACACGCTGAGCTTGTCGGCGTGGGGATCGACGCCTTCCCAAATCGCGACCCCGAACACGGCGTCCTCGACGCCTTGCCTCTTGCTGAACGGAACCATCCCCATGACGTCGACGGCGCCGTAGAGGTTGGTGATCGTCGGGTCTTCGCGGAGCCGGATCTGCTTGACCGCCTTGGGCAAGACGGTGTCCTCGTACCGCTTGCCGGTGTCGGTCACCAAGGTGAACTGGGGGACGAACATCCGGGGTTCGCCGGTCCGGTTGATGATCTGGTAGTAGAGGTAGTGGACGTCGCGTCGGCCTTTTTCATCCTCGATCGTGACGATCCGGAGCGGCCGGAACGCGAAGTCGAGGACCCAGATCCCCTTCTTGTCGCGGGGGAGGACCGAGGCGTCGATCCACCGCTCGTTGAACCGGGCCTTGTTGTCGGCGAGGTTCTGGAAACCGTTCTCGAGCCGGCGGATCGGGTGCGTCTTGAGGGTCGGCCCGAGCGTCACCGCCGGGATCGGCGAGGGCGGGGGGAACTCCCCCGAAGCGGGCGCCGGGTCTTGCGCCTGCCCCAAGGCCATGCAAGGCAAGCTCAACACGCCGAGCACGGACGACAAGAGCCGCCGACGGGATGATGGGTTCAACACGGGCCGATCTCCCAATCCAAGGAAATGAAGACGATCCCGAAGCCGGAAAATGGGCTTGAGGGCGGACCAAAACGGCGGTGAGGGCGGATCAAAGGAGACGGGCGCGACGGGGGCGAGGCTCACCGATTCTTCCGATCAATCTAACATGCCCCTTGACTTTTCGTCAAGACGACATCCCGGATCATGGGTCAACCAGTATTTTGCAGATTTCCCAGCTTACAACATGAGTCCCAAGGCGAGCTGTGCCCGACTTGCCAAGCCGGGGGGACGAGTCGTACAACGAGGGCACCCTTCGGCTCGTCAGGCGCCGATCGGCTCTTCGACTGGATTGATCCTCCGCAAGCCCCAAGCGACCGCCGACCATGCCATCAGCCGACCTTGCTCCCCCCTCCGCTCCGATCCGGCTCGGATTCCCGGTCAAGGTCCTGGGCCAGCCCGACCTCAAGAGCAACGACAGCCGACGCTGGCAGAGCGAGCCTCACCTTCGCGTGTCGCTCGGCTATATCCACGAAATTTTCGAATATTTGATCAAGCACGACATCCGGATGTACCGGCTCTCGTCGGACCTCGCGCCTTACGCCACTCATCCTGACATGCCCCAGTTTCACGGCCAGATCCGCGAGTCGGCCGCCGACCTCGCCGCGTTGGGCAAGGCCGCGCGCGAGCACGGGATTCGCCTGTCGTTCCACCCGTCGCAGTACGTGATCTTGAACAGCGCCGATCCCAAGCTGACCTCGAAAAGCGTGGCCGACTTGCTCGCGCAGGCCGAGATGCTCGACCTGATGGAGCAAGGCCCCGAGGCGGTGATGGTGATCCACGTCGGCGGGACCTACGGCGACCGCCAAGCGAGTTGCCGACGCTGGTCGGCCAACTACCCGACCTTGCCCGAGCCGGTCCGCCGCCGCCTGGTCCTCGAACACGACGACCTCCGCTTCGGCGCCGCCGACGTCTTATCCATCCACGAAGAAACCGGCGTCCCCCTGATCTTCGACCACCAGCATTACTGGTGCTTGAACCCCGAGCGGCTCGACCTCCGCGAGACCGTGGCCCGATTCCTGGCAAGCTGGCCTACCGGCGTCCGCCCCAAGATCCATTATTCGTCGCCCCGGACCGAGTTCCGCGAGGTCAAGCGAAAGGACCGGAAGACCGGCAAGACCGAGACGGCGACCCTCCCGCCGATCTGGACCGGCCACGCCGACTTCGTCAACCCGTTCGAGTTCGCCCCCTTCCTGAAAGTCGTCGAAGGCTTGCCCGACTTCGACATCATGATCGAGGCCAAGGCCAAAGACCTCGCCCTCCGCCGGACCCGCCTCGCCCTCCCCCGCTACGCCCCCGAGTTCGCCCCCCGGTTCGGCCTGGAACTCCTCCCCACCGAGGGGGATGACGACCTGCAACTGAAAGCGGACTCGGAATAGTGCCGGAGCCACTCCAGGACCCCACCTGCCTGCTGATCTCCTCAAGTCCGCCAGTTGATGATCGTCAGAGGATGACCGAGTTGCTTGATCCGCTCGAAGTGGCGGGTATTGCCCGTCACCAGTTCCAGGCCATTCGTGATTGCGATCGCCGCGATCATCGGGTCGGCGATGCCGATCCGCTGGCCGGTGCGTTCCAGGTTGCCGGCGATCCGGCCCGCCAACTCGGCGGCGACCTCATCGAAGGGGAGGACTTCTTGGGTCGCGAGGGATGCCAGGAAACTTTGCAGGCGTTTCGCGCTGGTCGTCCGTTGCAAGCCGCGGACGACCTCCATCAGGCTGATGGTCGAGGTCGTGTAACAACCGAAGGCGCGGCGATAGGTGGCCGCATTCCGGGCGACGACGGGATCGACTCCTTTGGCGACTTCGGAGAGCATGTCGGTATCGAGCAGGGCCTTATTCAACGTCGATTTCCCGCCACGTCTCTTCGAGGCGCTTGCGATAAGCGTCGGCGACGATCGCGTCGAGTTCATCGGCGGCATCCCGCATCGACCCCAGGAAGGGGTCGATGCCCGGATCGCTCGCGCCGGTGGCCGGCGGATCGAGCAGGGAACGAACAGCTTCGGCGACCAGTTCCTCGGCCGAACCGAAGCGACCGCTCCGGACAGCAGCCTCGACCGAGCTTTGCAAATCGTCGGGCAATTGAATCGTCATCGTCTTGACCCCCCACCCCAGAGATTACCGCAAGGTGAACAGGTTTCCAAGCATGATGGCCTCCGGGACTTCAGAGCCATCATCGAACCAAGACAATCCTTGCCTGCCGGTTCGGAATTTTTTTGAGGGGAGACTCATGGCTACGATGCTCCGTCGGACGCTGGCATGCGTTTCTTACCTCGTTGGCTCGATGGTGGCTCCCGACGGCCCGCCCAGCGCGGTGGAGTTGGTCGGGCGCCATCTCAAAGAGCAGTCTCCGGTCTGGGCCGACGGCGATACCGCGACATTCTTTTATCAAGGTGAAGCGGAGGGGGTGGAGTTGGGGTTCGACGGAGAAATTCATTCGCTCAAGCGGCTCCTGGGGACCGACGTCTGGACCCTGGCCATCACTCGACCGGAGCTTGATCGCGCCGTCTTTTGCTACCGGCTGACGCCAAAGGACAGGGATCGGCCCCCGGCGAAGTCTTTGGGCGACCCGCCCGTCTGGCGAGGGCCGAAGGCGCCTCGGGCGGCGGTCGAGGCCGCCAGGTTGAAGGGGCGATTGAACACGGTTGATGTCCCGAGCCGAAGATTTCCGAAGGGGCGGCGGGCGACCGTGTACCTCCCTCCCGGGCATGACCCGAGGGGTCGAACCAAGGTGGTTTACGCGGCCGATGGCGAGGTCATCGACTGGTTCGCCCGGGTCCTCGAACCGCTGATCGAGACCGGGCGAATCCCGCCGGTTGCCGTCGTCGGGGTGCACAGCGGGGGCTACGTCGGTGGCGTGCCGGACCTCAAGGATTACGAACAGGAGAAAGACCTGCGCCTCCAGGAGTACTTCCCCGGGATCAACCCCAAACGGTTCGCCGAGCACGAGGCGTTCTTCTGCGAGGAGCTTCCGGGCTGGGCGGAGAAGGAGTTCGCCGTTTCCCCGAGTCGAGACGATCGCGCCGTGTTCGGCGTCTCGAACGGCGGGCGGTTCGCGGTCGAGATGGGCCTCCGGCACCCCGACCTGTTCGGCCACATCTTCGGCTTTTCGGTCGCGGGCGACGAGCAGTTTCCCAACCTCCCGTTAGGAAACGACGGCCAGCCTCGTTATTACCTGGCCTCGGGTCTTTGGAAAGAAAGCTTCTACCGATGCACCTCAAGTCTTGCCAGAGGGCTTGAAGGTCGGGGCGTGCCGGTGAAGTTTTCCAGTCGGATCGCGGGCCACGACGCGGCGATGTGGCGCGACGAGTTTGCGAATGCCCTCCAGCGGGCTTTCGACAAGAAATGACGACTTCTCGACCCTCATGTCATTCCGGGATGATCGTCAGCCGCATCCCGGCTCCGAGGATCGCCGAGGCGACGCTTCGGAGGGCAATCTCGGTGAGGAGGAGGGGGAGGACGGTCGCCAAGGCCAGCACAGGGGAAACCTGGCGACGCCTCCAGCCGGCTCGGGCCATCGCCAGCCATCCCCAGAGGGCGAAGATGTCGGCCTGGTGGAGCGTGGTCCAGACCCAGGCCGAGCGCGGTCCGGGGGGCAAGAAGAGGCTGAGCGAGGTGTCGGCCTCGCCCGAGGAACCGGAGAGGGTCAAGGCCAGGGCGAGCGTGGGGCCGACGAGCCAAAGGCCCTGGAGGATGGCCGAGTCGCTCAAAGCTGGGGCGAAGCCATTGCCTCGACCGGCGAGGGCGGCCCAGGCGGCGAAGAGGGTTGCTATCAGGAGCGGGCGGACGACCAGGGCCAGGGGGTCGACGCCGAAGTCCCCCAGGAGGGCGAGCGTGGTCCAGAATGGTCGGGTGTCGCGCTGGAGCTGGATCAACTTGCGGGCCGCGTCGGAGCTGAGGTCGGCGCCGACGGTCTGGGCCTCGACCTTCGCCTCGCCTTGCTCGACGGCGCGGGCCAGGGTGGTCGACCGAGTTCCCACCAGCCAGTCGGCGGCATGGATCGCGACCAGGCAGGCGACCCAGAGGGTGAGGATTGGGCCGACCCTTCGAGGCGACTCGGTCTTCAAAGGGGCTGCGGCGGTCGCCATCATGGTTCGGCTGCTTTCTGTCCCGGGTCGAGTCCGAAAAAACAAGGAGAGCCCTCGCGCAACGAAGGCGATTGCGCAGTTGGCTTCCGGTTTGCTGTTGCAATCGACCAAGGTTTAGCGCCACCATCACTTATGGTAGGCAGTGGGCAACAGGTCACTCGGCAAAGGCATAAAGAGGAGGCGTCCGCCATGTCCGACGGGAGTTATGACGAAGAGGGTCGGGGTCAAGGTAGCCCGGCGACGGGGCAACTGATCCGCTGGGCGATCGGCCTGCTCATCGCGCTGGTCGGCGTGGGAATGTACTATTTTCGGACCGAGGTCAACCCGGTCACGGGCGAGAAGCAGCGGATCGGGATGAACGTCGATCAGGAGAAGGCCCTGGGCTTGCAGGCCGCCCCCCAGATGGCCGAGCAGATGGGCGGCGACATCGACCCCCGCGACGACGAACGCGCCGCCCTGGTGTCCGAGGTCGGTCGGCGGATCGTCGAGCGGAGCGCCGCCAGCGGAAGCCCCTACGTCGACAACTTCCACTTCCACCTCCTCAGAGACCCCAAGACGATCAACGCCTTCGCCCTCCCCGGCGGCCAGGTCTTCATCACCAAGGCGCTTTTCGGCCGGTTGAACAACGAGGCCGAGCTTGCCGGAGTCCTCGGCCACGAGATCGGCCACGTCATCGAGCGGCACTCGGCGCAGCAGATGGCCACCGGCCAGCTTGGCCAGTTGCTCACCGTCGCCGTCGGTGTCGGAGCCGGCGGCCAGGACGACCGAGGTCGCAAAGCCCAGATAGCCGCCGCGATGGCCAACCAGATGCTCACCCTCCGGTTCAGCCGGGGGGACGAGTCGCAAGCCGACGACATCGGCCTCAAGTACATGGCCCAGGCGGGCTACGACCCGACCCAGATGCTCGAAGTCATGAAGATCCTCAAGGAAGCCGGCGGGGGCGGAAACCAGCCCGAGTTCCTCCTGACCCACCCCCTGCCCGAAACCCGCCTCGAAGCGATCAAAAAGGCGATCGAAACCAACTACCCCGACGGAATCCCGGCCAACTTGACCAAAGGCCGGTCGATCCGCTCATCTCTGAGCGAGTGACGAAGTGGAACCAAATTGAGCCACGGATGGAACACGGATGAAACACGGATCAGAAAAGATTTATTACTCCGATCCGTGTTTCATCCGTGTTCCATCCGTGGCTGAAATGCTTTGCTTTAAGGGATTGCGAACCCAAGCTCGATCAGGATCGAGGTCAGGGCGATCAGGGGGATTCCGGTGATCGCCGAATGGTCGTCGGCCTCGATCCGGTCGAACAGGGTGATCCCCCTGGCTTCCAGCTTGTAGCTCCCGGCGCAGTCGGACGGGTGGTCGGCCTCGACGTATCGCCTGATGGCTTCGAGGGATAGCCGGCGGAGGCGGAGGGTCGCCACGTCGGTGGTCGGGAACGTCCGGCCCGGGGCGATGACGACCATCGCCGTGATCAACTCGTGCGACCGACCGCTCATCGACCACAACTGCGCGACGGCCCGCTCGTCGCTGCCCGGCTTGCCGAGGATCTGGCCGTCGAAGGCGACCACCTGGTCGCCGCCGATCACCGCCGACTCGGGAAACCGGGCCGTCACGGCGCCCGCCTTGGCCATCGCCAGGCTCTCGGCCAGGGCTTGGGGGGATGTCTTCCCCATCTTCGACTTCAGGGCGGATTCATCAAGCATCGGGTCGACGCGGCGAAACGGCACGCCGAGCCGCTCGACCAGGGCTTTTCGATAGGGCGACGTGCTAGCGAGGATCAGGTCCATTGGCGAGAGTTCCCGTTTGATCCAGGAGAAAATTCGTTTGGCGACACGGCGCCGACTTGCGACAATCTTCCCGTCGCGTCGCTGGGGGTGGTGTACCGCCGGGTCCGATCGATTGGGGACGGTGCATGATGACGTTGTCGAGGTTCGCCATCAGCCTGGTCGGGGTGCTGGCCGTCGGTTTGCTGGGCGAAGTTCGGGCCGAGGCGGCGGACGGCCTGGAATCGCGTTTGATGCCTTTGATCGAGGCGCACCGGGGGAAGGTGGCCGTCGCGGTCAAAAATCTCAAGACCGGCGAGTCGTTCTCCTACCACGCCGACGAGCCGATGACCACGGCCAGCCTGATCAAGTTCCCGATCATGGTCGAAGCCTACCGCCAGGCGTCCGAGAAGCGGGTCGACCTCGACGCCCCCGTCACCTTGACCAAGGCCGACAAGGTCCCCGGCTCGGGCATCCTGACCCACCACTTCTCCGACGGGGCGGCCTTCCCGCTCCGAGACGCCGTCCACCTGATGATCGTCTATTCCGACAACACCGCGACGAACCTGGTGCTCGACCGGATCGGGATCGGGTCGACGGCGGAGAGCATGGAGAAGATGGGCTACCCCAACACCAAGGCCCATTCCAAGGTGTTCCGCCGCGACACATCCATCGACGTCGAGCGGAGCAAGCGGTTCGGGATCGGCAGCACCACGGCGTCGGAGATGGTCCGGCTTTGCGAGGCCCTCCAGAAGGGGGAGTTGGTCGGCCCCGAAGCGTGCGCCGAGATGCGAAAACACCTCGAAGCGTGCGACGACCATGATAAGTTCCCCCGGTTCCTCCCGCCGGGGACCAAGGTCGCGTTCAAGACCGGGAGCGTCGACGCGTCGAAGACGGCGGCGGGGATCATCGAGACCCCGGGCGGTCCGGTCGCCGTTTGCGTGCTGACCGAAGATAATCAAGACCGGCGATGGGTGACCGACAACGCGGGGAACCGCCTGTGCGCCGACGTCGCCCGGGTGGTCTACGACTTTTATCCCACCGTCCCGGCCACCGCTTCGAATTCGAAGCCTTGAGATTTTATCCATCGTACCCGGGTCCAACCCGGTTCGAGGCCGATCCGCCGAAGGGAGATCCGATGGGATTCTTTGATGCGTTGACCCGAGTCCTGACCGGCGACAAGTCCTCGAAATATACCGCCCGGGAGATCGAGGCGATCCACCTGGGCGTCGACCCCGACGACTTGCCGATCGCGCCCGAGGAGCCGTTCGAGTCGGATACCTACGACCGGGCGCAGTGGGCCAGGAAGGTCAAGCGGGTCCTCGAACGGTTGCCCGAGTCGAGGCCCGAGTGGGCGGGCGTCGTCGCCGACTCGAAGGCGATGGACTTCGACCCCGCCTGGGTCAAGCAGTGCATCCGCGACGAGTTCGCCATGATGGTCCGCCGGGCCGTCGCCGACCGGGTCGTCACCGAGGCCGAACACCGCAAGCTCGACTTCGCCCGCGACCTCCTGGAGATCCCCGACGCCGAGGCCGAGGCCATCCTCGGCCGCGTCGTTTCCGAGGCCGAGACCTTCTTCGGCAAGGCCGTCGAAGGGGCCTGAACCCGCCTCGTCGGGTCAAACCAGCGACTCGGGCAAGGCTTGCGGCCGCCCTTCTCGGTCGACGCAGGCCAGGGTCGAATGCCCTTCGGCCAGGAGTTTGCCATCGCGGAGCACCTCGTACTTGTGGACGATCTTGACGTGCGTGACCCGCTCCACGGTCGTCCGAAGCGTCAAGACATCGTCATAATAAGCAGGCCGCTTGTATTTGCAACCGAGGTCGACGATCACCAGCAAGTGCCCGGCGTCTTCCATGTCGCGGTAGGTCATCCCCCGCTTCCGGAGCAGCTCGGTTCGTCCCATCTCGAAATACACGAAGTAGTTGGCGTGGTGGAGCAGGCCCATCCGGTCGGTCTCGGCATAGCGGACCCGGACCGTGATCTCGTCGCTCTCGGGTGTGGCAACGTCCATGTCGCTTGCTTTCTCCGGGAGGGTGGCGAGGTTGAGCCGAGTCAGCGGCGCCCGGCCACCCGAGGGGTGGGCTTGGTGGTGACCATGATGGGGTCGGGGTCGAACTTCCAGTCTTCTCGGCTCGGGTGGCCGGGGACGTATCCGGTCCGGACCCATCGGCGGAACTGGTCGGGGGTGTGCTGGAGGTGGTTGGCGGCGAGCCAGGATTCGTAGGCGGCGAGTTGGTGATGGGTGACGACGCCGTCGCCGATCCCGAAGTAAAGATACCGGGCCGAGAACTGGGCTTCGGCGTCGGCCAAACTCGAGCCGGGCCGGAGCAGCTCGGCGAACGACGACGCCAGGGCGGTCCGCTCCGAACCGTGGAAGCAGTGGATCAAGATCGGACGCTCGGCCGAGTCGAGGACTTCCACCAAGGCTCGGGCTTGAACCCTCGACATCCACTCGCACGACGACAGCGGGATGTCGACCTGGGTCGCCCCGGCTCCGAGGGTCGCCGACCGCTCGGCGCGGTACCAGGGTAGCTCGGGGTGCGCCCCCCTCAGGTTCAGGACGGTCTTGATCCGGTGGCGGTCGATCGTCGACGAGAGCGCGTTCGCCCCCATCTGGCCCGACCGATAAAGGTCGCCGGTTCGGACCGCGGCGAAGTTGTCGGACAGGCCGAGCTTCCAGCCGATCGACCAGCCGACGACCCCGATGATCAATAATACCCAAAGCCGGCGCCGGGCGCGAGGCGACCAGCCTGGAAGACGAGGCATCAGACCCGCCCTTTCGCGGAAGGGGTCGAAGGGGGGTAGGCCGAGGCGAAGGCTTCGATCAGGCGGTGGTCGTCGAGGTCGGCCTTGGGCTTGGCCCAGGGGAGCGCGGCGACCTCGGCCCAGGCCCGGTCGGCGGGCCAGCCGTCGTGCCGGATTCGGTAGGCGGCTTGGGCCTGGCTCGACCTGTGGTGCCCCGCGACGCAATGATAGAAGATCGGCTGCAAGCGGGGGTCGGCGAGCAGGTCGGCGGCCTCGGCCATCTGCTCGACGGTGGCGTAAGACCCGTGGATCGGGACGAACCGCCAGTCGACCTTCAAAGGTTCGAGGACCCTGGCTTGGTCGACATACTTGGGGTCGTCGCGGTTGATCGCCGTCAGGGTGACGACCGTCTTGATCCGCTCCCGGGCCAAGATCCGCTTGAGCGGGATCGGCCGTTGCCAGGCCCCCCGGTAGATTTGCCCGGGGACGACGACGGCGAACCGCTTCTCGAACCACTCGTCGCGGAACTGCCAGGCCCCGTAGACCGACGCCGGGACCACGACCGAACCCAGGGCGACCCTGATCCAGCTTCGACGATCCACCCGTCACCCTCCTTCAAGCAGGCCAACATCAAGCGGAGCGGATTGTATCGACCCGGCCACCTCGGGCAACCCCAACCGCTTTCATGCTCGGTCCATCGAAGATTTTCGGTCGAGATCGCGCGATTCCTGATGGAATCGACGAAGAATCGGTCGCCTTCCGCCACGACCTCCGCTCTCGGGAGCCAAAGGAGACCGATCATGCCGATCGAGCCGATCATTCGCCTGGAACAGGTCACGAAGGAATACCCGATGGGCCAGGAGACCGTCCGGGCCTTGCGGGGGGTCGACCTCGCCATCAACCCCAACGAGTGGGTGGCGATCATGGGGCCGTCGGGTTCGGGGAAGTCGACGTTGATGAATTTGCTGGGGCTGCTCGACGTCCCGACCGCCGGCCAATTCTGGCTCGACGGCCAGGAGGTGGCCAAGTTGTCGCAGTCGGAGCTGGCCCGGATCAGGGGGCGTCGGATCGGCTTCGTGTTCCAAACCTTCGAGCTGCTCGCCCGGCAGACGGCGCTCCAGAACGTCGAGCTCCCTTTGACCTACTCGGGAGGCCCCGACCGCCGGGGTCGGGCCGCCGAGGCGCTCCGCAGGGTGGGCCTGGCCGACCGGATGGGGCATCGGCCCAACCAGATGTCGGGCGGCCAGCGGCAACGGGTCGCGATCGCCAGGGCCTTGGTCCAAGGCCCCGCCCTGCTCCTGGCCGACGAGCCGACGGGCAACCTCGATACCCGGACCGGCGCCGAGATCCTCGACCTGTTCGCCGACCTCCACGACCAGGGGCAAACCATCGTCATCGTCACCCACGAGTCCGAGGTCGCCGCGCGCTGCAAGCGAGTGGTCCGAATCCGCGACGGCCTGGTCGAGTCCGACGACCCGGTCGAGCCTCAACTTGTGTCAACGTCGCGTTTAATCACCGAAGCTTGACCAATCCCATTGATGAGTGGATGATCGCCCCTTTGGAATTGTTCAATACCTGATTCCAAAGGGGATCTTGATGGGCGGTTTGTGGATCATGATGGCTGGTTCGTGGAGGAATCTCGACCGGATCTTGCGTGGAGAAGCGACGCGGCCGTCGATGCTGAGCCGGGGGACGATCGACGTTTCAGTACCCGGCCTGACCGTCGTCCTGGTGATCCTGGCGATGATCTATGGCGCCTCGATGGGGTGCTTCGCCCTGTTCCGGGAGACCGGGCCATCGGTCGTCCAGTTGCTCGCCTCGACGCTCAAACTACCGGCCTTGTTCGCCTTGACGTTGATCGTGACTTTGCCGTCGCTTTATGTGTTCAATGCGCTGGTGGGTTCGAGGCTGACGGTCGACGTGACCCTGCGGCTGCTGGTCGCGGCGCTGGGGATCATGCTCGCGGTGCTCGCTTCGTTCGGCCCGATCGTGGCGTTCTTCTCGATTTGCACGGCGTCGTATCCGTTCGTGCTCCTGGTCAACGTCGCGGTGTTCGCGGGTTCGGGCACGTTCGGGTGCTTGTTCCTCCTGCAAACCTTGCAGCGTTTGGGATTGCCTTCCGACCGCCCCGGACCGCCCGAGTCGGGGATGGGCGCCGAGGCCAGGACGGCCACCCCCCTCCCCTCGCCGAGCGAACTGGTCATCCCCGACGAGTCAGGTTCCGTCGAGCCAAGCCCCGAGCCGGAAGACCTGGGGGCGCTCGACCCGGTCGAGGACCAGGTGTTGCACAAGCACGTCAAGACCGTATTCCAGATCTGGGTCATCTTGTTCGCTGTGGTCGGGGCTCAGATGGGCTGGGTGCTCCGCCCGTTCGTGGGGAACCCCAACGTCCCGTTCGCCTGGTTCCGGGGGCGCGAGTCCAACTTCTTCCAGGCGGTCTACCAGGCGTTCGCGAGCCTGTTTTCATGATCGCGATCCGCAAACAGGTCGAAGCGATCCTCAAGGGGCACCCTTCGGCGGGGTCGTGGGCGATCGTCCTGGGGTGCGGGTTGATCTATGGCGGGGTGATGGGCCTGTTCGGCGGTCGGGCGGGCCAGGTCTTCTACTCGGCGATCAAGGTCCCGCTCTTGCTCCTGGCCACTTTGGTGTTGAGCTTGCCGAGTTACTTCGTGCTCAACACCTTGCTCGGGCTTCGGGCCGACTTCGCCGCGGCCTGGCGGGCGGTGGTGGCGTCGCAGGCGGGCTTGACGATCATCCTGGTCTCTTTGGCCCCGATCACGGCGTTCTGGTACGCCTCGTCGGGCAACTACCGGATGGCGATCCTGTTCAATACCTTGATGTTCGCCGTCGCCGGCGCGGGTGCCCAAGGCATCCTCCGCCGAGGGTATGGGCCTCTGATCGCCCGCGCCCCGAGGCATCGCTGGCTCCTCCGCGTCTGGATCTTCCTTTATGCGTTCGTCGGAATCCAGATGGGCTGGAACCTCCGCCCGTTCGTCGGGTCCCCCGACCAACCGACCCGCTTCTTCCGCGAAGGCCCCTGGGAGAACGCTTACGTCGTGGTCGCCCAAATCTTGTGGGAGGCCGTCGCGCCTCGACCATCAGGTCGTTGACGGGCGACGCCCGACGGGGTGGGTGACGGCCCGGTCCGGGGCGCCGTCGGTTTTGGGGACTTTCGGGGCCTCACGCTCGCCGAATCGGGTCACGACGTAGGTCCCGCTCTTCGGGTTCCGCTCGATGTCGACGGTCCCGACGTTGTCGGCTTCTTCGAGGAGGTGGGTGAAGCTCCGGTAGCCGTAGTAGCTCTCGTCGAACGAGGGCTTCTTCCGCTTCATGGTGTCCTTGATCATCGAGGCGTAGAGGATCTCGTGATTTTCCCGCCTCAGGGCATTGCACGCCTCGACCAGCAGGGTGTAAACCTCGCGCTTGCGGTCGGGCATGTCGGCATACAAGTTCGTCGTAAGTTGCTGCTCGTCCTGCTCTTGGCGTTCGAGGTCTTCGTAGTAGATGAACTCGTCGCAGTTGTCGCGGAGGAGTTCGGAGGTCGACCCCTTCATCCCCAGGCCGATGACGTGCTTCCCGTTTTCCTTGAGCTTGGAAACGAGCGGAGAAAAGTCCGAGTCGCCCGAAACGATCACGAAGGTGTCGACGTGCGGCTTGCTCCAGGCCAGGTCCATCGCGTCGACGACCAGTCGGATGTCCGCCGAATTCTTCCCGGTCTGGCTCCGCCTCGGGATCTCGATCAGCTCGATCGCGGCCTCGTGAAATGGCGCGGTGTAAGCCTGGTATCGGCTCCAGTCGGCGTACGCCTTCTTGACGATCAGCTTCCCTTTTTCGACCAGACGCTCCAGGACTTTCTGGATGTCGAACTTGGTCTTCCTCTGGTTCTGGAACCCCATGGCGAGGTTTTCGAGGTCGACGAAAACCGCCAGGCTGCGTTCACGATCGTTCTTGGTCATGGCTCACTCGGCAACCGCGACGGGGCCGACCCTCGGAGGACGAGGTCGGAAAACAACCGGCGCGCTGATGATGACGGCGACGGTGCGAAACAATTTTCGCGCTATCCAAGTCCTCATCATAAAATAAGTTGCGCGACCGGAAAAGTGATCTTGCGGCGGATTCGAACCGGCTGGATCTGACGATGAGGGATCGAACAAGTCTCGACGAAAAAGTCCGCCTTGCCCGTCAAGCAAGGCGGAACCCAGGGATGACCTCGGAAATTTCGCTGCTCGAGACCGACGATCAACCGCCATGCCCGCCGCCGAACCAGCCGCCGCCCGCGTACAGATCGCGAACGGTCCGGCGGGGCCGCGACTCATTGACGGTGAGCGGCCGGTCCTTGAAGTCCTTGCCATTGAGCGCGGCGATGGCGGCGTCGGCTTCGTTGGGACGGGTCATGTCGACCATCCCGAAACCCCGAGAGTGGCCGGTTCGCGCCTTGACTTGGACTTCCGCCATGGCCACGGTGCCGAACGGCTCGAACAAAGCTCGCAACTCCTCGGAAGTCACACCGTATTCCAGGTTCCCGACATAGATCATCATGGCGAAGATCAACTCCTCATCGAAACGACAACGCGGTCAATTCCGCTTGGCGTTTCGGTCACTGACCGTACAAACTCATCGGGGGATCGTCCCACGCCGGATCGGGCAAGGCGGACCAACCAAGGGGGTCCGCGGCCAACATAATCCCTCGCCTCACGCCCTCATGAATTTGGCTTGAGATTCGGAAAAAACCGACGCGATAGGATTCAGATTCTCGCAAGACCGTCACTCACGGTCCACGGAAGCGGCACCTTCCCAGATGCCGTCATTCCCCGCCGAGGAGTCTAACAAGATTACCAAGTGCCTGCCAGGGAACTCCTCAGCCCAAATCGGCAGGCTCATCCTGGATGGAGATAGGCAAGGCGTCAATTTTTGGCGGTACGATCGGCGGCATGGTCGAACGTCGCGGCCAAGAGGCCGGCAATCAATAGTCGACAAAAAAATCCCCGGTCGCGTTGGCGACCGAGGACGACATGAGTCGGAACCCGGGGTGCGATTCACTTTTGCGGGGCCGGCAACGTCTTGGACGGCATCTGGGGAGCGCCGGCCGGGGCCGGAGCCATCTTGGCGGGAGCCTGCATCGCGGGCATCACCTTGGCGGGGGCCGGGGCCATCGGGGCCGGGGCCATCTTGGTCGGGGCCTGCATCGCGGGCATCACCTTGGAGGGGGCCGGGGCCATCGGGGCCGGGGCCATCTTGGTCGGGGCCTGCATCGCGGGCATCACCTTGGCGGGGGCCTGCATCGCGGGCATCACCTTGGCGGGGGCCGGGGCCATCGGGGCGGGAGCCATCTTGGTCGGGGCCACCGGAGCCGGCATCACCTTGGCGGGCGACTGGGCGGTGGGGAGGGACTTCTGTGGGGCCTGGGCGTTGGCCGCCAAGCTCATGCTCAAGAGAGCGGCCGAGGCCAAACCAAACATCGTGCGGTCGATCACTGTGGCATTCTCCATGATTCATTTCGCCCAGATCGGATCTAATGACCGTGACCGGGTCCACGACCATCGCGATTGGGTCGATCCATTATACGGCATCATCGATTGCGCGCTCTGGGAATTCTGCGAATTTTCCAATGAATACGACGACTTTTTCGGTCAAGCTTGGATTTCCCCGGAGATTTCGTGGTTTCAGGTCGCAAGAACCGAGGAAAATCGCGAAGTCTTCGCTTGAATTTTCCTCGAATCGAGGCAAACACCGGGTGATGAACCGGCCACCTTCCGGGGAGGATTTGATTCCAACAGAGTTGTTGGCGAGGATCTGTAGGGTCTAAAATTCGCCCGGACCGATCGGGACAGGCGGGGGTTCGAGTCCGACCAAGCCGAGGTTTCGCCCCCAAGAGGATTGGCAACAAGTCGAGGGGGTGCTTTTGACAAACTTCCGGAAGCCGACGCGGGAGGAGGTCGCCCAGGCGTATGGCGAAACCGTCCCCGACCTGATCAGGCCCAACCTCAACATCTTGTTCTCGGGGATCAACCCCAGCCTTTATTCGGCGGCGGTGGGGCATCACTTCGCCCGACCGGGGAATCGCTTCTGGCCGACGCTCAAGGCGGCCGGGGTGACACCTCGACTGTTCTCGCCGTTCGAGGGGGATCTCCTGCTCGACCTCGGCTGCGGGATCACCAACGTGGTGGACCGGGCGACCGCGACGGCCGCCGAGTTGTCGGCCGACGAGATGGTCGCTGGCGGGCAAGCGTTGGTGGAAAAGGTCCGCCGGTTCGGCCCGTCGATCGTCGCGTTCCTGGGGATCACCGCCTATCGGTCCGCGTTTGGCCGCCCCCAGGCCACCGTGGGCCTGCAACCCGATCGAATTTTCGAGACCCGGCTGTGGGTCCTCCCCAACCCGAGTGGTCTCAACGCGCATTACCAGTTGGCCGACCTCGGGCGACTCTTCTCCGAGCTTTGGGCCGCGAGTCAAGCTTCGGTGGTTTCGCCACCATGAATCGAAACTGCCGATTCAACCGAGCGGGCGACTCGCTCAGATCGAGTCAAGCGTCGACCGACCAGTGCCAGTTGAAAGCCCGCGTAAGATCGCACTTCCCACGAAAAGCCCGTTATTGAGGCCGCCTCGAGGAGGAGTTCGTCGCGGGTGAAACCTCGGAGCACCGACAAGGGACCGTCGTAGCGGACGAGTCGGTTCGAGGTGAGGAGGCGACTCCAGGCCAGGAAGCCCCAGTAGGCCAGTCGGTGTCGTCTGATGTCGAGGACGATGACCCGGCGGCCGGCCACCCTCGTCATTTCGAGGATCAAACGGGTCAACGAGTCGCCCGAGAAGTGGTGCGCGAACTTGACCGCGGTGACCAGATCGATCGATCGATCCGCGAACGGGAGCCGGAGCGCGTCGCCGCAAACGACCGAAAGATTTTGCCGGAAGGCTTCGGCCACGGCGGTCTTGTCGCGGTCGAGCGCGATGATCTGGGCCGATCTCCCGCCCGCCAACCTTCGCAGGGCCAGAGGAATATCGCCCGAACCCGAGCCCAGGTCGACCACCGAGGCCGGCGAGCCGTCCGCCATGTCTTCCTCGAGGAACCGGAGGAATTCGAGGCGAGCCGTCCGGAGGTTGCCGAGTTGGCGATTCACCCGCCGGAGCACTCGGTAGGCGTCTTGAATCTCAACATTGGCAAGCCTGGGCGCATCCATCAGCTCGGGGCGGTCGACGCGGTCAGGAATCCAAAAGTTGGCCATTCGTTCCTCGTCCGATGACCAAGATGGCTCTAAAAAGTTTCCAGGCAAGGTCATCGAGGGGCTTTGACGACACCCTGCGACCGAGGCCGTTCGCCCGAAAAGCCCGCCATGAAGGCCAGACCGCCGACCCAGGCGAAGAACAAGACAAGCGCGACCGCGAAATTTCGGCGACGTGGGTTCATCGGAACTCGTTCCTTTGGCGAAAAGCTCGAGGTAGGGTCAGATCACGTCATCGAGCGAAAGCAGGAAGTCGCGGCGAAGCGCGACATCGAAGTCGAAAATCTCGTCGAAGTCGGTCAACGAGTCGTTCGGTGAGCGTTCGAGGTCGCCCGAGTTGACCAGATTGTCGACGATCGACCCCAAGTCCGAGGTCTTGTGAATCCCCCAACCCGCCAGGACGGTGATGGCAAGCATCCCATAATGAGCCAGTGCCAGCGACCTCGCCCCTTCGCAAAGCTCTCGACCGGAAACATGCCGCGAACCGCCCGACGACGAGGGACGGGTTTTGGTTTTCCTTCGAGCCCGCTTTTTGAGGGTTTTCGCGTGTTCCAGGGCTTCGAAGACGAACAGGTAAGCGTGAATCGAGTAGCGAGGATCACGCGCCAGAACCCCCGCCAGGTCATCACGAAGGCTCATCGATGGCTCCTTTTCCCATCCAAGGTCGAGGTCTTCGGTTCATTCTTCGACGGGGTCATTTTCGTCGACGATGTTGGGGCGGTTGGCCTGCTTCTCCACCCCAAGGATATCCTGGCGGCGGATGACGACCCGTCGGTGATCTTCATATTCGACAACCAACTTCCCGGCGAGAATTTCCTGGGCGAGGATGCGTCCCTGACCGCTCGCCGTCACCACCTTGGAACCAACCGGGGGCAACTCGCGTTCCAGGGCTTGATAAGTGTCGAACTCGTAGCGGAGGCAGCACTTGAGTCGACCGCATCGCCCCGAGATCTTTGACGGGTCGAGCGTCGTCTTCTGGACCTTGGCCATCCGCATCGACACCGGGGGCATCCGAGTCAGGTGGGTGTTGCAGCACACGGGTTTTCCGCAGTCGCCATAATCCGCCAACAACTTGGCTTCGTCGCGGACCCCGATCTGCCTCATCTCGATCCGGGTCTGCAAGGCTCGGGCGAGGTCCTTGACGAGGTCTCGGAAGTCGACCCGCTTTTCGGAGACGTAATAAAAGACCATCCGCTCATCGCCGAAGATCGCCTCGACATCAACCAGGTCCATCTGGAGCCGGCGATTGGCGGCGAACTCGCGGCAGGCCGCCATCCCCAGTCGGGCCCGCTCGGCGATCCGGCCTTCGGACCCCAGGTCGTCCAGGCTCGCTGACCGGAGGATGGTCCCTTGCGTCGGGTTGATGAGGAACTTCGAGGTCCGTTCCGTCGCCAGGCAGAGCACTTCACCGATCTCGGTCCCTCGGTCGCTCCGGAGGACGACTCGATCGCCTCGGATATAGGTCCGGCCTTCGTTGTCGTCGCACTCGCCCAGATGACGCATCTGGCCATACCGGACCACGAATGTAGGATGAGTCATAGCTTGCGGGGGATTCGGGTGGAGGGGGCCGGTTGGCTGCGGGAAAAAGGCTTCGATCGCGAGAATCGAGAGGAATCCACCTTCCCCCTCGGGGGAAGCGCCATCATAATACCAAGAAAAACGGCGGCTGTCGTCTGGAATCGCGCCGCATCCGCCCACTCCCTCGCCGAAGGACTGTTCCACCAATGATCAGCGATCACTTTCTCTCTTTGTTGGTGTGCCCGATGGGCAAGGCTCCGCTCAAACGCGACGGGGACGACCTGACCTGCTCGCACTGCGGGACGCGGTTTTCGATCAAGGACGACATCCCCAACATGATCATCGAGGAGGCCGAGCTTCCCTCGGGATGCTCGGGGCTGGCCGACCTCGCCTGCGTCAAGGAAGGTCGGGCCAAGGTCGAGGTGGCCTGATCGGTCGATCAGCCATCGTAGCGAAACACCCAACGGCTCTCGACGAACGTCGCCAGGATGTTGGTTCCGACGGGTGGGACCGCCGTCCCGAGGTTGAGCGCGAAGAAGGTCGCCGGGTTGGGCGAGAGGGTTCCCGGTCCCCCTTCCACTTCGGCGCCCAGGACCGTTTGAGGCACGCACGCATAGAACCGCTGGGCCGACGTCGGGTAGGTGCTGATCGCTTTGGTTTGCGCGACGAGGCTGGGCGAGCCGAATGAAGGGGCTCGGTCGCGTCGGCTCAGGTCGTCGACCAAAGCGGTATCGCGGGCGCGAAGCCGCTTCGCTTCGTCGAAGGATTGGCCGTTCATGATCGGCTCCTCTGGTCGGAAAGTTGCAATACGGTCCGCTGATCCCCTTCGAAGTCCCACGTCAGGCCGACGACGGCCGGAAACACCTCCCCTTCTTCGGTCGGGGCCCCGGCATTGGTTTGCAGGGACAGGTTGCGACCCTGGATCGACCGGACGCGATCGCCAATCCGGTAGGTTTGCGTAAACCGAGGGATCACCACCGAGCCGGCCACCTCGCCCGCTTCGTTCGCGTTGCGTCGGGCGTTGGCCTCGGCCAAGGCGTCCATGCTGTCGTCCCGAACGACGTTCGCCTTCGAGACGGGGTTGAACTCGCTGTTCGCCGCGATCACTTGCTTGGCGTAGCGGTCTCGAGCGTCGACCCGGCGGGTAATCGCGTAGTTCGTCGGACTCGATGGCCGCCGGTCGGCCGTCGCGCTCAAGCTATGATCCCCTTCGACGACGCACGTCAACCGCAAGGTGAAGTGCTTCGCGTTGGCGTTCGCCTGGTCTTCGACCCCTTTGACGACCCCGGCCGGGTAAGGAGCGCCCGACACTTTTGAAGGTTGGATGTTCCAGCTATTGGGATTCGGCGCGTTGATCCAGACTCCCAACCGATCCTTGAGCAGTTCGAAGCCGCCGCCCACCGGCTGCCAGGTCCCGGTTCCGTCCCACAATCCGGGCTGAGTCCCCGTGTAATCGGTCGAGATCGACAATCGGGCGCTCAGAGGCTTCTGGCTCGCGTCGACCGAGAAAAGCGTACCGATCGGAATTCGTCGGCGAGCCACATAACTTTTCGTCGAGCCATCCCCATCATCAAAAAGAGCGTCGAGCGATGGGACCGTCTTGATGAGGCTCGACGAAGATCGATCCCAGTGCCCCTCTCCGGTCTCGTCGAGAACATACAAACGGTAAGCGTCGTGGTTGGTCTGCGAGAAGCTGGGGTTGCTGAAGTCGAAGCCCGACAGGCTCGAAGATCCCGAAGCGTCGCCCGAGGTGATCGAAAATCCGGGCGCCAGGATGAATGACGCTTCGTAGCGAATCAGCCCCGACTCGACGGTCACCGCGTTGGCCACTCCGCTCAGATCGCGGGCGAGTTCCGCGGCGCCGAGGTTGGTTTGCCCGGGGTCGAGGGTCGCCCCCCGAGGTTGGAGGTACAAATCCTTCAGATTCGCCGAGGAGCCATCCTGGAGCCGGAAGATATCCAGGGCTGTTACCGGGTTGCCGCTGTCATCGGACTCGATCCGAAATGCCATCCCGAACCCGTTGGGCGCGAGGAGGTCGCGGATCGCCAACGGCCAGACTTTGCCCGAAGCGGGATAATCCGGCACGATCAGGTCGTTGCTCTGGAACTGACCAGGCTCGCCGGGCAAGAACCCCCCTTGGTCTGATCCCAAGGGAGAACGGCTATCAAGGACCGCGTCGATCAGCGAGCCGTCGGGGTTCCGGACGTAGGTTTGATCCGGGTTGTGGCGGAAGCAGAGGTAGCGGACCGCCATCGGGAGCGTCCAGAGGCGTTGAGGGGCTGGTGATCGAGCGAGGTGCGGGTCGAGAAAGGTCGGAAAAGTCTCGCCCGAGGGTGTCGTCGCGTCGCTCCCCTCGGGGGTGGCATTGGGAAGGCCTTGGGGGTTGAAATGCGTGACCAGATCGGTCTCTTGATCGGAAACGGTGGTCGGATCGTCGGCATCGCGCACGAGGGCGCCGCCGATCGGTGTATCCCACTCGCGGATCGCCACGCCGAAGGCGAGGAAAGTGACCACTTCGCGGTCGGGTGCCAGCCCTAGCTCGGGGACCTGGGCGAAGCCGTCGAACAAGACCTGAGGGCTGCCGTCGGGATTATCGACCAAGACCACCAGGCGATCGTCGTTGGCGACGACGCCAGGCGACGAGGCGTCGACCGACATGACCTGGGTGAATGAATTCGGCACGTCGTCCGACCCGTTCGCATTGAATACGTAACGAAACCGAGCCACGCCGGCGTCGGCTCCCTCACGATACCGGATCGTCAAGACCCGGATGTTCGGCAAGTATTGGTATCCGCCGGCACCGGGGGCGTAGCGGAAAACACCGACCGCCGCGGATGGTCGCCCCAGAGGGGTGTTGGATGATTCGATCGAAGCGAAAGCCGGCATGAATCAATGGCCCCTTTAGATTGGTCCGATCGGCCCGCTAGCTGGCCATCAAGCCATGCCGCTTGAGCGCGACGATCAATGAGTCGATCTTGGCCGCCAGGCCGGCGAAATTATTGTTGAGCGTCGCTTGCGAGAACGAGGTTCCGACATCGGCGAGCGTGTCCGAAGCCGTCGACCCGGCCGAGGCGGTCAGCGAAGTGAGCGAGGGGGCTTGAGTCGAAGGGGTAACGCCGAAGAAGCCGATCAACCGGTTCACGGGATCGGCGACGACCAAGGGGCTGTTCCCGCCGCCCGAGGTCGGGGCCTCGATCGTCAAAGGGCCGCTGATCGTGTCACCCGCCTTGAGGACGAAACCGAGACCCGACCCCGCGACCATGCACTGAACACGCTCGTCGACGACCTGCGAGATCGAAGCGGTCCCCGAGACGACATGAGCGAGCCGGAGGTGCGCCGAGATGGGAAACGCCGAGCCCGACGCGATCGAACCACTGCCGTCGAGCCAGAGATAGACCGTCGACGAGGCCGGGACGGCGAACGCGGCGACACCTGGGAAAGTGCCCACCGTGCCGTCGGATTTGACGAAGGTTCCGGCCGAAACGCGAACTTGCAAGGTCGCGCTGGGAGTTTCGGTCGCCGTGACCACCAGGCTCCCGACGGCGGTCATCGCGTCGAGGGCGTCGGCATTAGCATTGATCGGGACGTCCCATTGTCGGTCGGAAGCTCCCGGCTTCTGGAGCCGGGCGTTCGCGGAGTAAGTAGTTGCCACCAAAGGCCCCTTCATTTTGGTTGGTGAAAATCAAGTCGTCGGGCTGGGAAGCCACCGGAGCGTGAGTCGCTGGTCGCCCGAGCTGGGATAGGTCGAGCCGAGTCGTGCCCCTTGGGCATTGACGGCAGGGGGCCGAGGTGCGGCGTTGATCGTGACGCTCGACATCATGCCAGTCCCTCTCGGGTTCCCCGCGCGGTCGACGGGGACCACTGCGAATTGCCAGACTCCCGACGCCAGCGGGCCGCTTCGCCATTGATAAGTTGTGGCGGCCCGGCCAAAACCAGCCTCGCCAAACCCCCCTTTGCCGAACCCGTCATTGATCCAGCCGCCCAGGTATGCCACGACGGTGTCAACCACCAAGACCTGATCCACCGGTCCCCCGGCGAGATCGCTTTGATAAATTTGAAACGCCCCGATGTCGTCGAGGCCGGTCGGGTCGAGGTACGTTCCACCCCACCAACTCAGGGTCGCACGCTCGGTCCGATTCCCCGGGGCGGTCAAACTCGCGGAATAGTCTTGGGTTGGTTCGTTGGCGGCGACAGTCCCAACTTCCACCCAGACGTTGCGACCCACCGCGCCGAAGGGGATGGGGACATGACATCGTCGAGTGTTGCCCGACCACACGAGTTGGCGGTCGACGTACACCTGAAACGTCGTCCCCGGCGCAACCGTCGCCGACCAACTGACAAACAAGTCGGGTCCATTGGCCAGAACGTGGACGTCGTCGACGCCAATTTGGGAAAAAGCCATAGGTCAGTCACGCCAGATGAAGGAACTGAGCTTGATAAGCCCGAAAATAAGTGCCATCGGGCGACTGCCGGACTCGCCCATGCGGTTGAAACGCCATCAAACGGACATTCGTCCAGACCGTGCCGAGATTGTCGACCAAGGTCCGGGTCACCCCGTCGTTGTAAGAGCGAAACAGGTTCTCCGCCGAGGCGAGCCCGAGCGACGAGCTTCCGTGAAGCACCCCTCGGACCTTGGTCACTCGCCCTCGAAACCCACCGTCGAGCGTTTCCAGGCCGTTGATCCCGAAGTACGAGTTGACCTGGCTCTGCCGTGCAACGTCCGCCGTCGCCATCACAACCGCAGACCCAAAAATCGTGATCCCACCGTAGTTAGGCATCCGGGACCCCACCAATTTCCGATTTGAGTTCCATTAATCCTTGAAATCCAATATTCAAATCCTCTCCGCGTATACCGACGGACCACCGGCCGGGAGCGGCGTACCGCCCCCACTTTGTTGCTTCCGGACGGCGTCCACGATCTGCTGGAGCAATTCGTTGGTCTTTGAAAGGTCCGTGGCCCCCCCGTCGCCGCTATTATTCGATCCCATCGAGGTAAACCCCGAAATATCACCGCCGGCAGCGGCGAACGGTGACTCATCACGGCTACCCGGCAAGGGACCGTTTGGGGTCCCCGGCGAAGCCATAGCCAGGCTTGACATTGCGGCAGGCATCCGCCCTCGAACGCCATGATTCAACGCGGTCGATCCGCCTCCCACCGAGGGATTGATGTTCGTCCGGCCGCTCGATGAACCTGCGATGGAGGAGACTGGGGTTGTACCCTGAGGCATCGGGGAAGATGCACCACCATCGGGTCCGCTACTGGATTGAGGCTCGATGGGACCGGACGCGGATGAATTTGTCGTCGAGGACGACGCAGGGTTGTTGGCCAATTCGCCACCAAGACCGCCAAATCCGTGAGCGGTTCCAGGAACCACGGGGATGGCCGCCGATGGGACCAGCGACGAGGCTTGGCCCGCCTGGTCGCTCGCCGGAACGGCCGGTTGCGAGTTGATCGCCCGGGTCGCCCCAGGTCCCGCCTCGGTAGGCGAAACCTCCGGCGTTTTCGCTGCGTCGGACGACGGGTCGCTCGCTGCCAGGCTGGGCCGATCCAAGACGCTTCGGTTCAACTCGACGGCGTTGGTTGAGGCGGTGGCCGGCTTCGACTCCGACCCGATCCCGGCAAGTCGCGGCTCGCCCACCAACGAATGGGGCCAAGCCGGCCAACTTGGAGTCGCTTTCGGCCCTTCCCAGATTGAAGCTCGGGCCGCGAGTCGGTTCGATACGGCTCGAATGGCATCGGCGGTCGAAGGCGGAGCCGCCATCGTCGAATCATGAGCACGAGGGTCGAGCATCATCGCCTCCAGTTGAGCAAACCGACTCGTTGAAAGGACGGGTGGGGTCGCCGGCGACGGTCGCCAGGACCGCGTCGACCAATCGGCGAAGGCCATCGACGTCGAGATCGAGCAACTCGACGGCCTCGAGCAAGGTTAAATCGTGGGCCCTCCGCAAGAGTGCCACCGCCAAGGCCATCAAGGCGCCGAAGCGTCGGCCTTCGGAATCCGCTTCGACACGGCATGCCGATCGGAGATCATCGACGAGTCGTTCGATCGGCAACGGATAGCCGACCCGTCCCACGACTCGAATCGTTTCGGCGGGTCGGCCAAGTTCATCGACTCCCGGGACGATTTCGGGGCGGTATCGAGGGGTCGGCAACGCCAAGCCCCACTGCTGCCCGTCAGCCAGGGAGATGATCCGCACAGGCACCGAGGCGCGTCGAGTGGAATCGGGCGACGGGACGACGTCGAAATCGCTCATATCAGCCGCTCCCGAGCTTCGCGATCCTGCGCTTCGCGGCATGCGTCGATGAATTGGGCGGGAGGAACGGTCCGCCCCGAAGCGAGCAACAATGTCAGGACGTCGTTGACCGCCGAAGCGGGGACCTCGATCGTCGTCAGGCCATTGCCGAGGAAACTGGCTCGAACCCAATCGGTGTAGCCTCGGACGCGGTGCTCGGGGCCGAAAAGCGCTTCGGAGACCACCCCGGCCAAGGCTTCGGCCTCGTCCCCGGCGTCGACGTCGAGCAAGCTGTTGGCTTCGAGGTCGGTCAGGTCGTAGTTGGCCAGGAGCAAGGTCCGAGCGACGCCCAAAAGGTCGTCGAGCGGGAGGTCGTCACCCAGGATGATCCGCTCGTGGAAGCGGTCGAGGGCGGAGTCGACGTCGGGCGTGGTCAAAGGGCCCGCCTTGGGTCGAAACGTCGGCTCGGCCAGGAGCCAGGGGTGGCCATCGGCCAGGATCGCCGACACGCCTTGGGCCCCCGATTTTCGACGGTCGTGTTCGGTCAAGTGGCGCATGGAGGGATCAGCCGTCCCAGGGAAACGCCGTCACCTCGGTCGGTCCACTCATAACGAGGTTGACCCGATCGGAGGCCGGCTTGGGGGAACAAGAGGGTGTCGTCGGGGCTTCCAGACACGAAGTGCGACGTTCCTTGGTGCCGGACGAATACCCGCTTCGTCCGGAGGATCGGGGCGAACTCGGCCTGGAGCCGCCCCAAGCGGGTCGAGGCGTCGCCGGCTCCCGCGTAGCCGATTGGCGCCTGGATGGCGTCGGGTCCGAGTTCAGTCGTCATCCCACCGGCTCCCTTTGCGATTTCAAGGGGTGATGCTCGTGGATAGCGGGTTGGTCACGCCATCGCCCGAGAACGAGGCGAAGGTGATGCTCCCCTGGCCGAACTGGCGATGCGCCCCGTGGACGTGGCAGGACGCCACCACGGCGTTGCTCATCGTGTAGGTGACCGCCCCGCTGCCCGAGCCGTTCTTGGCGTCGTTGTGCGTGGCCGTCAACGTGCCGACCGTGCCGACCGGGTTGGCCCGGAGCGAAGCCAGGTCGGCCGCTTGGATGGTCACGGCCGGCTCGTTGAAGTCGTTGACCATCGTGGTGACATAGCGGTCGCCGTCTCCGGCGAATCGAGCCAGACTTCCTCCGCTCTCGATCGCCACCGACGTCACGCCGCTGATGAGGGTGGGCTGACCACCGACCGGGGTAAACGTCACTCCACTCCAATTCATAAACCGTTTCGTCGCCGACATACGTCCACCTTTGCAATTATCGAAGTTCTCAAGAAATCTCAACAGAAGAGCGATCAAGGCACCAACGGACCCGCCGTCGGGTCGATCAACAACGTGAATTCTCCGTCGAGGTCGACCGACCACTCGGGGTATTGGGGCGACGACTGGTAGCGCCCGGCTCGAATCTTCGTCAGGGGAGAAAGACACTGGCCGTTCAGATCCGACCGATCGACCCGAACTTGGACCGACGCCGCCAACCGGTCCAGCCGGGCAAACGGCGAAGCGTCTTCCTCGACCCGGATGACGAGCCGGATCGTGAACGAGACCCGGCGGACCCAGAGCGTCGGGTCGGTGTCGTCGGTCTCTTCCCACCCTTTGGGCGTGACGATCGCCAGCGGGTAGGCATCGGCGCCCGCGACGCTCCGACGAGTCGGGTCGCCGAAGATGACCGAGTCCAATTCATCGATCGCTTCGAGCAGGGCGATCAAAGCGTCGTAGCAGCCCCCGTCTCGCCCCGGAATGCGGCCGGGGAGAGTCGGGATCGACGTCGGGTCGGCCGGACTCCCGTAGAAGTAGGCCGGAGGAAAATAGGTCGGAGCGTAGTAAGGGGTTCGTCCGAGGTTTGGGTTCGGCAATCCTGAAGAATCGGCCCCACCGCTGTAGAAGTAGGCCGGAGGAAAATAGGTCGGAGCGTAGTAGGGGGTTTGAACTCCGGTCGAGTTGGCCAGGCCACCGCCGGACAAGCCGAACAATGGTGAGGCGAACCGGGCCGGTAAGTCGCGTTGCTTCACCATCGGGACACTCCCTCCGGATTCGAATTACGACGGGAGTGCGAGCGTGACGGACGATCGGTTGCCGGAGTTGTCGGTCGTCGCCGTGATCCGGGTGATCGAGGAGTTGCCTCCCTTGATAATCACCACACCCGTCCCGGCTCCGGCGACAACTCCCGCGCTGGCCGCGAGGATCGGCGACAAGGCTTGTCTCGCATTCACCCCGGCCTCGACCGGAATCGCGTCCAGGCCCGAGGCCGCCAGGCTGTATCCCGACTTATCGGTGATCGCCCCCACCGTCACCGGCGACGAAACACCCGCGACCACGCCTCCGGCGTAAGTCGACCGCGTCGAAACGAGGGCATCAAGGTTTTGGCCCAGGATCGCCCCGGCCGACCCTGCGGGATAAGCACCCGGGATCGAAACCGACCAGGGATCAACCGCCAACGTCACAGGTCCCGAAACTCCGGCGACCACGCCTCCGGCATAAGTCGACCGCGTCGACACGCGAGTATCGAGATTTTGGCCCAGGATCGCCCCGGCGGTCCCGGCGGGATAAGCACCCGGGATCGAGACCGACCAGGGGTCGACGACCGCGGGAGTCGTCGCGGGAGCGTCGTCGCCGCTTCGGAGTGTGGACGCCAGCTCGGCGACCACGGCGTTGGACGCCTTCTGGTCGTGAACCGTGATGGCGTAGTGGCCATCGGTGAATTGGGCCACCGGTGTCGGGCTTAAAGTCACTTTATATCGACCCAGGAAGTTGCCCGAGTCTTCGGGAAGCGAGGCGATCGGCGTGGTGGGCGTCGCCTTGAACGTCCCATCGGCGAAGTCGACGAAAGTCCCGTCGCTCAACCGCTCGATCGAGTAGCCAAGCTGTGAGCCGGTCGGGTATTGAAAACGGATGCGCAAAGCCATTGATGAACCTCAAGGTCAGGCATGAGAAAAGAAAAGGGCGTCGACGGCGATCGTCGGTGCGGGATCACCTTGGCCCACGGTTCGAGGCGAGGGCAGGTCGGCCATCGCCAGGACGTTGCCCCCTTCGGCGGCGTCGGCCACGAACACGCTCAAGATGCAACCCCAACCCGCCGAAGGCTCGGGGAACGTGATGGCCGACGCGTTGGACTTCCGGCCCAACGAGGCCCTCGAGAAATGGATCAGGTCGTTGGGAATGGCGACCCGCTCGTACCCTTCGCCCAAAGGCTCGGCGACGTACCCCCCTTTGTACGCTCGGGTCAGCGACAGCCCGACATGCAGCTCAAGCGGAGGGGCCAACGCTCGACCGCCGAAAAAGCAGTCGAGGACCTTGTTATTGACATAGTCGGTCAAAAAACCAGGCATCCGATTCCACCTCCGTTTCGTCCAAATTGAGCCGCACCGCGATCAAGCCGAAGCGGTCGCCACCAGCCCGTCGACCGGTGCCAACGCCCCGGACTGTCGCCCGAGGCTCACCGAGGCGAGGGGGCTGATCATCGCTTCCGACGCGCCCACGGCCCTGACCTCGACCGTCCAGTCCGAGGCCGTCACCAAACCATCCAGGCGGCATCCATAACCGGCGGTCCCGGGCACGAAGACGACGGATTGCGTGGCGGGAATCGCGACGCCAGGATTGGTCGAAGTGGCGACCGGCGAGGCGGAAACGTCGAACCGCGTCGGCGCCCCGCCCTGTCCGGCCGAGGTATACCCCCAGGACACCAGGCAGGTCTCGCCAACGGTCCAGCGAACCGCGAGGCCGACCACGGCGTTGGGCTGACTCGAAATATCTCGCCCTTGGGCGTCGATCACGACGCGAACCCGGGCGTCGGTGTTCGCTTCCTCGACCCCCGACACGTCGTCGAAAGCTCGAACCGCGTAGGAATTGTCGCTCGGCGAAGCCAACGGCGCCGCCGAGAACGAACCGAAGGGCGTCGCCGAGGCCGCCGGGATCGTCGCGACCACCGTGGTGTAGTCGATCGCTCCGCCCTGCCCGTCGTTGGAGTAGACATGATAGGAGATCGCCATCAGCTTCACCTCGATAGTCGAGTGCTGAACCGGGTGATCGGGGCCGTTTCGGCTAGGTTGGTCGCCGAGAGCCAACGGATGACCAAGCGGTCGAGCAAATCGTCGAGTTCCGTCTTGGCCAGTCGAGCCTTCACGCCGTACCAGTCTCCAGGCTCGTCGGAACTGCCCGAGAACCGTCGAGACCGGTCGAGGTATTGCCTCGACAAGACGGTCAACACGGTGGCATCGACCAGGACTCGCGGGTCTTGAAGGTCAGACGAGCAGCGCCCGGGGATCGTCTCGTCGATCCCGAACCGGAGATTCAGGTCATAACTGGCCCGATCGAGCTGGGGGGAAAGGGTCCGGACGACGAACTCGACGCCCGACAAGCCCGACGTCGGCGAAGGGGGACGCCCGATGCCCGAGGCTTGCCCTTTTCGGCGGAGTGTCAGCCCCCCCGGACCGACCACGTCGACCGCGAAGGATTCGCCGTCGGGTCCGAACGTCGAAGGTTCCGAGAGCCGGACAACTTGGCCCGGCATCAACCCCATCGCCGCGAAGTTGATCGACGGAGACCGGAGCGTCCACGGGTCCGTCGGCAAGAGGATGCCGTCGGTCCCGCAAGCCAAGGTCTGGTCTTTGGGGCATAAGGCCAGGAAGTCGGCCGGGGCCCGGAGCGCGATCTCCTCATCGGTCGCATAGGTGGTCATGACGACGCTCCTTTGGCCGGTTTGCGCGGAGCGACTCGACGGCCGACCGACGCTTCAACGAGGTCGTCGTCCAGGAGTTCAGGTCCCGGAGCGTTTTCCGGGGCGATCCGGGCGGCCTTGACGTCGTCGAGCATGGCGTCGGCGGCTTGAAGCGCGATGGCCAGTTGGTCGCGGAACTCGACCCCTTTGGCCAGGATGGCGCCCACATGCGCCAGGTCGGCCCGGCTGGCCTGGGCGCACAGGTTGGCCAGGGCGGTCACGGCCAACAAGCGACCCGCGGCTCGGGCGGATTCGGGGCGGCCGAATTGGTTCGCGGCGGCTTCGAGGTAGGCGGGATAACCGGGAAACACGAACGACGACAACGACAACGACAAAGGGGTCGCCTCCTTGTGATTTGGAAAGAAGACCAGCCCTTTTTCGACCGATCGACCCGATGAGCCGGGAGCGACCGACCGAAAAAGGACCGGGCCGAGGGAATCCTCGCCGAAGACTCGTTCGGGTCAGTTGGCCGAGAACGCCGTGATCCCTTCAACCCAGGCGTGGTGCGCGGGGTTTTCGAGTTCGATGGCCCCTTCGGCCATCCAGTCGCCTTCGATGGCGTCGCCTCGGCTGCCTCGGGGGTTCCAGTACTCGTTGCGCTTCATCCGCATCCGGACTTCCGAGGAAGTCAGGGCCACGGCGGTGAACGGCTTCAAGAGCGGCGCCTCGATGATCGTGATCCCGCCCAGGAACGGGGCTTCGAACACGTCGATCGGCGTGCCGAACACGTTGGTCCCGGCATCGATCCGCATCACCGACTGGCCCCACAAGGCCAGGCCGACCATGAAGTTGGTCGAAAGCAGGAGGACGTCGGGATCGCCGCCGCCAACCCGGCATGCTTCCAGGGAATCCCGGATGAAGTCGGTCGCCTTGTAGGCCCCGGCGTTGACCGGGTTGACCACGTTGTTGACCGACAGCAGGGTCTTGATCCCTTTCTGCTTCGGTCGAGTCGTCACGGCCGGGTCTTCGCCTCGCCCGTAGTAGGTCGACACTTCCATGTCGTCCATCATGTTCTGGAGCGCGTCCATCTTGACCTGCTCGAACGGCGACCGGATTCCCCGGGAGGTCTGATAACCCGCCGAGAACTGGAGCGAACCCGAAACCTGGACCGGGTGTTGCCAGGTCTGGCAAAACTGGGGGATGCCGTTGGGGCGGAGCGAAACGCCGTCCTGGTCGATCTCGGCGCCGGTTCGGCTGTTGGAGATCAAGCGAATGGTGTCGTTGGTCGCGCCGCTCGAAGCGGTGGTCCCTTCGGCGGCCCGGCGAACCGGGACGACGTTGGTCGTGGTGTTCGGCGACGCCGTGATTTCGACTCGTTCCCCCGAGGCGAGTTCAAGAACGTCGCCGTTCATGAAAGCGCTGGCGTCGACCAGGGTGATCTGGCCGTCCCCCGGGGCGACGGCGGCGGCCAGGGTGGCGACCCGGGGGCGGAAACCTCGGCCGACCATGGTGAACGTGGTCGAGCCGACCGGGACCCGAGGCGTCCGGGCCACGATCGGGCACCGGTTGACGAACCAGTTCGACGTGACGACATAAATGTCGTTGACGATCTGGGCTTGGTTGTCGATCGACGACTGAATCCCTTGCAAGTAACTGCTCGGCATCGAAAGCGAACTCCGCTTTTATGGAAAATCAGCTCATCAAGAAAATGGCACCGCCGCGACAAAGCGAGGTGCTCTCGACGAGGAGGGCTTCGACCGTCCTGGAGGGGCGAGCGGGTTGTCGATCCTGACCCGGGTTGGTCAGCGTCGCCGGCCCCAACCGGGCGAATTCGATCCGGCGGGGTTTCGCGAAGCGGCTTCCCGCCACTGGTTGACGACCGCCTCGCCCAGCGTCCGAGGGGCGGACGGAGCCGGCGAGGGCGTCGCCGATCGGTTTTGCCCCCTTTGTCCGGTCCCTCCCCTCGACGAAGGCAAGCAAAAGTGCGCGAACTCGGGTCCCGACAGGCGATCGGCGACCGCCTGGGCGACGCTCCGCCCTTCCTTCGACACGACCTGGATCACTCCGTCGTCGTCGATCACTTCGAAGGCGTCGCGCCACAAACAGATCAATTGAGTTGCCGCGCCCGGGACGAGCGGTTTGCCGACCAGGGCCGTCGCCAACTCGCGGTCGAGGAGGGCCGCTTTGTAAGCCCGCTCCATCGCGGCGGCTTTGCGGTCGTTGTCGGCGATCGCTCGGGAATACTCGGCGTCGCGGGCTTTGAGGGCTTCGGCCCATTCGGCCTTGGCGTCATCCAACTTCAAATTCGAATCCAACCCCGAAGCCCCGAACGCCTCGGCCCGAAGCTTATCGAGTTCCGCCCGAGAAATGGTCACCACTTCCTCGGTCGCCGCTTCAACGCTCCCGCCGCCGGCGGATTCAGGGTCGAGGGCCCTGAGGATCAAGCTCAGCCGCATCGATCACTCCCCCAGTCAAAAAAGGTCGTGACGGTCGAAGAGGCCGACCAAGAAAGGGATGGCCACCGTGAAAAGCACGGCGGTCAATACGAAGCCGACCGCCAACGCCGCGTAAAGCGAAAACACTAGGAAGCCCCTCGAGTTCTTTGGAGAGAAAGGTTCGATCCGCCCGAAGCGGAACGCCCTCGGCAATCAAGCCCGATAACCCTTCCACCGCAACCGCTCTGTTCGCCAAAACGGCTTCAGCCACAAATACTGAAATTTTAAAGCGTTATGAAAAACACCACGGCTCACTTCGGGGGAAAAGCCTCGAAGCGATCGCGGTGAGGTTTTTTCGAGCGAAAACACCTTGGGGCGAAGGAAATCGCCTTGGCGGTGGTCATGAGTCGAAACCTTCGCCCCGAAGGTGCCCGAACGTCGGCAAGGATCTCGACCGATGAGCGGCCCGAAAATCGGCGAGATCCCCCGCGTTTGGATCGAAAACGCCTCGGCGGACATCCTGAACCACCGAGGCGGGGAAGAATCAGTGTTGAGCCGCCAGCGACCGTCGAAAATCGGTCAGGTGGCCAATGAACTCGGGCTGATCGACGGGGCTCCCGCCCCTTCCTGGTGCCGCTTGAGCAGGAACGCTTGCATCTCGCCATCGCATTCGGCGTACTGCCCGTCGCCCAGGCCGGGCAAGCACAACCGCATCAACCTGGAAAGCATCAGCCCCTCGGTGACCGGCAGCGCCCCCGAGTCGGCCAGCAACGCCTGGAAGTTCGCGGTCGCTCGGGCCATGTCGCCCGCCGTGTACAGGTCGAACTCGGTCGGGTAGGCGATCCGGACCATCCCGTAGTCGTCGGTGGCGTAGGCCGAGGCGTCCGGGCCGTCGTTGAGGACCACCAGGGCGAGTTCGGCGATCTGCTCCTCGACCCGCCCGAGGATCTTGGCGATCTTGGCCAGGCGGTTGTTGCCGTCGGCGTGGTCGATGACCTTCGACACCCCCGACTGGGCCACACCATCGCGACCGGTCGGGCGAACCAGCGCCGAGTCGCGGTCGACGTCGTCTCGGAGGTCGGCCTTGTTCTTTCGGATCGACTCCGCGCCGTCCTTGGGGAAAACGACGACGTCGAACCCTTCGTAGGTCGTCGCCCCCCCCTGGATGTTCTTCTTCTTGGGCAAGAGCCAACTCGGACCGACCGGGATCGTGCCGTCGGCCTGGATGAAGTCCTCGGGGCCTTGAAGGAGCGGGTGCGCCTGGGTGGTGTCGGACAGGATCAGCTCCGAGTCCCGGTTGTAATATTCGCGCTGGCGCTCGGCGACCCCTTCGTATCGGGGTTGGCCGATGTTCTTGCACCGAGGTTTCCGGCGGTCGAAGACCCGGACGATCGGGACCCGACCGAAGGGGTGCGGGGTCGAGGCCAAGACTTGCCCTTCGGCGTCGTAGAGGGTCGACCCTTCGGCGGTCCAGTGGCGGTAGCGGACGTCCGTCCTGATGATCGAGGGTTGATCGACCACCTCGGCGAACTCGCGGACCAGGCACTCCTCGTAGCGGTGCTCGGTCGGGTCGAGTCGCCACCAGAGCATGTTTTCGGGGAGGATATACGACGCCAGGCAGCGGTCGAGGCCGAGGCGCTCGGCGTCGGCCCGGGTTTCGATCACCACGTCGTCGGGGAGCAGCGGGTGGTCGAAGCAAAGGTCGAGCTGCCCCAAGGTCAGGAGCAAGGGGGCGACCATCTCGGCCATCCACTGGTCGATCGAGGTCCCGCAGCCGTCGACGTCGCTCCACCAGTTCATCAAGCGGTCGGGGCCTTCTCGGCGGACTTCCCGGGCGAAGATCCTCGACAGGTGGGTGTCGATCGCCTCGGCGACGAAGGTGGGGACGGGCGTCCTGGCACGTCGGAGTTCGTAGTCGTCGTCGGTGGCCAGGGTGGCGGGGTCCTCGCCGAGTCCCCCTAGTCCCGGACGAAAGACCATCGAGTCGCCGGGCATCCCGTCGAAATCTCGGGGGTCGGGGTATTCCCGCTTGTGGCGGACCAGGTTTCGGACCGGCAAGCCTCGGGGGTCGTGGCCGTAAACGGCCTGGCGATAGCGCTCGCCCCCTTCGAGCGAGTCGAGCAGCCAGCGCCAGCGGACTTGGTGTTCGCGCCATTCGGGGTGCCTGAGCTGGATCAGCTCATTCGCATCGGGCGACGCGGAGGTCGGATAAGAACCCAACATGATTTAGATGACCCTATTCGCTTTGACACGGGCGAGGGAGGTTTTTTGGGGAATCCTTCCGTCGGGGAACTTGGCCTTGAGTCCACCCCGGAGGGCGTCGACGAGGTCTTCATACGGGTGTTGCGGGTCGGCGGGCGTGTCGAGCCACTGCCCCCCCCGCTTCGCCCTCCGGTAGCACTGGAGGGCGTCGATCGTCGCCTTGCAGCGGGGGTGGACGAGCAACCGGGGGTTGCCGTCGGCGGGGCTGATGAACGAGTCGAGCAGTGCCAGGCTGTCGCTGACTTTGCTGAGCGGCCAGGGTTTCAGGTCCAGGCCGGCCCGGAAATACTCGGCCATGACGGTGGGACCGATCGCCGTCCTGGCTCTTCCCGCCGGGTCGGTCGTCAGGTGTCGGCGGCCTCCCTTGCTCAGCGAGTCCAACATCTTCTTGATCTCCTGGGCGTTGTGCTCGGCGGCGCCTCCTTCGGACAGGTAGTCCGCGAAGACGTGGACCACGTCGCTTCCCCCGTCACCTTGCGACGAGATGACCTGGAAGAACACCGCGCCGGTGAACACCCCGGTATCGATGGCGAGGTGGACATCCGACCCCAGGCAAGACTCGGCATCCTCCGAGACGTGCGTTTCCGGTGTGAACTTGGGGAACCACGCGGCGTCGCTGCTCGACAGCTTGCACAGGTAGTCGGCCTCGAACACCCGGAGGCTGGTCGCCCGGAACTTCTGGATCAGCGACTCGATCGGATAGTGACCGTTTGATCGCTTTGCCTTGGGTTCATCCCCTTCGACCACGTCATAGCAATAGCGCTGGATGGGGCAAGCCGGGCAGTGTTCGTATCTCGGCGGTCCCGGCTCGACGTCGCGTGGTCCCGACCGCTCGATGGGGCACCGTTCGAGGACCTCGAAGGTGCACATCGTGAACAGGGGGAAAGCCCCCTTCTGGGCCTTCTCGATTAGCTTGGCCATCGGGCCGTTGACCCGGTGGCACGTCGACGTCATGAGGACCGAGGCGTTCATCGCGCCCCTCGACTCACCTCGACGCTTGAGACGCCCCATGCACATCCCCATCGCCGACTCTCGGATGTCGGTGTCCATCTCGTCGACCTCGTCGAGCTTCAGGCTGGGGACGTGAGGTCCCCGGACGCTGGTACTCGACGCGGCCAGGATCTCGACCTTCGACCCATTGGCGTACACGGCCCGGTCTTTCCGGAGTTGGGCGATCGAGGCGGCGTCGTTGCCCGCCCCGCCCGAATGCTCGGTGGCGATCGCCCGGAGCGCCTCGTAGATCTGGGCGGATTGCTGCTTGCTCCCGCCCAGAATCCTCGTCCCGTGGTTGGGGTCCCACCGGCTGGTCAGGTGGGTATCGAGCGCCGAGAGGAACGACTTGCCGCTCCCCCGGGACCCGAGGACCAAGGCGATCGACGGGCGTTTTAGGTAGATGGTCTTGAAGATTTCCCAGGGGGATTGGTGCCCTTCGCAGACCGCTTGGTCGGCGATTTCCAGGCCCGTGTAGTCTTCGATCCACTTCTTCAGGTCATCGGGGGTCGCCGGTCGCTCTTCGTTCCGGACGTTATCGACTTCTGTGGGGTTCGGTGACGATGCCATTGAGGTTTTTCAAAAGGGCGGCGATCCCCCTTAGTCAAGCGAGCGCTGGGGGGTTTGGCCGTATTTGGTTCGGAGTTCCTTGAGAATCGCGGCGATCCGGGAATGGGGCAGATCAAACACGTCGGCCAGCATCCGCTGCGAAGCTCCATGCTGGTTGGCGATGTAGATCACCAGGTTCCGCCGAAATTTCCAGCGCCGGCCGACGCTCGCCCGCTTCCCCGGTTTGTCAACCGAGGGGGAAGCCAAGCCGGAAGCAGACCGAGGGTGGCGCGTTGACGACAACTTCGCCGCCTCGGAATGAGGAACGGATTCGACCTTCGACAAGATTTTGCGGGCGGCCATCAGTTGGTCCTTTTGAATGTCCCAATTTCCCAAGGAGGACCGCCCTACCATCTCGGGATGGCGGGCGGCCTGTTTTTTTAAACAATAATCGACCCAAGTCGTTGACAAACCACAAGTTCGAAATTACGAGAGTGTTCGTTACAACGTCGAAAACTTGAGGATTCCAGGCGAAATCGACGACCTGCGGCAAACTTGCCAATATAGTATCGCGGTCTTAATAGTCATCTAATTACACTATTGCCGGAAAATTCCCCACAAACGCCAAATTTTTCCAGATTGGTCAAATACCCGGTTATTTTCCATCCAATTTTTCGATATTCTTAATGAAGGAAGAAAGGACATGAAGGAAGAAAAGACATCGAAGAAGGCCAGAGTGATGTTGGCGTACTGAGCGTAAAGTGGCGAACAGGCGTACTTTATTCGCTTGACAGTCAGGTGGGAAGCATCCAGTCGGCGGGCGTCGCGAAATGTTGAGGCCCATCGACTTCTATCCAGACGCGGCGCGCAAATTTGGGCCATGAAAGCGTTGGGTTCGTTTTTTCCAACGGCTGGGGCATTCGAGACGGATCGGTAGCGGGTGCATTGGGTTCGTTTGAACCCAACGCGCCACGGATTAATTTTTGAGATGGGGAGGACGATCAGAAAGGGGGAAATAGTACCGGAGAGTTGCGGCCGCTCTCGATCGTCAACTTTCGGAGGTTCGAGGCCGCCAGCGCTGCACGCGAAACTGATCGTCGGCGTCGGTCCAGGCGGCTTCTTCTTCGAACCCGGCCCGGTCGGCCAGTTCGGCGAGCAGTTCGGGAGTGTACTTGTGCGAGTTTTCGGTGTGGATCGACTCCCCCCGGGACAATCGAACCGACACCGAGGCGGCGGGGATGTCGACTGTTTGGTCGGCCTGGCTGACCAAGTGCATCTCGACCCGGCGGTGGTCGGCATTGTAGCGGGACTCGTGGCGAAACCGGTCGAGGACGAAGTCGCCGCCAAGCTCGCGATTGATCCGTTCGAGCAGGTTCAGGTTGAATCGGGCGGTCACACCCTCGGCGTCGTCGTAGGCGGCCTTGAGCTTGGCTTCGTTTTTGTCGAGGTCGGTCCCCAAGAGCAAGCGATCCGCGGCGTCCATCCCCCGAGCCACCAGACTGAGGAGGTCGACGGCGGCCTCGGTCTCGTAGTTTCCCAGGCTGGAGCCGAGGAAGACGAAAAGTTTGGGACTGTCAAACCGACCGGTGATCTTGGCGAGGGCGTCTCGGTAGTTCGCCGCATAGCCGGTCACCCGGAGGTTGGGGTACTGCGCAACCAGGGCATTGGCCGACTCTTCGAGGATCGAGCGCGACACGTCGATCGGGACGTAGTGGAGGCGGCCATGAGCCCGAAGCGCCGCGCCGATCAGGCGTCGGGTCTTCGACGAACTGCCGCTGCCGAGTTCGACCAAGACCGGGTCGTCGACCCAGCCCTCGACCATGGCGTCGGCGTGTCGTTCGAGGATCGAATCCTCGGTCCGGGTCAGATAGTACTCGGGGAGGTCGCAGATTCGCTCGAACAACCGCGACCCTTCGTCGTCGTAAAAGTAGCGGCAAGGCAGGGTTCGGGGGGTCGCGATCAACCCCGAATTGACCGCCCTGGCGAAAGCGTCAGGCGGCTCAACCCCCGACGTTGGCCCTTCCACGATCGACAAACGCCCCGCTCGGACCGACGACAAAGCCTGAAATGGCAAGACTCACCTCATGCGTGCCGGCTCGTCCCATCCGGTGGACAAAAACAGGGGAACCAGCCTGGTTCCCGGAGAAAGGTCGAGAGCCGGGCGAAGTCGCCTCGGCCCTCATCCCGACCGATCCGAATCTCGATCTCCGGCGCTGAACGGAAGCGGCGACGAAAGGGGGATCGACGATTGGGTTCGTTTGGGAGAACGGTGTTGACGAAGCATTCGCGGTGCCAATTTGTCGACACCACGGGACCAACCGGCTCACCCTTCAGGCATGAGCCGTCGAATCCGCTTGTGGACGTGGACGTTGACCGAGTCGTAGGGGTGGGTCAGGTTTCCGGTGTCGAAGATCGAACGGATGCACTCGACGTCCTCGGCCCCCAAAGCGTTGGTGAACATCGACCGGAAGTAATCCTTCCCTTGCGCCGAGGGCTGGAACCGCTGCGAGTCGTAGAACGCCGTCGGGAGCGGCCGGGCGTGGATGATCCCCCATCGATCGCGGAGTTTGTTGGCGTCCATGCTGTCGAGGAGAAATTCGCCGTCGCGGTTCTGGAGCAGGGCGACGCAATTGTGGTAGCCGTCCAGGAGCAGTTCGACCGCCTTGCCGCCAAGCTGCGAGGCGTAGAATCGGTCGAAGCGGATCGGGCGGCCCCCTCGCTGGGTGTGGCCGATCTTCCGGACGAAGATCGCCGCGTCGGCGCTCTCGTTCCGCCTCTGCTTGGTGAAGAACGAGTCGCCGATCCTCTCGGCGAGCAACCGTTTGACCGCTTCGGCCGTCCCTTTATATTGGATATTGCCGGCGGGATCTTTGCTGGCGACCTTCGACCCGAGGATGTCGCCTTCCATGTCGACGATCCCTTCCGACACGCACAAGACGACATGCTTCTGGATGTCGTAGAGCGAGAGGATCTTCTCCACCAGAGGCTCGGGATCGACCGGCGACTCGGGCACCAGGATGATGTCGGGCTGGCCGTAGGCGGTCCCCAACGCGATCATCCCGCAGTCGCGGCCCATGACCTCGATGATCGCCACCCGTCGGTGGCTCTCGGCGGTGGTCCGGATTCGCTGCACGCTGAGCGACGACACATAAACCGCCGTCGCGAAGCCGGGAGTGACGTAGTTGACGATCTCGTCGAGGCCGAACTGCCGCTCGGGCTTCTTCTTGTAGCGAAACCCCTTCGGCCCGGGGGCGTCTTCTCGGGTCCACTCGGTCGGTTCTTCGGGATAGTTCAGGCCGAGGTCGTTGTCGATCGTCTTTGGTGCCAGGACGGTGGGCAGATAGTTGCTCAGGGGTTGCATCCCGTTGAGCGTGCCGTCGCCGCCGACGCAGATCAAGCCGTCGACCCCGAGTCGCTTGAGCCGGTCGGCCACTCGGGCGATGGTGTCCGAGTCGTCCGCGTCAACGTAGTCGCGAGAAGCTCCCAAGATCGTCCCGCCGAGCGTGGGGTCGAGCTCGGGGATCTTGTGGAACAGGGGGTTGAGATGGACGTGGGGGACTTCGCGGTTGAGGAGACCGCTGAACCCTTTGATGATGCCGTACACTTCGACGCGAGCCTGGTTGGCACGCTCGACGGCCCCTTCGATGGTCGCGTTCAAGGCCGGGGTGTCGCCTCCGGCGGTCAAGATGCCGATCCGCTTCATCGTCGTCCGTGCCCTCGGGTCAAAGGGGTCGAAACAAACCCGTCCCAACCTCGGTTCGCCTTGCGAGCGAAAGAGGCTGGGACGACGATTTTTCACGCGGTCAAGGTCAAGCTCGGTCCACCTTCGAGTTGGACCACATCGCCCAGCGTCATCTGCCGCCGTTTTCGGGTTTCCACTTCGCCGTTGACGCGGATCATCCCGTCGGCGATCAGCCCCTTGGCTTCGCCGCCGTGCATCACCCACCCCGCCCTCTTGAGGACCTGGGTCAGGTTGATCGGCTTCTCACCGACGTTGAGTTGTTCCATTGCCGTCGTCATCGGAGTGGCTCGCGCGTTGAACGTCGGAGTCGTTGGGCGTGGCGGAGTTCGTGTTTGCATTTCGCGGCGCGAGCAAGGGCAGGACCGCTTCTCCGGTCGCAACCGCCTGCTTCGCTTCGGCGATGAACGGAGCCAGGGCGTCGCGGGCTTCGGAGGGCAAGACCGGCCCGAGGGCGTTCATGACGTTGCCGACCAGGCGGCCCGAGGGGCTGGAGAAGATCGGTTCGCGCATCGAGGGCGACAAGCTGACCACGAAAAACGTAGCCACCACACCGATCAAGGCCCCTTCCATCCCCCCCAGGAGCATCCCCAGGTGGCGGTCGAACGCCTCGAATTTCATCGCCTTGAGCGTCGCTCGGACGACCCAGGCCGCCAGGAACACGCCGCCGGAAACCCCCGCATACACGGCGAGCATCGCCAAGGTCCGGGCGATCACCGGGTCTCCGGGGAAATGCGGGGCCAGTTGCGCCGACAACGGGTGTGCAACCATATAACCCAGGACCAAAGAGGCGATACTGGCCAGTTGCCAGGTCACACCACGCCAGGCCCCCCAGATCATTCCGGCCACCACGATCCCCGCCATCGCCGCATCGTAAGTCGTCAAAGTCATCCTGACCTCCCGGTTCCTCGTCAAGAAGGGTCGCCATCCCGGACCCGTCCTCATCGTACCGAGATCGCCGGGAACCGCCTAGCGCGGAATCGAAGCGAATGTAGGGCAGTCAATGGACGGATGTTGGCATCTTCCCCGGTTCCGGGGTATCCTGGCTGTTCACTCGGGTGCTAAAACCAGACGGGCGATTCGGGGGCAACGTCGTGGAAAAGTTGTCGGTCGACATCCAGAACTTGCCGAACCAGTTCGGCGAACTGCTCGCGCAGACTCAGCCAGGCCACGAGATCATCGTGACCGAGGGGGGACAACCCAAAGCGATCCTGGCCCTGATTGCGCCGCCGACTACGCCCGTCGAACCCGAGGGGTGGGAAGAGCTGACCGTCACCTTCGCCGGCGAACCCAGGACGATCCGGGTGCCCATCTACCCCCGACCCGCGCAGGCAAAGCCCCGCGTCCCGGGGTTGGGCGTGGGGAAGATCGAAATCTTGCCCGGATTCAACGATCCCCTGCCCGACGAATTCTGGCTGGGCGAACCATGAATGTTATCCTAAGATACGCATGTCCTGGTCTGGTGGGAGGGTGATCAAGCCAGGATTTCGCCCGGGGCGTTGCGGCTGATCGAAAACCCCGGCAATCGCATCCTGGTCAGCGACGTCAGTTTCTGGGAAATGGTCGTCAAGGCTCAGGCCGGGAAGCCCATGATCCGAGGTTCGGTCCGCGCGATGGTGAACCGGCAAGTGGCGAATGGGCTCACGCTCCTCCCGATTTCGATCGAGCATGTCCTTGGGGTGGAGTCGCTGCCGATGATCCACAAGGACCCCTTCGACCGCCTGCTGATCGCCCAGGCGATCGCGGAGTCGGCGGTCTTGGTGAGCGCGGATCAGGTTCTCGCGCACTACCCCGTCCCGGTCCTCTGGTAAGTCACTTTGGCCTTCCCAGGTTTTTGGCGTCGAACCGTTTGATCAGGCTGGGCTTGCCGCTATGTTGTTGGCGGAGTTTGAGGATTCGCGCCTCCGTCCCCGAGGTCCGGCCCGATCGCTGGGACAGGTCGCGGAGGTCCACCAAGAGGGCCACGGCGCGGTCGTAGTTCTTGGCGAGTTTCGTGGCAATTAGCGTGTCGACCTCAAGCCAAACCGCCGACTCGCGAGGGGGCAAGGTATCGAGGTAGTTGGCACGAGCCTCGGCCCGCTCGCGATCGAGCTGGACCCGCGCCCTGGCCGCCCGCTCGGCCGCCTTCCGAGTCTTGGATTCGATCAGGGCGGCCCGGGCGGCAAGCAGTTGGCCGGCCGTTCGACGGCTGGCGGCAAGGTTTAATTCCGATCCCTTCGCCGTGGTCGCCTCGCGGAACCGCTTCGACAGCTCGGCGCGGAGCATGACATCCCCCTCTTCGGCGAGGAAACGGAGCAGGTAGGCATCCTTCTCGGGCGATGAAAGCCCCTGGACCCAATCGGCCAGTCCGGCGATCGAAGGCTTGGCCGGAGGCTCGTCGGCGCTGCCGAGCGAGGCGACCTGGATCAACTCGTCGTCCACCCTCAAGAATTCCGCCAAAGCCCGGAGCGGCGCCGAGAGCTTCGCCAAGCCCGGAGGGACGGGAGGCTCGAACCGGTCGTCACCTTCAGTCTCCTCTTCGGCCCACTCATCCTCGTCATCCCAGCCTCGCGAGCGGAACGAGGCGAGCCAACCCAGGTAAAGTGCCCGGAAGTCGCCGCGCATCAGCTCGTCGCGGAGCGAGATCAGCGAGAACATCCAGGGTCCACCCTCGACCCAATCATCCTCGTCTTCGTCTCCGTAGTCGTCGCCATCGTTGCCGACCGAGAAGTCGAGGACGGCGTGGTCCCCTTTGACTCGGAGCGAGAGGGTCTCGTCGTCGCAATAGGGCGGGGCCGCTTCGAGGTCGAGGAAGCGCCGGGGGATGCGGAGCATCAACTGGCGAGAACCCCAGTTCGAGACATAAACGAAGGCGTCGAAGTAGCGTTCCATCAAGGAGGCGGGAGCGCCCCGGAAGTCGCCGTAGTTATAGGTGTTGGTGAAGCTCGTCGGCGTGATCTTGGCCCGAGTCGACACGGCCCGCAGTTCGGTCATCTCCTTCTGGGTGAGGGGACGGTCGATCGCGCGAAACTCGTAATATTGATATTCGCTCATACCCGAGCCTTGAGAGGAGAACCGGAGCGATCACGACGTCGCGCCCGGCAGGGGTTGGGCCAGCCCTTCGGTCGTCTTGAGTCGATGGTGGAAGTCGCGGAGGCATTCGGCGAGCGGCGGCATGATCCCGGGGAACAGCGATTCGAGGCGGGGGGACGACAAGCCACCGGTCAAGGGGCGAGGGGCGCCTTGGCCGAGTTCGGCGGTGGTCTTGCCGACGATCAGGTTGGGGTCGAGGCCGAAGCCGACGGCCAGGGCCTTGGCGAAGTCGACCCGGTTCATGACCTCGGGGCCGGCGGCGTGGAACAAGCCCGAGTGGCCCGCCTCGACCAGAGTGACCACCGCCTTGGCGACGTCGGGGCCGTAGCTCGGGTTCGAGATCTGGTCGGTCGGGCATTCCAGGGTCTTGCCGGCCGACAGGGCTTTGGCGAGCTGGTACGAGAAATTCTTGCCTTGCCGCTCGGGGCCGAAAACCCAGGCGGTCCGGGCCGTGAGCTGGGCGTCGCCGAGGGCTTCGCTCAGGGCGTGCTCGCCGTCGAGCTTCGACCGGCCATAGGCCGAAAGCGGGTTGGTCGGGCTGGCCTCGGTGTAGGGACCATCCTTGCCGTCGAAGATGTAGTCGGTCGAGAAATAGACGAAACGGGCGCCGGATTCGCTCGCCGCCTTGGCGAGGTTGAGCGGCTGCTCGACGTTGGCCGAGCGGGCCTTGGCCGGGTCGCGCTCGCAGCCGTCGACCCAGGTGAAACCGGCGGGGTAGAACACGACGTCGGGCTTCTGGTCGCGGACCCAGGCGGCGGAGGCATCGAGGTTGGTGGCGTCGAGGTGGGTCAAGCCGGGGTAGGCGACCGTCGAGTAGGTCCCAACGGCCTGGTGCCCTCTCTCCGCCAGGGTCCGGAGCAACCAGCCGCCGATCTGACCCGAACCGCCGACGACCAGGGCGCGAAGCGACATGTCAGAAACCCTTTCGACGAAGCTTGCTGTAACGTTGGAGCGCATCTTCGATGACCGGCAAGGCGACTTCGGACGACTGGATTTCGTCGACCTCGACCGACTTCCCTTCGAGCATCTTGTAATCTTGGAAGAAGCGGCGGAGCATGTTCAGGCGGTGCGGCGGCAACTCGCGGGCTTCCCGAAAGCTGTTGAACTCGGGGTCGCCCACCGCCACGGCCAGGATCTTGTGGTCGGGCTTGCCGGTGTCGAGCATCGTCATCAGGCCGATCGCCCGGGCCGTCACCAGCGTCATCGGGGCCACGGCCTCCTGACAGAGGACCAGGACGTCGAGGGGGTCGTCGTCCTCGGCGTAGGTTTGCGGGATGAATCCGTAGTTGGCCGGGTAATAGACCGCCGAATAAAGCACCCGATCGAGCCTCAAAAGCCCGGTCTTCTTGTCGAGTTCGTATTTGACGCTCGACCCCATCGGGATTTCGACCAAGGCGTTGAACTCGCGGGGCAAGTTCTCGCCGGGGATGACGTCATGCCAGGGGTGGAGCATCAGGTCGGGCCTTCACCGTCGGAAAAGGGCGCTGCGGAGGGCTGAATCGCCCCGATCAGGTCGGATCATACCAGATCGACCGAGGGTTTACCAACCTGCCCAAGTTCCGAAAAATGAGGCATTTTCAGCGCGAGCCAAGCTGGATCACGGCAGCCCCCAGGACGATCAAGGCCAAGCCAAGCCAGGTGCTCCAGGGGATCAAGTCGCCGAAGTGGAACCGACCGACCAGGATCGCCGCCACGGCGAACACGGCGATGTAGGTCCCCAGGAGGCGGGAAAAGTCCCAGGGGACGAGGTTGACGACCACCCCGTAGCCCGCCAGGATCACCGCCCCGAGGGCGACGACCCGGCCGCTTCGACCTCGCAAGCCGGCTCGGATCACGGCGTCTCCGGCGACTTCAAGCCCCGCCGCGACCAACAGCGAGATGACCGCCAGGAAAGGTCCGACCCGATTCATGGCGGCTTGATCCAACCCCCAGGGGACAAACAGAAGAGCGGCCTCCCCCGATTCGAGGGAGGCCGCCCGGAAACCTGGACGCGAGGAATGATCAAGAATAGCTTACGCGAGGCCGGCGACCAGGTCGTCGGTCAAGCGTTCGAGCATCTCGCCGGTCAGTTGGCAAGCGACGGGGCGTCGTTGACGGGTGGCGGCGTCGAAGCTGACGCGCCCGAGGTGGAGGCTCCGGTCGCGGGCGAGCCGGACCTCGTAGAACGACCGGACGTCGCCCCGGGTGGTCGGGCTTTCGCTCCGGAGTTCGGCCGAACCGGCTTCGGCGTCGACTTCGAGGACGACCAGGGGTTCCATCAGGTAGGTCAAGCGGGCGGCGAGGCGGTCGCCCCAGCCTCGAAGTTCGGCGGTGGACAGCGTGGGGTCGGGGTTGATCGCCGCGAAGGCCAACTCGCCGAAGGCGACACCGACCGGGCCGCCGCCGATTAAGCGAAGGGCGATCCGGTGGTCTTCGGTTTCGGCGGTGACTAATCCAGGGATCTTGGCTCCGGCGGTCCGGGCGTGGGTTTCAACCGCGTCGGCGATCTTTCGGCTCAGGGTCATGGGTCGTTCCTCCCAAGGGGCGGATCGCGTGATCCGTCCCGTCGAATGATAAGAGGGTGAGCCGCCCATCGACGCTGGTTTCGAGGTGAACCGGCCGCGTCCAAAGGCGGTGCAAATGCCGCAACGTATCCTGCGCATGGTCGACCTTGAGGTCGACCCCGAAATGCTCGTGTTCGAGGTATAATTCACCTCGGTTCCGGTGGTTCCCGTCCTTGATCCGGATAATCGGCTGGCCGAAGTTGGTCAGGCCGAACAGCAAACGCTCCTTGATCTTGGGGAACTCTCGACTTTCGATCTCGTAGGTTTCCCGCTGGTCGTTGTGCTTGAACGAGAACATGTTGTGCCGTCGGCAAAACTCGGGGGTCAGGAAGGTGTCCACGAACGTCACGTCGTTGTGGATCTTCCGGACCTCGAAGATCTTGGCCCGACCCAGTCCAAGCCCTTTGTCCCAGCGTTTCTTCTCCTCGTGGTTGTCGCAAGCGTCGTACTCGGCGCCGAACTGGCCTTTGTTCCACCGTTCTTCGATATCGCGGAACAGCTCGATCCCCAGCTTGTACGGGTTCAAGCGGCCGGGCTGGGTCGCCATCGTCCCCGAGTGGTGGTCGGCGTAGTCGATCAGCTCGGAGGGGTCCAAGGTCTTGGTGGTCATGATGGTCGAGTGCCAGTACGACGCCCACCCTTCGTTCATGATCTTGGTTTGCCCTTGCGGCGTGAAATAATAGGCTTCCTGGCGGACGATGTCCAAGACGTCGCGCTGCCAGGGGGTCAGCGGGGCGTGTTCGAGGAGGAACAGGAGGACGTCGCGCTCGGGGATCTCGGGGAACTGCTTCGCCTTGGCCCGCTCGGTTTCCTGGGCTTTGGCCTGATCCTTGAGGTAGCCGGGCGGGTTGACGTAGGTGTCCATGTACCCTTTGCTCTGGAACCGGACCTCGCCCGAGGGGTCATCGCCTTCGGGCTGGAAGTCGTACCGGCTCACCTCGTCGCGCCGCTTGATGAACGGCGAGTGCATGTCGATCAGGTTTTCGAGCGACAAGCAACTGTCGATGAAGTTCTCGACGGTTTCCTCGCCGATCCGCTCCATGTGGGCCCGGATTCGGTTGCCGTGGTTGGCGGTCTCGTCCATCATCTTCCGGTTCGTCTGGCTGAACCAGATATTGTTCTTGAAGAAGTCGTTGTGGCCGTAAACGTGGGCCATGACGAGCTTCTGGTCGACCCGCATGTTGCACCGGAGCAGGTACGCATAGCAGGGGTCGTTGTTGATGACCATCTCGTAAATCTTCTGGAGCCCGTAGCGATAGCCCTTGGCCAGTTGCTCATACTCCATCCCGAACCGCCAGTGCGGGTATCGGGTCGGGAACCCGCCCAGCGCGGCGATCTCGGACAACTCATCATAGTCCAGGACTTCGAACACGGTGTCGTAGAAGTCCAAGCCCATCGCGAGGGCGTGGGCTTCGATCTCGACCTGGAGCGCCCGGAGGTCGGCCGGCAGGTCATGCTCGGTGCTCATCGTGGTCATAGGCATGGCGTCCTTCCTCCGAGTTTCAACGCATCGCTCGATCCGATGTGACTCGATCAAACCGTGGACAGGAACTTGCGGACCTGATTTTCGACCATCGACACCGGGACGATCCAGGGCTTCTCACTCAGCTCGATTTCGAGGAAGTCGGCCCCCTCCGGGCTCCGGTAGACCCCCGAGAACGCGCCGACCGGGGTATTCCCGCGAAACGTCCCGCCGTCGGGCGTCCCTTCATACGAGCCGTAGCGGACCAGGATGCTCGCGGCCCGGTCGAACAAGCTTCGCCGACGCTCGGGATCGCCGGGATAGGGGACTCGAAACGATGCCATGCGGTTCACTCTCGTAAGTCGGAGGGATCAAGGTGGGGGAACTCGGGGAACCAAAACTTCGCGGACCCAGCGGCGGACGCCATCGATCCATTCGAGTTCGGCCATCCCCTCGGGCTGCTGAACTTGGGCGAGGATTTCGGCAGCGGTCAGGAACGGCAGGCACAAGCTGCGATCAACTTCCTTGTATTCGCCATTCTCCTGGCGGACGAGGATCGTTACTCGATTTTCCTCGCAGACCCAGATTTCGGGAACCCCGAGCCGCTCATAAACTTCGAGAGCACGAGTCGCTTTGTGGGAATAGACCACCTCGATCGCCAGGTCGGGTGGCGGGTCCACCTGGAGGTCGACCTTTCTGCCGCGAACGAGATATTCGTTGGTGATGTAGAAGGTTTGATCCCCCTCCACCGCCGCATCCTTGCGCCGCCGGCGCCAGGTCGTCTGGCCCAACCGGAAGAAGTGAATCCGCAGGGTTGTGAGAACTTCATACAAGAACGTCCCGACTTGGACGTTGAGCCGTTCGTGCGGTTGGCCGGGCGACACGAGGGTCAGGTCTCCATCGAGGTAGATTAACTTCGGTCGCGATCGGCCGCGCCGGAGCCGCGACACCGCCTTGTAGCCGGTCCAGCCAATCCCCCGCAGCTCGACGACCTGATCGGCGTCGACCGACTCGACCAGATCAGGCGGCGCGGCAGTTAGAGCGTTCGTCGCTAATGTGTTCATTTTATTTCCCCTTTGATCTGATCCTTCGGACGGTCCGATCAACCCGGCTGAATGCGTGGTGTCACCACCTCGGCGATCCACCGCCGCAGCGCCCTGGCCCAGTCGGACAGGAGGTCCAGGTCGGTCCGGGCGACCGAGTCGAAGACCTCCGCAGCCGTCAGGAGCGGGAACACCAGGCTCCGCTCCGCCTCGCAATACTGGCCCGTGTCGTCCCGGATTAGGAATTCAAGGCGGTCCTCGTTACCAACCCAGACCTCCGGGACACCCAGCCGGCGGAGGACCTCGACCGCATCATCGGCATCGTCGGTGGGAACGAACGCGATCGCCAAGTCGGGCGGGGGATCGTCCTGGAGGTCGATGTTGGACTTGCGCTTCCGGGCCGCGATCGGGCCGCGATTGGCGAAATAGAAGCTATCGTCGGGCTGGACTCCCGCCCCGTCGTATCCCCGCCTGAAGATGGTCTCGCGGGTGGGGATGCAGGGGATGTTCAGCTCGATCACCAGCTCCCGAACGAACGTCCCGAGCCGGTCAACCCACAGCTCATGGATGTGCGAAGGGGTCATCAAGGTCAGATCCTCATCGAGGTAGAGCAACCGAGGACGCGAGCCGGTCGCGGGAAGCTGGAGCAACTTCTCGTAACCATCCCAGCCTACCTGATATAAGACCATGACCTGATCGCCGTCGATTCGCGCGTAGTCGCGCGAGATGAGTGTCAGATCGCCATCCAGGTAGAGGATCTTGGGTCGACGGCTCTCCCCCCGGACTTCGAGAAATGTTTCAAACCCATCCCAACCGATACCAGTCCAGACGATGACCTGCTCGCCGATCATGTCCTCGTCGGAATCGGCCGGAAGGATCGACGCCTGAGCTTCGTGGTTTGCCATCGTTCACCGTCCCCGCCCGAGGAATTCCTTGATCGAGTCGTAGATCCCGTCCTTGTTGCGGATCTCGGACAGGGCCATGTTGGGGACGTGCTCGAAGGCTTCTTCGAGTTCTCGGTAGAATTCGCCCGAGCCGTAGGGGCTTTCGACCTGGCCATAGCCGAACAGGTTGCACTTGGGCAGGAGGTGGTCGCGGAGCATCCCGACGCAGTGGCGGTTGTCCTCGCCCCAGTTGTCGCCGTCGGAGAAGTGGAGGACGTAGATGTTCCAGTCCGACACCGGGTGGTCGGCTTCGAGGATCTTGTGCGCCAGGTTGTAGGCCGAGCTGATCCGCGTCCCTCCGCTTTCTCGGGTGTGGTAGAACGTGTGCTGGTCGACCTCCTTGGCGACGGCGTCGTGGATGACGTAGCGGGTGGTCACGCCGTCGTACTGGCTTTTCAGCCAGGTGTCGATCCAGAACGCCTCGATCCGGACAATCTCCTTCTGGTCGTCGGTCATGCTCCCCGACACATCCATCAAATACAAGACCACGGCGCTCGAATGCGGCAAGGCCACCGGGTTCCACGACCGGTAGAGCTTGTCCTCGCGGACCGGGATCACGATCGGGTCTTCGGCGTTGTAGGTGTTCGAGGCGATCTGACGCTTCAGGGCCTTCTTGTACGTCCGCTTGAAGTGCCGCAGGCTTTCCGGGCCGGTCTGGCGAATCCCGGTATACTTGTCCTTGTCCTCGACGATATCCGCCCGCCCCTTGGGCTGGATTCGAGGGAGGGCCAACCCTTCGCCGAGGATCTCGGCCAGCTCGTCGAGGGTCAACTCGACTTCGAGGATGTGGTGCCCCGGCGCATCCCCGGCACCCCCGGCGGGGTCGCCGTCGTCGGACCGGCCGATCGGCTGGCCGACTTCCCCTTTGCCTTGCCCGACGCCCCCGCCGTTCTTGGGTCCGTAGCGGAATTCGGGGATCTGGATCTGCGGCAAGGGGATCGAAACCAGCTCGCCGCCGGTCTTGCCGATCATCTCGCCGTGGGTGATGTATTTCCGGAGGTCGCCCTTGATCTTGCCTCGGACGATCTGCTTGAACCGATTCTGATCACGCTCGATTTTTCGGACCACGACCCGATACCCCTCGCGTTTGAAGGAAGCGGCATGTGTTGGGCGAACGACCTCAAGCCGGGAAAACCTCGCCCACGGCGATCGGCCCGACTTGGCTACCGTCCAGCACCACCGGCACGCACTGACCCGGCAGGTAGTCTCGGCGAACCGCATAACCGGGACCGTCGGCCAGGTTGATCGGCTTCTCGTACACTTCGACCCGGAAATCGGCGAAGTCGGCGGCCCCGATCGGAAGCTCGTTCGTCGCGGCGGTCTCGACATTAATCCGGGTTGCGGCCATGACTGCACCTCCCCACCTTGCCTGGGCAAATCAAGCGATCAAAGTGCTCACGAGAATCCGGCCCGCCACGACGCCATCAAGTACGACTGGAATCTCAGCGTCGATCTCATGCCGCACGCATTTCGCATAGCGGGGAGCCTCGGTCGGTCCTGACGGCTCCGAAAAAACCTCGACCCGCCGCCGGGGAATGTTGACTAGCCAGGCGACTGGAATCGAGGCCGAAGCATAGACCCGCGGGATGATCTGTTGATCCTCCGCGACGCTTGAATCCGCCACCTCGACGACCAAGGCGGTATCGTGGACCGTCGGATGCCCGTCGCGATAATCGTCGAGGGTCCCCCGGACGATCGCCACGTCTGGTTCCGGCATGATCCCCTCGCGTACGAAGATCGGTTGTTCCAGCCGAGCGTGAAACTCCGGCGGGATCAACCGATCCAGAGTCCGGTTGAGCTTGAGGGCACCGAACGAGTGGCGGAAGCCTTTGGTCATCTTCTCAACCAATCGCCCATCTAACAAAAAGATCGGCTCGTCCTCCCCGAAAACGCCGGCCTCCACCAGCCGTTCATAACGCTCGACGGTCATTCGGTGTGGGATCAAGCCGGTTTGGCCGGCCAGTGATGACCTTTCCACCAGCCGACCATCGCACAGGCTGATCGGCTCGTCATCGGCGAAAATGCCCGCTTCGACCATCTTCCGATAGCGTTCCGCCGTGATCCGGTGCTCGGGGAAGCCGATCACCTTGGAGGCATCGGCTGTCGGCTCGGGTTGGGTTTCGACCGTGCTCATGGGATGGTTCCTCGGATCGGGGGCAAGCGGGACGGACACCCGTCCCGCCCACCCCAGATCAATCAATGGCCCCGCTTGACGTCGCCCCGGGCGAAGATGCTGGCGACGTAGTTGAGGACGTCGGTCGCCGAGTCGTCGTCGTAGCCGTAGTTGCGGATCAACCGGCCTTTGACGATGTCGATCTTCTCTTGCGTATCCTTGTCGACCACGCTCGACACCAGGCTCGTGAGCTTGATCGTGTCCTTCTGGTCCTGGAACAGCTTGAGTTCCAGGGCTTTCTGGAGCCGCTCGTTGGTCTTGTAGTCGAACTTCTTGCCGTCGAGCGAGAGTGCCCCGATGTAGTTCATGATCTCGCGGCGGAAGTCGTCCTTGCGGCTCTCGGGGATGTCGATCTTCTCCTCGATCGACCGCATCAGGCGCTCGTCGGGTTCTTCGGTCGCCCCGGTGTACTTGTTTTTGACCTTCTCGCGCTGGGTGTACGCCTTGACGTTGTCGATGTAGTTGCCGCAGAGGCGGGACAGGGCGTCCTCGTCGGCGGCGATGGCACGCTGGACTTCGTTTTTCACGATGTCTTCGTACTCCTCTTTGACGATGGCGAGCAAGTGCTTGTAGTGCTTCTTGACCTCGTCGTTGTTGATCAAGGAGTGATGCTTCAAGCCCGCTTCGAGTTCGTTGAGCACCATGAACGGGTTGACCGATCGTTCGTCGGCGTGCGCCACCAGGGCGTTGCTGATCTTGTCCTGGACGTACCTCGGGCTGATCCCGTGCATCCCTTCGCGTTCGGATTCCTCGCGAAGCTCCTTGATGTTGTCCTCGGTGAACCCGGGCAGGGTCTTCCCATTATAGAGCTTGAGCTTCTGGAGGAGCGTCAAGCCGGCATTCTTCGGCTCCTCGAGCCGGGTCAAGATCGCCCACATCGCGGCGACTTCGAGCGTGTGGGGCGCGATCTTCTTGCCCCGAACTTTTCGGCTGTTATAGTCCTTCTGGTAGATATGGATCTCGTCCGACAACCGGGTCACATAAGGCACGTCGATCTTGACGGTCCGGTCGCGGAGGGCTTCCATGAACTCGTTGGACTGGAGCTTCTTGTATTCGGGCTCATTGGTATGCCCAATAATGACTTCGTCGATGTCGGTCTGGGCGAACTTCTTCGGCTTGATCTTGTGTTCCTGGCTGGCCCCCAGGAGGTCGTACAAGAACGCCACGTCGAGCTTCAAGACCTCGATGAACTCGATCACCCCCCGGTTGGCGATGTTGAACTCGCCGTCGAAGTTGAAGGCGCGGGGGTCGCTCTCGGTGCCGTACTCGGCGATCTTCCGGTAGTTGATGTCGCCGGTCAGCTCGGTGGCATCCTGGTTCTTCTCATCCTTGGGCTGGAACGTGCCGATCCCGACGCGGTCCTGCTCGCTCAAGACCAGGCGGCGGACCCGGATGTCGGCCAGGACCTTCGACCAATCGCCGTCGCACTTGAGCATCCGCTCGTTGAAGGTTTGCCGGCAGAACGGGCAAAGGTCGCCTTCGATCATGAATGGATAAGGGTAGTCGTCGAAGGTGCCGACCAGGTCCGCGATCACCTCGGCGCGGGCTTCGGGCGGGATCAGGTGGAGCGGCTCCTCGTGCATCGGGCAGTCGACCCACGTCTCCGTACCGTCGGCGGCAACTTCTCGCCAGCTATAGGTATAAAGCGCCCCGGAGTCGGTCTTGGAGTAGGTTTCCATCCCCTTCTTGAGGAGCCGGGCGATGGTGCTTTTGGAACTCCCGACCGGGCCGTGGAGCAGCAAGACCCGGCGCTCGGTCCCGTACCGGTTCGCCGCGCTTTTCAGGACGTTGACCAGGCTGCCGAGGGTCCGGTCGAGGCCGAAGATCGCGTCTTGCCCTTCGCCGATCGGGTCGTCGAAGAACAGGTAGCGGACCCGCTTCTCCTTGTTGACGGTTTCTTCCTCGGTCCCGTGCGACAAGATCATGTCGTACATCCGCTGATAAGCCGTCCGGGTCACTTTCGGGTCGGATCGGACGATGTCGAGGTATTCGGCGAAGGTCCCCTGCCAGTGGTTTTTCTGGTAATCCGCCCGGTTTTGCCGGCCGGCGATTTGTGCGATCAGATCCAATCCTGTCGTCGCGGGCATGGTCGGTTCCCCTCCTGAGCGGTGGATCATCCGTCGAGGCGGCGCGCATTGTTCAGGCGAACGACGCGAGGCGAAGTTCCAAGGCGAGCCCTCGGCTCGCGATCGGCGAAACCAGCGCGTCTTCGGATTGAAGCGTTACCGTATTGTCAAGCGGACGGATGGGCGAGTCGTTGATGGGTTGAGCGAGTACGCGAGCAAAGCCGACTTCATCGTCCGGCAAGCGAAGCCTGATCACGCCCGAAGATCAAAAGGGCGATCCGGCCTTCGCGGCGGGTGCCGACACCGGTCTCCTTTTGCGACAAGGGTCGGGTCGACAATTCTCATTACAACCCCGCCCGTTGTTTCGTGTCAAGCGAACCCGATCGAGAACCCGGAGCCCAGGCGGGCAAATCGGCCCAGTCTTCCGCTTCGATCTCGGGCGGTTTCGGGGGCGAAACCGCCGACCGGCCCCCCAACTCCACCAGGGCCGCGAGCATCACCAGGCCCACCGGGAGCGACCCATAATGGGCGTAGCTGTCCGCCGCGTTCAGGGCCCAGGTCGAACCCGGCAAGGCCAGGACCACCAAGTACGCCAGCGCCGAGACGACCCCGGCCGCCACCCCGCCAACCAGGACGACCGCCAAAACTCGACCGCCGTCGGCCCTCAACATCCGCCCGAAGCCTCGCAACGTGCCCCAACGTGCCCCCTGGCTCCAGGCCGCCGCCCCGAACCAACCGACAAACAACAGCCCCGCCGCCTGCCAGGCCACCAATCCCCAGCTCAACTCCCACCGCAGGAATGCCGCGATCCTCGGGCTGGCCAGGACCGAGGGCGGAAGATACCCGCTCCCCAGGGCCACGCCGGTGGCGACATAGCGAGCGGGGAACGCCAGGACGCAACCCACGACGGCCGAAGGGATCGCCAGGACGACCCCCGTGACGTCGAGCCGGTCGTCGTCGGTCCCTCCGCCACTGTCTCGCACCCCGTCGGATCGCAGAGGAGCATCCACCCCGACGCGCCTCCCCCCGCCGTGGCGGAGTTCCACCAGGACCCAGGCCACCAGGACGCCGTCGGCCAGCGCCATCAGGGCGGGGACGACCAGGGCCTCGACGCTCAAGCAACCCCCGAGCGGCCGGTCGCTCCCGCCCCCGGCCAGGAGGCTGACGAAGCGGTAGATCGCGTAAACCGCCGTGGCCCCCCAACCGAGCGTCGACCACCGGGTCGCTTGCGCGCGGATACTCGGGTCGGGCCGGATCGCCGACCACCGGAAGGTCGAATACTGGAACAAGACGAACGCCGCCCCCAGGAGCATCGGGATCATCAAGCCCAGGCCGACGATGTCCCGGAGCGGGGTCAAAGCCGCCAGCGCCCCCTGGGCCCACGCCACGTCGATCACCCGGTTGTTTTTGAGCAAGAGCGCCAGGTCGTCGCGGTTCCAGGGCCGGGCATACCAGAACGTCTGCGACGCCGTCCACGCGACGACCGACACTCCGACCACCGCCATCAAGAGCCGCCCCGACCGGCGAACCCGACCGACCGCCGCGCCCCAAAGTTCGACATGCCCCTTCAAATCGACCAGTTGCCCGAAAGCCCGCCGAGGCCCCTGCACCACCAGGACGAGCAAAAGCAAAGCGCCAAGACCGCCCAGGAACGCCCAGAGCCCTTCGGGGATCTCGCCCCCCCGGATCGAAGGCGGAGACAGCGTCAGGCTGGCGAACCATCGCCGAAGCGACAGCGATAGCAGCGAACCGCCGCCCGGGCTAGCCCCCGCCCCCCCGAACATCGTGCCTGGTGTGACTTGAGCCCAGACCCCCGGCACCAAGCTCGATCCGTCCAAAGCGCCGCCTCCTGCCAAGCCGCCAACCTTCGCCTCGATCGACTCATCGCCGGACGATTGTAAGCCCTCAGAGGTCAGCGAACCAGATACTGCTGCTCACTCTTCGACCAACGCTTTTTGACCTCGCTGAGCGGGGACGATTGTAAGAAACTATCCCAAAACCGGTTCATTGAGCAGATGTGACAGCCTTCGATACCAATAGGTGCAGCAGGCCAACTGGATCAATCCTAGGTAGTTCACGTCGTGGAAGTCATAGCGGATGAGAATGCCTCGGCACTTGCTCAGCCAGCCGAACGTCCGCTCGACCACCCAACGCCTCGGCTTGTGCCCGGCGGCCTGGTCGCAGGGCCGCTTCTCCTCGCCGATCCGGCGGATGTGCGGCGTGTGACCGCCGCTTTGGGCCGCTTCCCGGCCCGTCGGGTTGTCATACCCCTTGTCCAGGCACAAGCCCTGCGGCGCCTCGGCCGTCGGCTCGGGACGTTCGACCACCACCGCCTCGATCGTCGCCCTGAGCAACTTGCAGTCCGGCACGTTGGCCCCCGCGATGACCACGCCCAGCGGGCGACCCGACCCCTCGACCAGCAGGCTCGTCTTGGTGCCGGGCTTGCCCCGGTCCGTCGGGTTGGGGCCCACCTTTTTCCCCCCCGAACCGGGCCTTGCCCAGCCGCCCGTCGGCACTCTGCCACCGCCAATCGACTCCGCCAAGATCATCGCAGGCGGCCGCCAACACGCCCCACAACTCCTCGAAGAAGCCATCGCGGCAGAAGCGCTGGAACCAGCGGTGCACGGTGCGGTCGCTGCCAAACTGAGCGGGCATTCGGTTCCATTGGCATCCCGTCCGCATCCGGAAGATGATGCCGTCGATGACCCGGCGGAGATCGACCCGGGGCCGTCCGGTGGCCTTGGCGGGATAACGCTCCTCCAGGAGCGACTCGATGATCCCCCAGAGGCCATCGGGCAGTTCCCAGATCGTGTCACTACATCTCGACCAACAACGTCTACCCTTCGCAAACCATCCAGAACACGAGCCAGTGGGCATGGGAACCAACCTGGATCGCCGCGACCCTGCCCAATTTAGAGCAGTCGGCGGTCTACAACGCGATCAACTTCAACCTCCCCATGCTCGAGATCGGCTTCGTCTCCTCGAGCAACCCCGGTGCTCTCGCCAACTCGACGGCCGGTTTGACCACGATCGCCAGCCTGCTCTGCCCTTCGGAAAGCCTGACCCACCAGGCGTCTTTTGGCGGGTCGTGGGGAGGGAGCAATTACGCCGGGAATTATGGCGGACCGGGGTCGATCGCCTCGTGCAGCGGGATCATCGTTCCTTCCAAGGGCGACTTGTTCGTGCCCGCGAACAATCTCGGGCCTGTGTCCCTGGCGGCGGTGACCGATGGAAGCAGCAATACGGGGATGTACAGCGAACACTTGCTCGGCTACTGGAGCAGCGGATCGGACAACGTCAGCACGTCGCCGGCTTTCGCCGGGTCGGGTTTCGCGAAGCGGTCGCTGTTCCAGGTGAATTCCGTCAAACCCATCCCCGACCAAGGGGCCGCCGGCGCCACCACCGCGCTTCAGTTGATGGCCGGTTGCAACAGCCTACCCTACGGGACCGCCCCTTCGGCCGACGGCAGCCCCGGGGCGAACTGGATGTTCAGCCAGGGGTTCGACACGATGGACGTTTCTTACACGCACCTCATGACGCCCAATAAATATTCATGCACCGGGGCGGAAAGCGGCTTCTTCGGCGCCCAGGGCAACTTCAGTTCCGACGGTTCGGGAGGCGGATACACCGCCGCCAGCACGGCGACCAGCAACCACCCGGGAGGCGTCAACGTGTGCATGGGGGACGGTTCGGTCCGGTTTATACTCCTCGCGGCTCAAGATTGAGGTTCGCTCGCCGCGAGTCTTCGACCGATCAGCCGCGAGGCTCAAATCGGAAACCTCAAGTTGATCCCGCGAGGAGTATATCAAGGACACCATCAATTACCAGACCTGGTGGGCACTCGGGAGCCGGTCCGGCTCCGAAGTCATCAGCGCTGATTCCTATTGATTTCGCCCGCCAACCTGCTCGATTCGTTTCCGCGCCAAGGACCATCCCATTGAAGCTCCACTCGCGATCGCCGATCTTGCTCGCGGCCTGTTCCATCCTCGCCTCGGGGTGCGGGCCCGAACCCGCCCCCCCGACGGTGACCGGAGCGGCGGCGGCCGGGCCCAACCGAAGGTATCAGATGAAGGAGGAGTACAAGCAGGTCCTTGGCAAGGACGGGCAACTCCTCTGGAAGCCGGGGATGCCGATGCCGCGGCCGGCGGCGGCGAGCATCCCCAAGCCGTGAATCCTTTCCGGAAAAGGTGGTTTCTCGCCCTTCCCGCCCGGTCGAACGAAGCCATCGGGCCGATGACTCACCCGACTCCTGAAACCTTGGTTCGCTCCTTGATCCCGGCGATCGCCTGGGTTGGCCTTTCGCTGACCGGCTGCGGACCAAACCCGCCTGCCGCCTCGGGCTTGGCCCCCGTCATCGCGGCCCGGCCCGACGACCCGCGCTCCAGTGGAATGAGAGGAATGGGCGACTATGGGGTCGGGGCTCATGCGACGTTCTTCGCCCTCGCCGACACGACGTCGACCCTCTCCAAAGAACCCAGCCCATTCCGGTTCGTCGATATCCTCCCGGAAAGCGGAGTCGACTTCGTTCATACCTCGGGGATCGACCAGCGGAAACTCTTCCCGACCGCCTTCGGGTCGGGGGTGGCGATGCTCGACTACGACAAAGACGGTCGGCTCGACCTCCTCTTCGCCACTTGCGGACCCCTTCCGGCGGGGCCGTCTCCGCAGCCATCGAACAAGCTTTACAAGAACCTCGGGGGCGGTCGATTCCTCGACGTGACTGGTTCCTCGGGCCTCGGGTTTGTCGGATTCTGCCACGGGATCATCGCCGGCGACGTCGACAATGATGGCGACCCCGACGTGTTCCTTTGCAACTACGGGGCGAACGCGCTTTTCCTCAACGAAGGGAACGGCACGTTCCGCGATGAGAGCCGCCGCGCCGGGGTCGCCAAGCCGGGTTGGTCGTTGGGCGGGGCCATGCTCGATCATGACGGCGATGGCGACCTCGACATCTACGTGGCCAACTACGGCGATTGGGTCTACCCGCGCGATGCCCATGCGTGCGGAAGCGAGCGGGTCCCCTTGTTTTGCTCGCCAAGGGAGGTTCGGACCGTCAAGCACTTCTTCTACAGGAACAACGGCGATGGCACCTTCACCGACGTGGCCGACCAGGTGGGGTTGGGTCGATCTGATGGCCACGGCTTCGCGGCGGTGGCCGCCGATTACAACGGCGACGGCCGGGTCGACCTTTATGTCGCCAACGACCTGAACCCCAACTTCCTCTACCTCAACAAAGGGGACGGAACGTTCGAGGACGCCGGCATCGTTTCCGGCGCTTCGGTCGACGAGTTGGGGGTGGCGCAGTCGAGCATGGGCCTCGACGCCGAGGACTGCGACGGCGATGGCCAACCCGAGTTGCTCGTCACCGCTTTCCAGAACGAGCACATCGCTTACTTCCGAAACCTGTCTGATTCTCGACCAGGTCAACCCGGCGAGGTCCCGGCGGCCGGCTTCCAAGAAGAGTCGAGTTCGGCCGGCCTGGCCGCCGACAGCCGACCCTGGGTTGGCTGGGGGTGTGCCTTGGCCGACTTCGACAACGACGGCCGCCCCGATGTCTTCGTCGCCAACGGCCACATCGACGAGAACCGCAAAGACCTGGCGCCGACGATGACCTATGCCGAGCCGCCGCTCTTATTCCGGAACGTCGAGCCCCGAAAGGGCGACTCCCGGCGGTTCCGCCTTTCGACCCGGGACGTCGGCCCTTACTTCGCTTCGAGGCATGTCGCCCGAGGGGCCGCGTTTGGCGACCTCGACGACGATGGCGACCTCGATATCGTCGTCAACCACATGGACGCCGCCCCGGCCATCCTCCGCAATGAGACCCCGACCACCGGCCATGCCTGGCTCCGCCTGAACTTGGTCGGCTCCCGGGGGCACCTCGACGCGGTTGGCGCCCGGGTCGAGGTCGAGGCCGGCGGTCGAACCATCGTCCGCCAGCGCAAGAGTGGTTGCAGTCTGCAATCGACCAACGACCCCCGGCTCCTGATTGGCCTGGGCCAAACCCGGACCGTCGACCGCGTTGTGATCCGTTGGCCTTCCGGAGCCGCCAGTTCGCTGGAGCATCCGGAAATCAACCGGACCCATGTGGTCGTCGAGCCTCGGTAATGAAGGGGCTGACGCGAAGGTGGGCGGTGATCGCGTCGAGAGCCAAGCTTTACGACGGGACGTCGGGGCGAACCCGGCGATCAACGACAGCCATCGCCACGCCGGCGGCGGCGAAGACCGCGACGGCGAGCCGGGCCGCCAGGCGGGCCTCCCACGTCGCCGACACGAGACCCGCGGTGTTCGTGCCCGACACGACCATGACGCTGGTCAAATCGAAGGCCACCGCCCCGATGAGGGCGCCGACGGCCCCGCCGAGCGCCGCCTTGGCCACCATCCGGCGATCGCCGGCCCCAATACCGAAGGCCAGGCCGCCCGAGATCCCAGCGGTTGTCCAGATCGCGGCGCGAACGAGCAAGGGGAAAAGCAGGTCTTTTGACGCCTCGTCGGGGTGGTGGAACCGATACGAACTGAACGGGGCCAGTAGTGCCCCCGACATCCCCGCCACTCCGACCGCTCCTACCACCAGGCCCATCAGTGCCGCGATCGCCGCCTTCCGGGCGGAGCCTCGCGCCAGGCCACCGGCCGCCCCGAGGCTGGTTCCCACCGAACCGCCCAGGATGGAGAATGCCAGCCCGGCGTTCCAGGCGGTGGCCATCGTCTCGCCCCAACGGTCGGTGACATTGAGGATCATCCCTTTCGACTTGACCGGGCGTCGAGCCGGCTCGATCGCGTCGAGGGATGCTTCGCCGCCGAGCCAGGCCGCCAGGCCCGCGATCAACCCAGCCGCGATCGCCAAGGTCCAGATCCGGGCCGCCGGCCGAAAAGCGTCGGGAGAACTGCCGGGTTTACCGATCGGGGAGGATTGCGGGTTGGTCGTGGACATGAGAGCGGCTCCTTTCCCATTCAAAGGGCGTTGTTCGAAACAGTGATATCACGATCCGACCGCGACTGTGAACAAGCTCGATCCCGCCAGTCACGCGGTGATCCACCGCGATCCGACCGCGACCGGGTCAAACCCACCGAGGGCGACGAACTCACATGACGGACCGTCGGACCCGGTGGTCCCTCGGATCGTCCCGGATCACCAGCGGAGGCGGAGCTTTCGAGGGAACTAAGCTCGACCGGGACAAACCGGCGAAAACAACTCCCGCCGGCAAATTTCGCCGATTTCCCGCCAAGTCCGCGACGGGCGCCGTCGCTTTGGCGGCAACGACGAACCCGGGGTTTCGGGGGCGGTGGCCGGTGGACATTCCCGAGACGTTTGCCCACAATACCTGGGTCGGTTGGGAATCGATGAAGGGGGGCCGAATTTGGCCTCGCTCGCATGGACCGCGGGCCGTCTCCCCTTCGCTCCCCGGCCTCGCCTTGGATCTCGTGACGCTCGCTCCCTCATGACGATGACAACCACGCCGATCGAGGCCGCCGACTCGGGTCTCGCCGAAACCCTGGGGGAAGCCCGGAGCCGGGTCGACCAGGCCCTGGCGGGCTACCTCCCCGTCAGCCCCGACCTGGGCGCCGCTTGCCCGCCCCAACTGGTCGAGGCGATGCGGCACAGCCTGCTCGGCGGCGGCAAACGGCTCAGGCCGATCCTGGCCTTGCTCGCCGCCGAAGCCTGCGGCGCCGACCCCTGGCTCGCCTTGCCCGCCGCCTGCGCCCTGGAGATGGTCCACACCTACTCGCTGATCCACGACGACCTGCCCTGCATGGACGACGACGACCTCCGCCGCGGCCGACCGACCTGCCACAAGGTCTTCGGCGAGGCCACGGCGCTCCTGGCGGGCGACTCGCTCTTGACCTTGGCCTTCGAGGTCCTGGCCCGCGACATCCAGCCCAAGGCGGTCGCCGCCGAATGCGTGCTCGCCCTGGCCGAGGGCGCGGGGCCGAGCGGGATGGCCGGCGGCCAGATGGCGGACCTCGAGGCCGAGGAGCGGACCGACATCACGCTCGAAGGGCTTGAAGCGATCCACCGGCGGAAGACCGGGGCCTTGCTCCGGGCGTCGCTTCGGATCGGCGGGATCATCGCCGGGGCCGACCCTCTTCGGCTCCAAGCCCTGGACGCTTATGGGGTTGCCGTCGGCCTGGCGTTCCAGATCGTCGACGATCTCCTGGATGTCCAGGGGGATGAGGCCAAGCTGGGCAAGCGGGTCAACAAGGACCAGGGCTTGGGGAAGTGGACGTATCCGGGCTTGCTCGGGCCGGAAGGCAGCCGCCGGAGGGCCAGGGAACTGGCCGACGAGGCCGTCGAGGCGCTGGCCGGTTTTGGCGGCCGTGGTGACCGATTGCGGGCCTTGGCCCTGGATCTACTCGAAAGGGATCGCTGATGAGCAGCGCCGTGTTGGGACGGATCAAGTCGCCGATGGACTTGCGGACCCTTCCCGAGAAGGAACTCGAAGACCTCGCCGAGGAGATGCGCGAGGAGTTGATCCACGTCGTCAACCACCGCCCCGCGCACTTCGCCAGCAACCTCGGCGTCGTCGAGCTTTGCCTGGCGCTTCACCTCGCGTTCGACTTCCGGACCGATCGCCTGATCTGGGACACCGGGCACCAGATCTACCCGCACAAGCTGATCACCGGCCGCGCCGACCAGATCCACACGATCCGGACCAAAGGCGGCCTGATGGGCTACCCCAACCCGGTCGAGAGCGAGTACGACCTGTTTATGACCGGCCACGCCGGGTGCGCCCCGTCGACCGCCCTGGGCCTCCACGCCGGCGACATCCTCACCGGCCACGCCGACCGCCACTCGGTCGCGGTGATCGGGGATGGCGCGTTCCCGTCGGGGATCGTCTTCGAAGCCCTCAACAACGCCACCGGCCGGAACGGGAATAAATTTCTGGTCGTCCTCAACGACAACCAGATGTCGATCTGCCCGAGGGTCGGCGGGCTGGGTTACTACCTCGACAAGGCCCGGATGGCGTCGACTTACAACGACTGGAACAAGAAGCTCCGCAAGCTCTTGCCGTCGATCCCCCTGGTCGGCGACCAGGCCGACCGCTGGCTCCAGCAGATGAAGGACGCGATCAAGGCGTCGCTCCACGGCGGGATGCTCTTCGAGGAGTTGGGCTTCGCCTACCTCGGCCCGGTCGATGGCCACGATTTGAAGACGCTCCGCCACTACCTCGAAAAGGTCAAGGCGATGGACGGGCCGGTGCTGCTCCACGTCCTGACCGACAAGGGGCACGGCTTCCCCCCGGCGATGCTCGACCCGGTCAAGTACCACGCCCCTTCGCCGTTCCAGAACCACGAAGACGGGATCATCCCGCTCACCACGTCGTCGAGCCGGGCCTACACCGACGCCATGAGCGACGCCCTGTTCCGGGCGCTCAAGGCCGACCCCAAGGTCGCCGTCCTGACCGCCGCGATGTGCGAGGGGAACAAGCTCCAGAAGATCCGCGAGACCTTCCCCAACCAGTTCTTCGACACCGGGATCTGCGAGAGCCACGCCGTCGCCTTCGCCGGGGGGATGGCCAAGGCGGGCGCCAAGCCGATCGTCGACATCTACAGCACCTTCCTCCAGCGCTCGTTCGACCAGATCTTCCAGGAAGTCGCCTTGCAGGACCTCCCCGTCATCTTCACCCTCGACCGCGCCGGCCTGGTCGGCGCCGACGGGCCGACGCACCACGGGAGCTACGACCTGGCGTACCTGCGGATGTTCCCCAACATGGTCGTCATGGCCCCCGGCGACGAGAAAGACGTCGAGCCGATGCTCCAGTTCGCCTTGGACCACACCAGCCCCACCGCGATCCGCTACCCCAAAGCGAACCTCGAAGCGATCGACCGCGAGATCCAGCCGATCACCCTGGGCGAGGCTGAGATCCTCGAATGGGAAACCGACGGGATGTTCCTCGCCTGCGGGACCCTCGTCACCACCTGCCTCCGGGCCGCCGAGCGCCTCCGGGAGCGCCACGGCCTCCGAGTTGGGGTCATCAACGCCCGCTTCGCCAAGCCGCTCGACAAGGCGACGACCCTCAAGGCCATCGAGGAATGCAACTTCGTCCTCACGGTCGAAGAAGGCTGCCTGAGCGGAGGCTTCGGCTCCGCCGTCCTCGAAGCCGCCAACGACGCCGGATTGAACACCCAGCACGTCCGAAGGCTCGGCCTCCCCGACCGCTTCATCCTCCACGCCGAGCGCGACGAGCAACTCGCCGAGGTCGGGTTGGATGTTGACGGCTTGACCCGCACCGCCCTCGAACTCGCCCGGACCGTCGGCCTCCCCGCGGCGATGGGAGTCCTCGCCAACGACGACGCCGCCTGGGCGAGTTGATTCGAGATAGCCTTAAATCGTCAGAGCGTATTTGGCTCATGGGGTTATGAGGATTGAGTCCACACCAACCTTCCCCATATGAGCCGACAACTTTTGTGAACTGCCCGGACCCAGAGAAACACCTAAATAAATTTATTCTAATTTGTTAATGTTCGCGACAATCTGCTCGCAGAATTTGCTTCGGTCTGGTGTCTGCCTGTAAAGGGGTCCTGTCATCAAACTGCTGTGGCTTGTACCCACAACTCTCTTCAAACTTAGAGTGTAATTATTTTCGAGTTCGTTCAGACTATAACCATAGATCATGAACAAAATGTTGGAGTTGTCGCTTGGCGGCATTTCGTCGAAAGCGATATGCTCAAGAAGATTATTGTACAAAGACTCTTGAAGAACAGCTACCATCCGAGCCTTCCAGTGATGATGAAAAAATCCTTTGGAAATGAGTTGGCTTACGTATCTCTTCCGAACATTTCCCCAATTCATTCCAAAGGTGGGACGCTTATTTAGCAATTGATTATTTGTCACCGCTGAATATGCACTTTGAACAGACCCTGAAATATCCACCGCTTGCAACT
>JAABUX010000429.1_pt1 | contig 72043 bp, 67 predicted proteins | sample 5561851 | NCBI WGS metagenome assembly JAABUX01 (sample SAMN10711883, study PRJNA513361) | rock metagenome | isolation source: Antarctica rocks | place: Antarctica: Victoria Land, Richard Nunatak red sandstone | collected 2016-01-03
TATCAATCAGATAGTTATCGTAGTAGCTCAGATGAAGTGGACCACCCTTGGAGGCCCAGGCCGCGTCAGGATCGGATGTTGAAACCTTACCGTCGGTATCGATCAGAGCTGGTGGCGTTCCCGGAGGCGAATCCGGATCGCTCTCAGCAGAAGTTTTAGGCATCGGCGTTTTCGTCTCGATTGCATTCTTCGTGCGGAAAATGAGGCACAAGTCTGCGCCGAAGTTTGCGCACGGTGGGTATGCTGCGCTGAAGGCTCCGATGCCACCGACCCCTGAGTCCATTCAGGTAACGCTGTATGAAGAAAGTCGCCCGCCGCGATGATCCTGTGGTCCGGCGGATGCGACTCGACTCTGATTCTACACGATGCGCTGGTCGAACGGCGAAAACTCACAGACTCCAATTCCTGGGTGTGGCCGGTCGTAACCCTCGCTATCGTTCAGGACGGCGTCCCTGCTCTTGACGAGCAACGCGCCAGTCGTGATGCCATTCGTGCTAATCTCGAAAAGCGTGGAGACGTATGGAAGCACCTTGAGGTCCGTGTTAGCGTTGATGGAGGGTACATTCTCGCGTTCCCGGGCTTAAGCCAGCCGCAACTCTGGATTAGCGTCGCGCATAGCTACTTGGGAAAGGCTGAACCACTTATCATTGGGTGGCATGACGGCGATCATGTCTGGAGCCGTATTGCCGACGTACGGACCGCGTTCGAGGCGCTCCAGCGCATCGGCGGTCGCACCGGCGAACTCGAAACGCCGCTACGCTACGACCGAAAGGCGAACATCATAAAGCGGCTCAAGGCGACCGGGCTGTATGACTTGACCTGGTACTGCGAGGCGCCTAAAGACGGGCGTCGATGCGAGGGACGCAAGGTGTGTACTCCGTGCCGAGTCCACGCGCTCGCGTTGGCCGAATGTGACATGTTCGAGGAATACGTTCTGTGATTAAACACGACGGCGATCGCCGCATCGTGGTCTGCGCCCCTACATATCACGGTTCGCATCGTCCATGACCAATGATGTATCGTACATGCCACACGGTATCTGCCTCTCGTGGCGCCTCGATCTACTGGCCTTGCATATTGTAAGCGATTTCGTTATCGGTTTTTCGTACGTCGCTATCCCGGTATCGCTCTACGTGTACCGTGCGCATCTTCCGAAAGCCGCCACGACATCGCGCACGCTTCTCTGGCTCTTCGGATCGTTCATTTTGCTTTGCGGTGCGACGCACTTTGTCGATATCGTCGTGCTTTATTATCCGCGCTACTGGGAGCAGGGCATTTTAAAAGCGGTAACGGCGCTAATTTCGCTCATGACGGCCTTCGTAACCGTAATGCTTGTCGGTCGTCTTAGCGTGCAGAGACGTAATGGTCTGCGAAAGTATCAGCTACGGCCGCGCAGACGACGTTCGCTACGATCGTCGGCGGTGGCTTCGCGGGCATCGACGAAGGAACGAACGGCTTCCTCATTCTTCCGGGCGTTCGGGATATTTACCCGAGCGACGTTGCGCCGTCGATTGACCTTTCGATCTATCCGCGATGGTCGACGCTCAACATTATCGCAGGGGAACGCAACGGCGTTAAGATCATCGCGCGCGTGCAATTAAGCGACATCCGCACGCGCGTTGCTCTCGTGCTGTTTTCCGACGCCGCCAAAGGTGGCACGACGTTTCAGAATGGCTATTTCCTTGAGTGGCTGACGAACTCAGATGGCTCCGGCGCGCTTGCGCTCTATAAGCGCGTGGCGGGCGTCAATTATGCGATGTATCAAGGCGGAGCAAACATCGCATACGGGCAAAACATTCCACCTGTCGATACCGCCTTTCACACGTTCACGCTTGTCGCCGAAGAAGTTCCGTTTACCAAAGGCACGGCCAATACCGACAAGAATGTCGCTGGCCTTGCGACGCCAGGTGTATTTTTTCTCATTGGCATGGACAATGTGCTCGTTAACGGCCCGGTCGACTATGTACCAGGCTACCTGACGGCATCGGGCGTTTACGGGCAGCCCAATTTCGTGTCCGCGGGCGTGGGCGGCGTTCCGCCGTTCACGTCGGGTCGGTGCGGCCTTAACGTCAGCACGTACGATGCGCCGGTCGCGCTAGACCCGAAGACGTTCGAACTCGACACGGCGACGACGCATTACTTCGAAGATCCATCGCAGGATACGTCTGAGAATCTTGTTTGGAATCCCACCGCGGCGAATAACGACGACGGATGGTCAAACCTTGCGTCGCCGGGGATGACGGCGTTCTTCGGTCGCGATGGATATCTTGGCGGTCGCCTGTATTGCGGCGCGACGGCTGGTCCCGCAGGCCCACCGCAAGACGTGTTGCGGTATCAGCAATACGTCGCCGTTCCCGCGGCCGGGCAACTTCGTAACGTCACCGGACTCTACGAACTCGGCGGTAAGCCAAATGCGTCGCAGCCCGATAACGGCGGCGTCGTAGTCGACGTGTACGATACGGTGCAAAACGTTGCGCTCGCGCAAGTCGTCCGCACGACGCACGGTCGCGATCCCTTTTTAATGCAATACGTTGCATCCGGAAACCCGGTCTTATTACGACTGCGAACGTACGGCACGAACGTTTCCGGCTTGTTCTACCAGCTCTGCGACAAAGCCGGACCGATGCCGCCGGCCACGTTCACGGATGCACAGTCGGCGGGCGTCGTGCCGACAACGCACACTCTTACGCCGGACGCGGCGGGCTCGAATCTTCGAAGCGACGTTGTCAACTCGAATCAGATCAGCGGACTATCGAATACCCCAGGTCCGGTTGGCGATGGCACGAATTTGTATCACGGGATTATGTCGCCCGGAACGCAGCAGGGCGTAACGGCGGTCGGGCAACTCATCGGTGTGGGGCAGTCAGAGTCGTTCTCGTTCTCGACCCCTTTCTTCGAAGGGTCCGCGTCGCAGAATTCCGTCGACTACGCGTTCGGGTTTTCGCTGCCGAACTCGGCAAGCGGCGCAACGGCGTATTATCAGCTCGACATGGAATGGGACGTGAACGTCAGCGACGGCGTGCAAACGTCGATCGTTCTGGGTGGGGGCATCGCGGCCGGGCCGGCGACGAGTAGCCCGCAGGTCGCCGGCACGCACTTTGCGTTCGCCAAGGCGACGGGGACCTGTTCGTCCGGCACGTTTTACATGACCGCTGAGGCGACGCCGTCGCCGGGGCACGGCGCTTGGAATCTCGCAACGAACGGTGTCGTCACCGTCAAAGCCACCCGCTACGCATGAGGAGTTCCCAATGATTGCTCTCTCGAGCACCGCTACCGCCGCGTACGCGTACCTCGCCGTAAGGCCGACGCACGCCATGCTCATTTCGTGCAACATTGCGTTCAGCGATTCGACCAGGCACTACCAGGTTATCGCCACGTATAACCTGGGCACGCTCGACGGTTCCGGCAACTTTGTCCGGCACGAGAACGCCCAGGCCGTCGTGCTGTCGCTCCCGAGCCAATTCGATCCGACCAACCGCGCTCGCGAAGATGCCATGGTCGCGAACCTACTCGCGGCCGGCGCCACTCCCGATCCGGCGAACCCGGGCAATGCAATCGCCGTCCCAACAAAGAAGAAGAACGATTGGAAGATTGCGGACGTGGACGCGATCGCGGCGTACTACCATCCGAAGCTGGGCGGGACGCTCGTCTAGCGCCCACTCCTTTTATTTTGGCGGACGGACACGGAGCGCCGTACTTCCTGACGTTTCGCCGTAGTCTTCGTGATGATGTTCGGTTTTGCATTCAGCTCTGCACCTGATCTGAGCAAAGCGTTGTACCGCTGTGCTTCCACCGCTGTACGATAACCAGCGCAATGCGCTGATCGTAGAAAGTGCAAAAATGGCGGAACCAGACGAAACCCAGATCGCGAAGACTTTGGTCGAGTGGCGTATTAAACAGATCGAGCAACGGATCGATGTCATGAGCGCCACGCTTGCGACAAAAGAAGACGTCAAGCGCATAGAAAACGCCGTTGTTGAAGTCCGAGAGAACCAGCGCACGCGCGACGCGCAGTCATTCGATATCCGTAAAGCGTTGTGGCCACCACTCGTAACGGGTGGCATCATTGCCATTGCAAACTACTTCGTGACGCACCATTTGTGACGAACCGCTTCGTGTATCGCATATTTAATCGCGTTACCTTGAATATGATCGCGTGGACCAGCATTGTGTTTATCCCGACGATGCTTTGGATTCGCTGGAATCAGGTCGATATCACGCGAGAAGCCAATCGATCAACTCAATATCGCCAATGCATAGAGCACAAACTCGATGACTACGTTCATAGCGAAAAAGCGTGGTTTCGAACGATCGCGCTCGCAGAGCAGATTAAATCACACATACCTTTGTCCAACTATAATCGCATGCGTATGGACGCTTCCGCTCGCCGACTGCGCGAGTTTCCGTCTTACGAAAATATTCAATGCTCGTAATCGCGTGCTATAACGCAAGGGAACAGCATGGCTAACGAACTTCCGCGGAACTCTTTTGGGCACGTCGTTTTTAATGGCGAGGGAAACGGTTCCTCGTCCTTAAAGTCGATGAAATGTTATATCGTTACTGGCTCGGGTAAATCAGAGACAAAAGAAGAGCGCCATAATTTAATTGCGCGCGACGTGGGCATTCTCGACGGATATTCCGCCGATCCGTACGGGCATAATTGCAAGTGTCCGCCGGGCAATTATTATCTTGGCGATCCACAACCATGCGCACTTCGCAAGTCGGACGGGTCCGTTTCGATTCAGCACGACGACGACGCCGGTTACGGGTGTTACTTCACGCCGCTTATCGACTCGTCCCCATTCGGCGGTATGGCGCAACATGGTCGAGGTGGAATCGGTATTCACGGCGGTGGGACCGCGGCGCCGGACCCGTTCGCCGAGTGGCAGGGATACTACGATACGCTCGGGTGTATTCGGATCTCGAACTTCAATAATGAACGACTGTTCGTGCCGTTCGTTCGCACGGTCCGCGCATCATCGGATAACCCGGATCGCGCCGTCTTGTTCTCGGTCTTTTGGGGACCGCGGGCATGAGTGATCCCGCAAGCATTCCGCCCGTCCCGCTCACGATGATCCACGACGATAAAGAGCCACGGGGCGTTCTGCAAAAAATCGCGGCCGAAATCGCTAAGCCGTTTGAACGGAAAGCGGAAGTGACTCTGACGGAGACGCCGGCCGTATTGCCCATCAACTCGTTCTATCCGCCGCCGCCCGGTGTCGTCGACGTCGACGATGTGGCGCACAACGAGCCGTCGCCGACTTCGCCGATGGTGACACCCGAACTTGCCGACGGTCCCCCTCCGGCGGCCGATGTCCCCGTTGCTGTAGCGCCTGAGCCCGTGCCGCAAGCGTCCGGTGCGGACGTCGCGACGTCGACGCTTGGCGCCCCGCTCTACATCGCGTCGAAGGACGGCGTTCAGGCGGTCAACGCACCGCCAAGTGAACCCGTTCCGATCGCGAGTGCACCAGTCGAAGCCACGCCGTCCGACGCGGTACGCGCGCAGCCCACTCCTGCACCCGAACATAAAGCGGATCTACCGATTGAGCAGCCGGGCACGCCCGACCCCGCTCATCCACCGCAACCGCCAACGCTGAAAGAACGACTCGTCGCCGCCGTTGCGCCGCTGCACACACACCGAACGGGCAATTCCGGCGGTCTACTCGTCACGCTCGCGACCGTGGCGCATCTCGCATTACGCGTGGCGATCTACACCCATCAGCATACCTCGCTAGCTACGTTACTCGAAGACATCGATACGACGGTGGTTATGCCGACGGCACTCGGCGGTGGACTCCTAGCCTACGTTGGAAAGTCGCCCGTGGACGTTCGTCCGCTCAGGTAGCCTTTCAGTCGGACATGTAACGCGTACGCACCGGACGAGCGAGGGAAGCAACCCACGTTGCAACACCCGACTTCCGGCCTCGAGCCGGTAAAAGGAGTCCTCACGTGAGCGTTACCCCGCCCGTCGACCCAAACGAGACGCTTGCCCAAGTTGCCGCCGACGGCAAGACCGACGCGAGCGCCATCATCGACGCAGCACGTCAAGCGGCGAAGGCCGATGCCCAAACCGCTGCGGATACCGCCGGCAAGCTTCTACAAATGGCCGCCGGCGATTCATCGGTTCTTCTTGCCGAAGCCGAGATTGCGTCCGTCAATAAGGTCATCTCACTCGTTCCGGAACCGTTCCGTGCGGTCGTGCAGACGTTCGCCGGCCAAGCAGTCAACGGCGCACTCAGTCAGGCAAACCAAATCGCCAATGCGGAAGTGCAAAAGGGACTTGCGCACGCCGAGGCTGGACTCACCTCGCTCGTAGCCGCCTTCGACAAGACGATCGGCGCCTAATCTAGCAAGCGTTTGCCCAAAGAGAAACCGGTTCCGATTCGTCGGGACCGGTTTCTCTTTATCGGGACGCGCTGATCGTAGCAGTAGAGGCGGCGGACAACCGAATCATCGGCGTCGAACGCCGTCCGGAAGAGGTAGCAGCGGCGCTGCACGAGAGCATCGTCGCGGGAGTCTTTGGCTCAGATTCGGCTCCTACTGAGCCGGCGGACCTCAAGAAAGCCAGCGTTTGCGATGTTTCACGGGAAACAGAAGGGCTGACTGTTAATCAGCGGGTCGTTGGTTCGAGTCCAACTTCGGGAGCCAACTCTTCAGACATGACAGCGAAGCTTCACCGTGCATATGTCGCCATACTGCGGGCGGTGAACGTCGGGGGCACTGGAAAACTGCCGATGACGGTGCTTGCCGAGCTCTGTGCGGATTCAGGCCTCCGTCAAATAAAGACTTATATTGCCAGCGGAAACGTCGTGTTTAGCAGCGCCGACACGGAGCCCGAGATTCGATCGGCGCTTGAGGGCCGACTTCACGCGTATGCAGGTAAGCCCATCGGCGTACAGGTCCGATCGGCTTCGGAAATGGCCGACGTCGTAGCGCAAAATCCGTTCGCGGATCGGCCCGGCAATCGAACGGTAGCGTTATTCATCGACGGTCCGATATCCGGGGACGCGCTGGATCATGCAGTTGGAAGACGGGAAGAGAAGCTCGCCTTAGGAAGGCGCGAGATCTACATTTTCTACGGTGGTGGAATGGCGGATTCCAGGCTTCGCATCCCGGCCGCAAGGACCGGCACCGCGCGCAATATGAACACCGTGGCGAAGCTCGCCGAGATGGCAGCAGCCCTAAGCGAATAACGCTCGCCTCCCATCGGCGGCGCCGGCTGACCTCCTACAGGCTCTTGCACATTGCCGTCGGGCACCATTGCAAGTATAAAATCGCGAAATGGCCGGCGTAGTCGTGGACGTGTAGGTTGATGGCGAAGCCGTAAGTGCCGTCGAGCGGGATGCCGCCATCAACGCCGTTTGTCGAGACGTAAAAATTGGCGCTATTGAAGATGTTGTTCGGGTCGGGCGGCGCGCTTTGATCGCCGAAGAAGATAAGCGATACGTTCGTCGGCACGGCATTGTCGTTTGCTTCGATGAAGCTTCCGATATTGCGGCAGACGCCGAGTTGATCGCCGACCGGTTGCGAAATGCCGTCAATCGGCTCCTTCTTTTGCGCGCAAAACGTGATTGCGAAACCGTACGGATTGCCGACTTCACTCGGTGTCACCGTAACAGCGGGATTAACACTCTGCGACCCGTGAAAAACGATATAGTACTTGTCGCCCGCTTTCGCGTCGCAGGTCGCGGGTGCAACGCAATTCCCGAACGCAAGCGTGAGCCGCGCCGGGTCCTGCGTGCTTTGGGGTCCTGGCGCGTCCGCGGCCGCCGGGAGCGCTCGCTGGCTCGGCGAGCTCAGGGAGGACGAGCAAGCGGCGAGCGTGCTCGCAATGAAAGCCGCCGCTAATCCGCGGGTGGCTCGTACGAACGTCTCGCTCGGCATGCCGCGCTTGAAGAGGAGCCGCATATACCGTCTATCGGTAAACGTCGGCGAACCCAACAGAGCAACCGGGCGATTTCCCGCGTCGCCGCGCCGGGCGGCCGTACCGGCCGGCTCTTCGGACCGCCTACCGCGCGATGTCATTGCCGTCGAACGGGTCGGGCAGCAGTGCGCGCATGCGACACGTTCGAGGTTGCCGTCGAGGCCCGTCGTCAAGACGTCGATATCGCCTGCGAATTCCCACAGCAGTTGACGGCAAGCTCCGCAGGGGCGGACGGTGCGCGGACCGTCTGCGGCAATGGCGATGCGTACGAATCGGCGGCAGCCTTCCGAAAGCCCTTTGAACAGCGCCACACGTTCCGCGCACATTGTCAAACCGAACGTTGCATTTTCGATGTTGCACCCGGTGACGATGCGGCCGTCGTCCGTCTCGATTGCCGCACCGACTGTAGTGCGAATACCCGCAAACGGCGTTACCGCGCGCCGCGAGCGCCGAAGAAAGGAGCGCCGTCGCATCGTTCATAGTCGTGCTAACCCCCTAGCCGGCGTGAAGCGGCGTTCCGAGGAACGTCCGTACTTCCCAGAGTTCCGGGAAGAATTTTTTTGAGAGCGTTTTTTCGAGATAATTGACGCCGAGCGAGCCGCCCGTTCCCGGCTTCATGCCGATCATGCGCTCGACCATGCGGACGTGGCGGCCGCGCCAAAGTAAGAAGCGTTCGTCGAACTCGATGAAGTCTTCGAGTAAGAGGTACAGGTCGTAACGCCGGTCCGCGTCTTCGTAGATGGTGCGCAAGCTTGCGAGTAACTCGTCGTGGTTCGAACTGGCGTAGCCGCGGCGCGCGAGGTGCGCTTTGAGCGCGTCGTAGACCGTCGGTTGTGTCAAGCGACGTTCGAGCCGGTGCCGTTCTTCGCTCGTCGGTTCGAGGAACGACAGATAGCCCGTGCGCTGGGCGCCGCAGAGGAACTCGATCTCGCGAAATTGCGCGGATTGAAAACCGCTCGCCGGATCGATGCCGTCGCGGAAGGCGTTGAACTCTTGCGGCGTCATCGTCTCGAGAACGTCGACTTGCTGTTCCAGTAGCCGCTGGATCGCATGAATGCGGCGAAAATTCTTTTGGACCTTAAGCAAGTCGTCGGCGTTAAGGTTACGGATCGCCGCTTCGATTTCGTGCAGCATCTGCCGGAACCAGAGCTCGTATACTTGGTGGATGATGATGAATAGCAACTCGTCGTGATGCGCGGGCGAACTCTTCGGCTGTTGGAGCGCGAGGAGGTCGTCGATTTTCAGGTACGAGCCGTACGTCAGCTTGGACATCGTGACGTTAGCTTCGCGGGCGGCGCGGGCAGACCCGGCGCTCGTAGGGAACGATACTCCGGTGAGCGTGACGCCCGTGGCGCAGATCCCGGCAGATTCCGACGAGACGGTACTCTCCGTCGGTAAGCGCGACGTTCACCTTACCAATTTGCGAAAGCCGTTCTTCGCGCAGACAGGGCTCACCAAGGGCGGCCTCTTACAGTATTATGCCGACGTTGCGCCGTTACTCGTCCCGCATCTCAACGACCGCGCAATGGTCATGAAGCGGTACCCGCACGGTGCCGCCGGCGATTTCTTTTTCATGAAGCGGACGCCGCCGGGAGCGCCCGCGTGGCTGCGCACCTGTTCGATCGAGCACGACTCCGGCAGCGTTATCGATTTTCCCGTCGTCGACGACCTCGCCGCCTTATTGTGGGTCGTCAATCTCGGATGTATCGATCTCAACCAGTGGTACGCTCGCTGCGACGACGTCGATCGCCCGGACTACCTGCACTTCGATCTCGATCCGGTCAGAGATCCTAGCGGACCGACGCCGTTCGAAACGGTACGTTCGGCGGCACTGCAGGTGCGCGACGCGCTCGACGAACTCGCGTTGCCGTGCGTTGCGAAGACCTCGGGGTCGAACGGCATTCACGTGTATGTGCCGATCCGGCGCGGGCCGACGCAGAAGGACGTTTGGCGTTTCGCGAAGGCGTTCGCATTTGCGGTCGCCGCGAAACACCCCGCTACGTTGACGGCAGAGTATAAGATTGCGAAGCGCCCAGCCGGACGCGTGCTCGTCGATTACAACCAAAACGCTTGGGGCCGGACGCATCGGTCTATTCGGTCCGGCCGACGCCGCTCGCAACCGTGTCGACGCCTGTTACGTGGGACGAGATTGTCTCCGGCGTGACGATCGGGGACTTCCGCGTCGATAACGTCCGGGAGCGATTCGCGCGCGTCGGCGATCTTTGGGCGCCGGTACTGGCTAAGAAAGGGCGGATCGATCTCGCGAAATTCATATGAATTTGGCCGTTCCGCTCGATCTCGCGCCGATGGAAGCGCGGCTCGTCGATGAGATTCCCCGTACCGGTAATTGGCAGTACGAGCCCAAATGGGACGGCTTCCGGTGCCTGGCCTTTCGCGCGGGCGATGAAGTGCGCTTACGTTCGAAATCGGGGCGCGATCTAGAGCGCTATTTCCCCGAAGTCGTCGAGCGTCTCGGCCGTTTGTCGTGTTCGCATTTCGTGCTCGACGGTGAGCTCGTCATCGAGCGAGACGGCCGGCTTTGGTTCGACGAGCTGCTGCAACGCATTCATCCGGCAGCGTCGCGCGTTGCGAAGCTCGCGCGGGAGCGGGCGGCATCGTACCTCGTCTTCGATGTGCTCGCTACGGGCGAACGGGAGTCGCTGGTCGGCGTCGCCCTCGCCGAGCGACGCGTCCGGCTCGAGCGCTTCTTCGAGTGCTGCGTGCCGCGCGACGTCGACGTGCGGCTTTCCCCCACCACGACCGAACTGGCGGGCGTCGATGCTTGGTACGCGCGTGCCGGCGGCGCGCTCGACGGCGTGGTTGCGAAAGATCGCGACGCGCCGTACCGAGCGGGCGAACGCGACGCCGTTCTCAAGATCAAGCCCGTGCGCAGTGCCGATTGCGTGGTCGGTGGTTACCGCGTCGCGGCCGACGGAACGACGCTCGGATCGCTCTTACTTGGGTTGTACGATGCCGACGGCGCGTTGCATTATGTCGGTTTTACGTCGGGGTACGACGCCGCCACCAAGCGAGAAGTGCTCGCGCGCCTCGCTCCGCTTGCGACATCGGCGTCATTTACCGGGCGCGCGCCGGGCGGTCCCAGCCGCTGGTCGCGCGGTGCGTCGACCGAATGGCGGCCGGTGCGCCCGGAGCTGGTCCTGGAAGTTGCCTTCGATCAAGTAACGGCCGGTCGTTTCCGCCATGGAACGCGGCCGCTTCGCTGGCGCCCCGATAAGGCAACGCGTTCGTGTACGATGCACCAGATCGATCTGGCGGATCGCACCGTGCTTACGGTCGACGGCGCGGCGCATTAGCCGAAGCGACTGATAACCGCGCGATGAACGTCAGTCCTCAAAAACGCCCATCGGGCCTAGCCGGACCGTCAATAGCTCGACATCGTCGATGGCCACGTGCGGACCTTGGCGCACGTCACCCGGAGTAACCCAAAGCGTGCCTGCAGCACAGAGCCTGCCGCCGGTAACGACCGTCTCCGACAGAACTTGCACATACTCATTGGCGGGATGAATGTGGGCGGGTATAACTGTTCCCTTCTTGAGTCGGGCTCGGTGGATCGATCCTCCTGGAACCGGCTCGGCTAGCGCAAGCAGCGACACTCCCGGCATCAATTCAGACCAACGTTGCTGGAGCGGTTCAGTAAACGATTGAGACGGAACATTCTTCAAACAAGGAACCTCCGGCTTCAATACTAACCTTAGGTTCGTAATGCGTCAAGAGTCGGCTACGGTTACGTTCGACGCGATGGTGGCGGCCCGAACCACGAACCTGCGTCAAATGTTGCAAGCCGCGACGCGTCGGCTCAACATTCAAATCGCTGGGACCCTTCAACAGCGGGGCTACACCGACATAACCGCAACGCATACGATGTTGCTCTCTAATATGACCCTCGTGCACGATACCGTGACCTCCATCTCGCAACGAGCAAACGTCAGTGCTCAAGCCGTGGGAAGGCTTGTGCGAGAGCTACAGGACCGCGGATACATGCACACTGTAGTCGACGGTGAAGACGCGCGCCGCCGGCCAATTGCCCTTACGCACAAAGGACGAAAGTTGATGGAGGCCAGCTTCGCGATCCTCGCCGACTGCGAAGAGCGGCTTGTGAGTAAGGTAGGCGCCGAATCGGTCGACGTTCTAAGGCAATGCCTGGAGAGTGTGGTTAATGATCCGGCAAGCTAACCGGCTCCTTAATTAATCAGATATTGGACGCGTTTTCGAGCCAATCGAACACGGCGACCAACCTCAACTTGGTCGCCGCATTCTATATGCGCAGCAACGTCGGTGAAACGGCTCCTTGAAGGATCCGGGTGCACACGACAAGCTTCAGTAGAGCATACCTCAGTTCGGACGAATGCGGTAGATCGTGCCGCTCTCGGTGCCGACGAAAAGGCTTCCGAGCGGGCCGACCGCGACGCCTGTTGGGCGATCGATGCGCCAACCGTCCGGCCGTTGCCACCCCTTGAAGAAGTCGCTCCATTGCGTGGTTGGGTTCGACCAATCGACCTGCGTTTGCGGCTGTCCGGCGGCCGTCATCGGGACGAACGACACGCGCGGCGGCGCGATGGGAATGCCGTTGTGCGAGTGCCACGAGCCGTGCATTGAGACGAACATGCCGCCGCGATAGGCGGCTGGGAAGGCGTATGCTCCGCTCGGTTTTTGCGGATAGAACGTCGCGCCGATAATCGTTTGATACGCCGGGAACTCGACGCGCGGAATGACGGTGTGCGAGCAGTTCGCGCCGCTTCCGTACGTCTGATGATTCTCCTCGCACACGGGCCAGCCATAGTCGGTTCCGGCGGGATGTGAGAGGACCGGGTCGAGATACTCGTAGGGGTGGCCGAGCGGCAGGCTGTCTTGTCCGGCGCCGCCGATCCACGCGATGCCGTTCGCCGGATTGACCGCGATGGCGATCGCATTGCGCACACGTCGTGCGAGCGACGTCGACGCTCCGCCGTTCAGGCCAACGCGCATCACCGCCGCCCGAGTCGGGTCGACCTCAGCGCAGGCGTTGCAACTGGAACCGACGGCGACGATGACGAATCCGTGGTCCAAGGCGACGCTCGTCGTCACATGGACGTCGCCATCGGAACCGGGCGCGATCGGTCCCGTTCGAACAGCGAAAATTTTGGTCGGCGTACCCGTCACGCCGCGAGCGCTCGAGTATGGCAGCTTCCATACCGCGGTGTTGGTACCGACGTAGAGGGCGTTCGCACCGAGTGAGACGCCAGCTGCGGGTGATTCCGGCAACGAGACGGCGATCGGCGTGCTCCCGCCCGCCGGCGACTCGACGCCCGGCACGACGAACACCTGTGACGAACTCGTGCCGGCGATGAGATTACCGGCGCCATCGACGGCGAGTTCGCGTGCATTGCTCGAGAGCGTCGCAACGACGTCGACATGAAAGCCCGGCGGGACGGATAGGCGCGGGTCGATCCCCGCATGTCCGCCATGCCGCACGTGAGGCTTTGAAGAAAAGGCATGACGCGCGTCGCGTGCGACCGCCGGACCGCTAAAGGCAAGCACGCTCGATGCGAGCGCCGCCGCAGCCGCAGTCGCTATAAGGCGGATGGTCATCAAACGAAACCTCTAGGGGAGCGAGGTCCCTTGCTTCTCCGGATGGGTCTAAAGACCTACGTTAATGCGTTCTTGCCAAACCTTATCGGCAAGCCGCCTTAAAGTTGCGGAATGGAGAATCGCAAGTTTTCGCTTGGGAAGTTGACGACATCCAGGTCGTCCGTCTCCTCGGTGCTGTTTCGTCGCGCACGACATTCGTCGCGGACGCCAGCGGAATCCGGCGGTTCGGCCGGCTGCAAAGGTCAGTCCGTCGAGCATGAGGGACGTGCGAAAATCTTGTCCGCGTATCGATACGTCGACCGGTATGCGACTACTTCCGTAAGCGTACGTCCAACGTTCCCGACGAGAAGCATCGCCGCAAGCCGGCGTGCCGCTCCACCGCGCCTGGGCGCGAAGGACATCGGCGAGCGTTGCGGTGGTCGGCTCGATATGGCGCGGAAACCAGCGGTCCGTACTTGCGCCCATTACTGCAAGCGCTAGGGGAAGCACGGAGACGGCGCATGGCGTTCGCTTCACGCCTCGGTATTCGTTGCGACCGGCGATGTATACTCGCAGCACAAGTAACGCCCGTCGCGTGGCGAAGGGCGTTGCGTGAGCGTGGCGCGTGGAAGCGTTCGGGTTGCCGTCGGAACGTGCGGCTTCTCGTACAAAGATTGGGTCGGGCCGTTCTACGCGCCGGGCACGAAGTCGGCCGAGATGCTGGCGGCGTACGCGCGTCGCTTTTCCGTCGTCGAGATCGATTCGAGCTATTACGGCGTACCGAGCCGGGCGACCGTTGCCACCTGGTTGCGGCGTTCACCGGACGGGTTTCGCTTTACCGCTAAACTTCCGTCGACGGCGACGCATCTTCCGAAAGAGCTGCAGGGAACGATGCATCCCGACGTCGTCGCATATCGAGACGCGTTCGGCGAACTAGCGCGTGCCGGCAAATTCGCCTGCGCCGTGGCTCAGTTTCCCAATTCGTTCCGACCGGCCGACGATGCCGCCACGCATCTCCGGCGACTGCGCGAGACGCTTGGCGACATGCCGCTCGTGGCGGAGTTTCGCCATCGCGACTGGCAGACGAACGATACGCTCGTGCTCTTGCGAGAGCTCGGCATCGGGCTTGTCGTCGTCGATCAGCCGCAATTCGCTTCGCTCCTGCGACCCACGGCCGACGTCACCTCGCCGATGGCCTACGTCCGCATGCATGGCCGCAATTATGGTACGTGGTGGACCGGCGATAACGAGACGCGCTACGATTACTGCTATTCGGACGAGGAGCTCGGCCCGTGGGCCGACCGTCTGGTCGATCTTGCCGCATCGCCGGAGGTCCGCGAAGTGTTCGGATTCTTCAATAATCATCGTCGCGCGCAGGCGGTGCGCAACGCTGAAGCCTTCGAAGCGATGCTGGCCGAACGCTTCGGCCCGGGGATTCTCGACCGTCGCGAGCCGGACACGGCCGCGCAAACCGAGCTGCCGCTCGAGTAACGACGCTCGCTCGGAGAGGTTTCGAGAATCGATGTCGTGGCAAGGGTACACCATGCGTCTGTTCGCCGGCATCCTCACACTCGGCATCGTTGCGGCACCCGTCGCTGTGCGCTCCGCCGAAGCGCCGAGTCCGGGCAGCAAAGTCTTCAAGCTGCATGCACAAAACGGGTCGCACGAATACGGTACGGTCGCCCTCAAGCCGCACGGCGACAAGACGGGCGTCGAGATTCATTTGATCAACGCTCCCCAAGGCGTCGCTCAGCCCGCGCACGTGCATGCTGGTTCGTGTACGAAACTGGATCCCGCGCCGAAGTATCCCTTGCCATCGGTACTCGACGGGACCGCGGATGTGGAGCTCGACGTTCCTTTGGCGACGCTCATGAAATCGCCCATGGCCGTGAACATTCATAAGTCCACCGACGACCTCAAGGACTACGTCGCGTGTGCCGACTTGACGGCGCAGCGATGACGCCGTTCTTCCGGTCTTCGGTGGCCTTTGCAGCGCTAGCCGTCGGTATGATGGGTGCTACGACGGTGTCGTCGTCCACCACCGAACGCGACGGGCCGATCGTGTTCGATACAAGCTTCGTTACGGCCATCACGAAGACGGCTGGGGCATACGTCGGCGAAATGCGCCTTTCGATCGCCCGCGACGGTACCGTAACAGGCGTCTATCGGCCGATCGACGGATCGTTCACCGACGTGACGGGCGGCGTCGATGGAACGTCGATCCACTTGGACATTCAGGGCGCCGGGCGCGTCCATATTACCGGTTCGTATCGGGGCGGCGTGATCGACGGCAGCAGCTGGTCGTCCGGGCAGTTGCTCGACTTCACCGCTCGTCCGCGCACTTCGTAACGTGGCGTCGGGCGCCGCTCGTGCGCTCGACCGGTACTTGCTCGGAGAACCGGTCTCGAAGCAAGCCACGATCGACGCCGCGCTAGCCGATCGCGTAGCGGCGCCTGCCGCGCAGCCATTCTATCGGGCGCTCGAAGCGGTCGGCGTCCGAGCCGCGGATGAAGCGCTGATCGCGCTTCGACTGGTTCTAGCCGGGCGCGAAGCGAGCGACATGGCGGTGCGGCGGCTCAGGGCCGTCGCCGCGGCGGCACGTGCGCAAGCGATGGGGGATGCGCGCGGCGCGAAATCGGCGATCGAACGCGATCGGGACGTGCTTCCCGACTTCCCTCGGAACGACGGGGCCGATCTTGGCCGTACGGCGCAGGTGGCCTACGAAGCCGAGTTGGCAGGGTAGACCGCGCGGGAACCGCTTATCCACAGATTGGAACGGACTGCGCTCCCCGCTGCGTTAGAAAAGAGATATGCGCCGGTCCGCCGTTTTGTTGCTCGTAGTCCTTGGCCTCGGATATGGGCCAGGAATCCCGGCTGCGGCGGCCGCCCAGCGTTGGGATGCGCCGCCTCCGTCCTCGAGCGACGAAGACACGCGTGCGGATCCCGACGCCGACGAACCGCGTGCCAAGAATGCCGGTTCGATCGACGGCGTCGTCACCGCCATCGATTATCAGGCCGGGACGATGACCGTGGCGGCCGGGGTGCGGAAGGTCGACGTGACGATTCAGTCCGGTACGACGATTCAGGGACCGGCGAACGGATTTCGCACGATCGCGGACATCAAAAAGGGGGCGCGAGTGCGCGTCTTGATGAGCGAGCGGGGCAAGAGCTTCACGGCCCAGATCATCACGTTGCGCTGAGCACGCGAGACGAACTCGCCCGGCTGGCCGGAAACGTCATCGTGGCCGGAATACCGGCCGGCGGCGGAAACGCGCCGGTCGCGGCGTTGCGTGCGCTCGCGCCCGGTGGCCTCGTCCTTTTTGCGCGCGACGTCCCGTCCATCGACGCCGCCCAAGCGCGGGTAAGCCATATTCGCCGGCAGCTCGAAGGCGACGCCGGCCTTCCCCTGTCGATCTGCGTCGATCAAGAAGGCGGCCGGGTAGCGCGCGTGCCGCGCGACGTCCCGATGCCTTCCATGCTGACGCTCGGAGCGAGCGCTGACGTTGGCCTTGCCGAGCAGGTGGGCGCCGCGCTAGCGGCCGACGTCCGCGCGGTCGGCGGAAACGTCGATTTCGCGCCGGTTCTGGATTTGGCGCTGTCGCCGGAAAGCACCGTCGTCGGAACGCGTTCGCTCGGCACGGATCCGGCGCTCGTCGCACGACTCGGCGCGGCGCTCGTTCGCGGCTTGCAAACCGGCGGCGTCGCGGCGGTCGTCAAGCATTTCCCCGGACACGGCGCGACGTCGCAAGATTCGCACGTCGCCATGCCGGTCGTCGAAACCGGCGCAGCCGTGCTCGACGCGCGCGAGCTGGTCCCGTTCCGCGCGGCGTTTGCGGCGGGCGCGCGCGGGGTCATGAGCGCTCACGTTCGCTTCACGGCGCTCGACGGTGCGCATCCGGCGACGATGTCGCAAAACATTGTCGGCGCCTTGTTGCGCGACGCACTGCACTTCGACGGCGTGTGCTTCACCGATTGTTTGGAGATGGCCGGAACGGGCGTGGAAGGGACGGTTGCCGGCGGCGTGGCGGCGCTGCGCGCGGGTGCCGACGCACTCGTCGTCAGCCATTCCATCGAGCGAGCGACGGAACTCCGTGACGCGATCGTGCTGGCCGTTACGAGCGGCAGCGTTTCGCTCGACCGCTTACGCGACGCGTCGCGCCGCGTCGATGCGCTGCGTGCTTCGCACGCTCGTCGTGCGGACGTAGCGCCCGTGGACGGCGCTTTGGTCGCGCGCGAGGTCGCACGACGCGCCATCGTCGTCGTGCGCGGCGATGCCGCCCTACGTCTCGACCGTCCGGTAACCGTCGTGTCGTTCGAAGGCTCGGCTTCCGACGGCGTGGCCGACGGCGCCGAGGAGCGGCCGTCGCTCAATCTGGCACTCCGGCGTCGCCGCGTGCGCAGCGAGCTGTTACGAGTGGCGCCGGCGCCCGACGAATCGATGCGCGCGATGCTGGTCGACGTGCTGGAGGGTCGTGACGCCGAGCTCGTGATCCTCGCACGCCGGGCGCATCTTCACGGCGCCCAGCGCGAGGCAATCGACGCGCTCGTCGCGGCATATCCGGCGGCGCTCGTCGTATCGATGCTCGAACCATTCGACGTTCCGGCGTTTGCCCGGGCGCGCAACGTCGCGTGCACCTTCGGTGACGAATCGACGAACGTGGAGGCACTCGCCGACGTGCTGACGGGCGCGCACGCCGCGCGAGGACACATGCCGGTCGCCGTCGCGCCGGCGTGAGCGCGGAAAGCCTGGTCGCGGCGTGGTGCGGCTCGCGTTACACGGCGGCGGTGTTGCGCATCGAACGCGGCGGACGCGTCGCGTTCGAACGTGCCTTCGGCGCGCTCGACGATGCGGCAGACGCGTCGCGCGTCGAGGTCACGACGCCGTTCGACGTCGCCTCGCTTACGAAAATCTTCGTGGCGTGCGCTGCGTTACGCGCCGTGCAGGACGGGTTACTCGATCTCGACGCGCCGCTGGGCTCGCTCGTTTGCGAATGGCGAGGCGCCGCGGCGGCCACATCGCTGCGCCATCTGCTCGCGCACTCGTCGGGCATGGCGTCGGGCGCCGATTATCGGACGCTGTGGGGCGACAACGTCGAAGCCTACGCGCTTTCGCGCGACCGAATGTCCGCGCTCGGTGCGTCCGTAACGTATAGCGATCTCGGTTTTATCGGGCTCGGTGCGGCACTAGCGCGCGCCCACTCCCGGTCGCTTGCGAGCGTGATCGCGCATACGGTTCGTGCGCTCGGCTGCGAGGACGCGCGCTATCGCGCGCGAGCGGACGACGCGGCGCGGATTCCGGCAACGGAATGCGATGCGTGGCGCGGACGCGTCCGGGGCGTCGTCCACGACGAGAAGGCCTATCTCGCCGGCGGCGTCGCGGGGCATGCCGGCGTCTTCGCGTCCGCTCACGACGTCGCGCGACTCGCGGAGGCGTTTCTCGCTCCATACAACGCACGGCCGTCCACATTTCTCGACGCGCGTCTGGCGCGCGAAGCGACGATCGAACAGGCGCCGGATCCGGTGTTGCGACGGGGCCTGGGATGGGCGCTGAAAACCAGCGACGACAATTCGTGCGGTGCGGCGATGTCGCTGGAGACGTTCGGTCATACGGGATTCACGGGCACGTCGCTGTGGGCCGATCCGCGGCGCGATCTCTCGGTAACGTTGTTGACCAACGCCGTCTATTATGGCCGCCGCGATCTGCGCGACGTGCGCGCAGCCGTGTGCGATGCTGCCGTGGCCGAGTTCGGCTGATGCGCGCGCTCGGGCTCATGTCGGGAACGTCGCTCGACGGCACGGACGTCGCGCTCGTATCGATCGAACCGCGTGCCCGGTCGTACGCCATATCGCTCGAGAAGTTCGGTACCGTACCGTTCGAGCCGTCGCTGCGCGAACGGCTGATCGCGTCGTTGCCGCCGCACGTCGCATCCGCCGCTGCACTAGCCGCACTCGACCGCGAGCTCGGTCGCGTCTTCGCAGCCGCCGCCCGCTCGGTCGTTGCCGGCGCGTCGATCGACTATGTGGCGAGTCACGGTCTCACGGCGTTTCATCGGGGCGAACGCGGGGAGACGATGCAGATCGGCGATCCCTACGCGCTGCGCGACGAGTTCGAAGCGACGGTCGTCTTCGATTTTCGCCGCGCCGACTGCGCAGCCGGCGGCCATGGCGCGCCGCTCGTTCCCTACGTCGACGCGATGCTTTTGGCATCTCGTGACGACGACGTCGTCGCGCTTAACTTGGGCGGCATCGCCAACGTAACGGTGCTCCGGCGCGGAACCGGGCCGGCACGCGCGATCGCCTGGGATACCGGCCCCGCAAACATGCTGCTCGATGCGTTCGTCGCCATGCGGACGGATGGTGTGCAGTGTTGCGATCGCGACGGCGCGTTCGCTTCCGTTGGCCACGCGAACGAAGGCATCGTTCGGATGCTGATCGAGCGTGAGCCGTACTTCGCACAGCCGCCGCCGAAGTCGACGGGGCGAGAGCGCTTCGGGGCGCAGTTTTTGACGGAGCATGGCGATCTGCTAGCAGCGCTTTCGCTGGAAGATGGCTGCGCTACGCTCGCCGCGTTTAGCGCGGAAGCGATCGCGCGATCGCTTCGCGCGCACGGACCGCGCGGTGGTCGCATCGTGGCCAGCGGCGGCGGCACGGCGAATCCCGCCCTCGTGCACGAGATCCGCGAGCGCGTGCGGCCGATCGGCTTTTCGTACGGGCGCTCCGACGCCCGCGGCATCGATCCGGACGCCAAGGAAGCGCTCGCGTTCGCCGTGCTTGGTTATGAGACGCTGCGCGGCCGTCCGTCGAGCGTACCGGCCGCAACCGGCGCGCGGCATGCTACCGTCCTTGGGGCGATCGTGCCGCACGATCTGGCCGCGCTGATCGCAAAGATGCATGACGAAGCGGCGGCGAACTGCACCGCATGAGCGTGCATACGGCGGTCGGTGTCGATGCCGGCGGCACGTCCGCCGTCGCGGCTCTATCGCGCGACGGAGCGTACGCGGCGACGGTACGCGGTGCTCCGGCGAACGCGTCGACGCTCGGCGTAGCGGGCGCTGCGCGTGCGATCGTCGACGCCGTGCGAGCGGTCGCAGGGTGGAGCGGTCCCGACGCGCTTTTCGTCGGGGCGGCCGGTGCCGGCCGCGCGACGCTACGTGCCGACCTTGCGGCCTCACTGGCCGCTGCCTTCGGTGCATCTACCGTTCTCGCGGTAGAAGACGATGCGCGCGTCGCGCTGCGCGCCGGAGTACCTGAAGGACCGGGAGTCGTGCTGATTTCCGGTACCGGGAGCGTCGCGTATGCCGAATGTGACGACGTGCGCGTTCGGGTCGGCGGTGCCGGTTATCTCGTGGGTGACGAAGGGTCGGCGTTTGCGATCGGCATGAGCGCGGTGCGGCGTCTGGTGCGCGCGTACGACGGTCGCGATGCGATGGACGAAACGGGGACGCTCGTCGCGCAGGTGCTCTGCGTCGACGATCGCGATGCGCTGCTAGACGTGCTCTACGGCGCGCCGCTCGACGTCGCGCGTATAGCCGGGCTCGCGCCGACAGTAATAGCCGCCGCTGGCCGCGGCGAACGTTCGGCCACGAAGATCGTTCAAATGGCCGCGCAAGATCTCGGCGACTTAGTGAAAGCCGCGGTACGGTTAGCGGCGCTCGGCGACGCAGCGCCTGTCGTCGTGCTGTCGGGCGGCTTGCTGCACGAGAACACCGTCCTGTCGTTCTTACTCGAGACGCGCATTGCGAGCGACGTGCCCGGTGCGTCGGTGCTGCGAGTGCGCGACGATCCAGCGCGTACGGCGCTGCGTTTCGCAGAAGCGCTCGTTTCTTGATGTACGACGCTGTGCCGGCGCCCGCGACCGAAGCCCGCAGTGAGACGACGCGCGGCCTCGACACGCTCGCGACGACGGAGCTCGTTGCCGTGCTCGTGCGCGAGCAGTCGCGCGCGCTCGAAGCCGTCGATCGCGCGACGACCTCCATCGCGCGCGTCGTCGATATCGTCGTCGAGCGGTTGCGTGCGGGAGGGCGATTGCTTTATGTGGGTGCGGGAACGAGCGGTCGTCTGGCGACGCTCGATGCCGCGGAGCTCCCGCCGACGTTCGGTACTTCGCCGTCGCTCGTGGTCGCGCACGTGGCCGGCGGTGACGCCGCGCTCGTGCGCGCCGTCGAAGGCGCGGAGGACGACGCAGACGCGGGCGTCGCCGCGATGCGTGAGGTAACCGCGCGGGACGTCGCGATCGGCATATCGGCGAGCGGCGCGGCTCCGTTCGTCATAGCCGCGCTTCGCAGAGCGCGCGCCGCCGGCGCGATAACCGTCGGCATTGCGAACGACCCACATGCGGCCTTATTCACCGTTAGCGACATGCACGTGGCGCTCGAGACGGGTGCCGAACCGATCGCCGGTTCGACTCGGCTCCTCGCCGGCACCGCGCAGAAACTCGTGCTCAACGCGATCTCGACCGCGACCATGGTGCGCTTGGGCAAGGTTTACGATAATTTCATGGTCGACGTCGTGGCGACCAACGCCAAACTGCATCGCCGTGCGCTTCGATTGCTTACGGAACTCGCGGGCGTCGAAGGGTCGCGGGCTGCGGCGTTACTGGAGGCGTCGGGCGGGAGCGTCAAGGTCGCGGTTGCGATGGTCCGCCGCGATCTCAGTGCCGCCGATGCGCGATCCTTATTGGCGCGACACGATGGCTTCCTACGCCACGCACTGGAGCCGCTCGGCTGATCGCACGCGCATCCGCAACGGTGTTTGCCTGTGCCATCGTGATCGGCGCCGCGGCCCATTCGAGCTACACTCGCGCAAGCGATGCATCGGCTGGGAGCGTGCTGCCCACGCCTTTTTCGATCGCCTTCGTTCCGCTCGACGACCGGCCGGTAACGTATCAGTTACCGGTCGCGCTCGGTACGATCGCGGGACAGCGCGTCGTCACGCCGCCGCGCGCGCTCCTCGGCAATTACCTTCAGCCCGGCGACGGTGACGCGATCCTCGCCTGGCTCAATTCCCCGGAGACCGACGGCGCGAACGCACTCGTCGCGTCGCTCGACATGATCGCGTACGGCGGACTCGTCGCCGCGCGCGTTCCCGACGTTTCGTCCGGCGATGCGTACGCGCGACTGCGTACGCTCGCGGCAGCACGGAGCCGGCGTTCGCTCGGCTTCGCCGGCGCGTTCGGCACGATCATGCGCCTGGCGCCGACGGGGGTACCGCAGGTGGGAGCGGCGCGCGCGTATTATGCGACGGGCGATACGGTCGACGATCTGCAGGCGTATGCGAATCTGCCGGACCCGCCGGTCACGCAAGCCGACCGTGACAAGGCGGAACGCTTGCGGCAACGCATCGGGCGACCCGTGCTCGCCCGCTATCTCGCCGCACGCGCTCGCGATCGTCGCGTCGACGAATGGGCGTTGCAATTAGCGGCCGAAGGCGGGTTCGACCGCATCGTGCTCGGGCAAGACGACGCCGGACCGACGGGACTGCACCTGCGCGACGTCGCGGCCCTGCGCCGCGTCGCGCACGACTTTGCGCTCGGCGACCGCGCTTCCATCGAGCCCGGCGCCGACGAACTCGGGATGGTGTTGCTCGCGCAAGCGTTCGCCCGTAACGTGCGTTGGCGTCCGACGGTGCGCGTGGTGTACTCGCGCCCGGACGGCGGCAGCGTTAGCGACCGGCTCGAATTCGAACCGGTCGACGCGACGATCGAGCGATTGATCGCCGCGTGCGGGGCGGCGCGGGTCGCGACCGGCGGCGATATCGCGTTATTCGTTCGCGTCTCCGACACGAGCGACGCCGACGAGCGCACGTTCGAGGATGCAATCGCGGAAGCCGCGCCGCACGGTGGTGCGACCGTTGCGGACCTCACGTTTCTCGACGGCGACCCGGGCCCCGCACAACGTGCGTTGACCGACGCCCTGGTCGCGCGCGAGCTTGCCGGGCGGCTCGACGGCTTCGCCTCGTGGAATACCGATGCGAATACCGTCGGAACGGCACTCGCCGTCGCGATCGCCGCCGGGGCCGGGCGCCGGGCCGGCCGGCTCGACGAACGGGCGCTGGCGCAGTTCATGCTCAATCGCTATATCGACGATTATGCGTTCCATCAGTTCGTCCGGCCGCAGTTGAACCGTAGTCTTCGCGCCGAAGGCATCGATACGTCGCTGCTGCTGCCGGCCGTCGCCCGCCAAGCGTCGTCCGCTAATCGCGCGGCGCTATGGCCCCACGCACTCGAGTTGATGGCGAAGATCTATCCGCAGTATCGCGACGGCGGACTGACGATCACGTTGCCGTGGGATCGCACCTTTGAAACGCAAATCGACGTCCGTCTCAAACCGGTGGCCCCGTGACGAGCGACGGCGAGCCGCTCGAAAGCCGGCGACCGCGAGCGTCGATCGCGACGAAACGCGGGGATGCCGGCGAGACGCGACTCGTCGACGGTTCCAATGTCTCCAAAGCCGATGCGCGCGTCGAGGCTTATGGTGCCATCGACGAACTGAACGCAGTACTCGGCGTCGCGCGTGCGTTCTGTGAAGACGACGAGATCGCGCTCGACGTGCGCGAGATTCAGCGTGACCTGTTCGCGATCGGCGCGGCGATATCGACGAAGGCGGGATCTCCAGACGTACCGCTCATCGGCCGCGACATGGTCGAGCGGCTCGACGCACTGGTGGCGCGGTACGAGGCGGAGCCCGGCGTTGCCGGCGATTGGACGTTACCGGGCGAGTACCGCGGCTCGGCGGCATTCGAAGTCGCACGAACGGTCTGCCGCCGGGCGGAACGTGCCACCGTCCGCTACGTTACGAGCGGCGGGCGACTGCAGCCGAACCTGCTCGCCTACCTCAACCGCCTTAGCGACGTAATCTGGCTTTGCGCGCGCGTGGTCGAAGCACGAGCCGGTGTCGACGCACGCCTGCGCGACGAGCGGCATCCCGGCCCACCGTGGTCTCGGGCTTGGTAAGCGCGTTAGGCAGGCGCGACAGGGTTCGTTCCCCTTTCGCGGACGCTTCAAAGTTTCGTGCGGCATGGCTCGACGTTCGCGCGCCGACGCCGGCCGCAGCGCTGCGTTTCGACTCTTGGATGCGCTCGACATCGAATTCGTCGAGGTGATCGTGCTCGTCATCATCGTGCGCTACCTCGAGTTCGCGCTTTGCCGCGAGCCCGACGCTCCGCTGGGCCTGGCGCTGTCGGAGCATACGCCGCCACCGTAGCCGGCGATCGCGTAACTGCTTCTTAACTCGGCGACGGGCGGGATGTGTCGTACATCGCTCGCCCGAGTACCTGGAACGGGAGATACTATCTTCACCGAACTCCACGCGCGCACCGCGGGCGACGCGGGGTGGTGAAGTTCTGCGGATGTCGCTGCCACGGAAAAGTGCGCCGAAAATCGGGGCCCAGCGGGCACCAGGCAAATAATCCGGCCGGCAGCGGCACCAGGTCAACGACGGTGAGGCCCCGACCGGCTGGGCGTGCATGGCGGCGCGTGGTTTACGGATTCCGTTTTCAGCGCGACATTGCGTGCTGAATCGCCCGCATTTGCGAGTCGGCAAGAAAGCCCGGGGGGCTCATGACCGCGACGCGTGTGCCGTGGGCTACCCACGTTGTTGGCGTCATGGCCTGCCCCGCGAAGGAGCCGTGCAGTATGATCGGTCGTTCATGGCGACTGGATGGTGCCGGCGGCTCGAGCGGGCTCAACCGCGGCAACTCCCTGTCTCCGGGTGCGCGGACGGTCAGCAACGTCGCGGCGAGCGGCCGTGAGGCCTTCGTTTCGACAATCATCACTTCACGCCCGGGCGCCACTCCGTGGATTTCGAATATGACACTCGCATTCGAAGGGGACGCGTCCCCAGCCATTTCCTCCACGGTTACGATCGGAGCGCCGCGAATCGGCGGCGGCTCGATTATCGCAAAAGGCATGTCAGCCCGGGCGTGCTCGATGTCGACCACACGGATCGTCAGCGGCGTCGTTCGCCCGGCGGCGAGCGTGAACGCCGCAAAGACTCGCTGGACTTCCGCCACGACGGCCGAGATATCGAACGCAACGAAGAGCAACGCAATTATGGCCGCGACCGACGCTGGGATGAGCCAGGGTTTTTCAGCCGCGCGTCGTTTTCCAAACGTATCCTCTCGACGGCGCGATACGATGGCCGCGGCGTCGAGATCGGGCACGTCGACCGCGTCGCAGTAGGCGACGACGGCTGCGGCGATCGGATCCGCCGAACGCTTTTGGTTCATCCTCATAGTTCCTGGGCGCGATGGATTGAGGAACCGGCGGCCCCGCGTCCGGGATGGAGCAGCGTCCGCAGCTGTCGACGTGCCACCATTAGTCGCCAGCGCGCCGTTACGGGCGACGTCCCCGTGATTCGGCGATTTCTGCGCTGCTCATCCCGAAGTAATAGTGCAACACGACGGTCACACGTAGCGCCGGTCTGAGTGCGTCGATGGCTCGCCGCACGTCGATGCGATCGTCTTGGCGGCCGGCGTCATCGTACGTCGGCTCACCCCGGTCGGGCAAACTCTTCTGAACCGGCAGTTCGCGGGCCCTGGCTCGTAACCGCTGCTTCGCTTCGTTGACGACGATACGGTAAAACCACGCGGCGAAAAGTTCGGGACGGTGCAGCGTACGGATTGCGGAAAGCGTGCGTGCACAAGCCTCCTGAGCGGCATCTTCGGCAGCCGCGGACTCGCCCAGCATCGATCGAGCGAGCCGATACGCATCGGGCCATACGACGCGAATGAGCGTCGTCAGTGCTTCCCGGTCGCCGGAGCGCGCGGCGTTTACCAACGATGCTGGTACTTCCAGACGAAAACCCTCGCCTCTACGTAAGCGCCGACGCGCGTGCAACCCGTGCAGAAGATGCGCGGCGGCCCCAAAACGTTGGCGTCGTGGCTAGAAAATTTCCCTTCGGCCGGTTCCAACGAAAGATCCGTCCCGTGCATCTTATCGGTGTATAGCGTGCAGACGACCATTTCTCTTGGAGGCATCGTGAATTTTCAAGTCGCCGCGTTCGTGGCCATCGGACTGTTGACGGAGGTCGGCGCGACCGATGCGCAGACAACCGCCCCCGCGATGCAGCGCGCCGTGCTCGCTGCGCCGAACGCCATGCCGTCGCGACCCGCTGTTCCTGGCGACGACCGCTTTGCGGTCGCGGATTTCGATGGCGCCGAACGAGCCTATCGCTCTCTGCTAAAAGACGGTGCGCAAAATAGCGGCGCGGAACTGGGGCTCGCTCGCATCGCTCTTTACCGCAACGAACTCGATGATGCGGAGCGTTACGCGCACGCCCTTTCGGCCGACGACCCGACCGATCCGCGTGCGAACGTCCTCCTCAAAGCAATTGGCGACCGGCGCGACGATGGTCGAAACTATCGCGTCGCCATGACGGGCGAAGAGGTCGACGTGCCCTTTCAAATCGACCCGGTGCCCGAAATCGACGCGCTCGTTAACGGCAAGCCGGCACATCTGCTCCTCGATACCGGCGGCCCCGGCCTCGATCTCACTCCGGCGTTTGCGAAGGCGCTCGGGGTCGAAACGCAACGGGGCGGCGAAGCCCTGTTCGCCGGCGGCCGCCCCGGTTTTTTCAGCATCGGGCACATCGACCGGCTGGACCTCGGCGGCGCATCGATCCGCTCGCTTCCGATCACGGTGACGGAGCAACCTCCGATCAGTCCCGGAAGCCGACCCGGCATCGACGGCGTGATCGGAACCAAGATCCTGTACCGCTTTTTGTCGACGATCGACCATGTGAACCGCCGGCTCGTTCTCCGCCGCAAAACCGCCTCGGCAACGTTCGACGCGGCCGCCGAAGCTCGGGGCGCCATCATCCTTCCCATGTTGCTCGTGCCCGATCACACGATTTTCGCTCGGGCACGTGTCAACGATGCACCGGAGGCGCTCTTCAATGTCGACACCGGTGGTCCCGGAATTGGGGTCGACGTATCCAAGGCCGAAGTTGCTGCGGCGGGAGTCGTCCCCGATGCTTCGCGAGCCGAAACGATCCTCGGCGGCGGTGGTCCAACGCGTATCTTGCCGTTTACGGCGAACGTAACCTTAGGTCGGCGAACGATGCGGCAAGTACCGGGTGTCTATCTTCCTGACGGCGACATGCACCGCATCTTCCCCTTCCGGGTCGCCGGCGCGATCTCACAAGAACTGTTCAAACGCGGCGCGCTTACGTTCGACTTTTGCGCGATGAAACTCATTTTCGATGCGCCGCCGGAACCATAATTTTACGTCGAACATGCGACGTTGCGCGCAAAGGTTAACGCCGGTATGCGGCCTCTAAAGGGCCGCGTTCAGAGATCAACATCCGCCGAATTCGACGCACGCCTGCGCGACGAGCGGCATCCCGGCCCACCGTGGTCTCGCGCTTGGTAAGCGTAAGGCGAAAGTGCGTGAATCGCGGAGTAGCTTCGACTCGACGACGTAAGAAGGCACGAAGGCAATTCTGCGAAACGGGAGCCTTGCAAACGCAACGACCTATTGGAGGAGTCGAGCGCACGAATAACGTGTCGCTCCCAAGCGTGTCAAGAGATGACTGGTATCGTCTTACAAAGTGGAACCCGGAGCACGAGGCGAACTTTCGTGCGCGCCTGAAACGATCGCGGACGGCTTACCATAAAGCCCAATACCTGCGAATCCAAGCCTCCACATTATTAGAAGCCGGCCTTGCGTCGGCCGCGCTTTCTTTACTCGACGAAATCTCAGAGAAGTATGCAGAGGAATGTGAGGCGAGCGTCCCGTTATGCCGCGCGCAGGCGTTATGGGTGTTGGGCGATAAGCCGCGTTCCTTCGAGTCCTACATGGAGGCCCTCGACGCGCAACGCCGGTCACCGACCCGATATCGCGTAGCCCTTTCTTTTGCCGAACATTTCCACGACTACGAAGACGGTGCACATCGGTGCAAATTAATATCGTTACTTGATGAAGAACTGGAGCACGATCGCGGAGCTTCGATGTTTCCCCATTTGCAATACCGCTACGCGGTTGTTTCTGCGCGGCTTACTGAAGGGCTCGGACAACTCGAGATGGCGGCGGCCTTTGCACGAGCGGCTCTCGATGCCTCCGATCGCAAGCACTCGGGTTTTGCGAATCATCCCGAGCTCGGCCTCGTTGATTCCAAGAACGACTTGATCACGTTTTGGCTGCGCAAGCTAGCGACTACTCAAGCCGGAAATGCTCGACGGCGTTAAACGACGCGCTTAGCTACCATAGGCCTTGGGAACAACAGCGTTCGTCCCTTGGAGGCCATCATCACCACTCGTCGCCCCGCTCTCGCTGCTGCCCTTAGAACTTCGTTCGGCGCTTGGCTCGACGATCGCGCGCCGACGCTCGCCGGAGCGCTCGCGTTCTCGACGATCTTCGCACTCGCGCCCCTCTTCGTCATCATTATGGCCGTCACAGGTCACTTCGTGAATAGCGACGCGATCCAACAGCACTTGATCAATCAGGCGAGTCATGCGGTGGGACACGACTCGGCGACCGCGCTGCAGGAAATGGTCAAAGCGGCGCGCGCGAATGCGAATACGACGACGATCTTCGGAGTCATCGGCTGGGTGACGCTTTTCGGTGCTGCGTCCGGCATCTTTCTCACGTTGCAAGACGCACTCAACATCATCTGGCACGTCGAAGCGAAGAAGAATGAACCGATCGGCAAGGTCTTGCGCGAACGAGGCGGCGCGCTGCTCATGGTGTTCGCGATGGCGCTCGTGCTGGTGCTGACGTTTGCGGGAGACGCGACCGTCGCCGTTGCGGTCGGCGCGCTCAGCGGTAACGCCTTCATCGCAAATTTTGGTTGGTTAATCAAAGTCGCGAGTACCTTCGTTTCGCTCGGCATCGCGACCGTGGTCTTCGCGCTCGTCTTCAAAGTACTGCCGCAGCCCAAGATCGCCTGGCGTGACGTTTGGGAAGGCGCCGCAGTTAGCGCGGTGCTGTTTATCGCAGGACAATGGGCGATCGCGCTCTTTCTCAATATCGCGGGTCTTACAAAAGGCTACGGAGCCGCCGGATCGCTGCTCGCGCTGCTTCTCTGGGTGTATGTGTCGGCGATGTTCTTGTTCTTCGGCGCCGAGGTGGTCAAGCTGCGGTCGCAGGGCACGGCCGGATAAGAGGCCGGACGCGAGCCTATCGCGCGGGCTGACACAACTCGACGAGCGAGCCGCCGGTGCTTTTCGGATGGAGGAAAGCGATCGTATTGCCGTGAGCGCCACGACGCGGAACCTCATCGATGAGCCGCACGCCCTTCGCGCGCAGCCTGGCCAACTCGGCCGAAATGTCGGCCACGCGATAGGCGGTATGGTGCAGCTTCGTCTCGGCGTCGCCGCGGAAGCGTGCGATCGGCGACGATTCGTCGAACGGGCGCAGCAGTTCGACGATCGAGTCGCCGGCTCGTAATCCGACGGCTTCGACCCCTTGATCGGCGATCGTCTCGCGATAGACGCGCTCGAAGCCGAGCGTGTCCACGTAGAGCCGCAACGTTGCATCCAGGTCGCGCACCACGAGCGCGACGTGGTCGATTGCGTAGCCGTTCACGCGACCTCCATCGCGACGTGCTTACCGAACACGACGCGCAGCACGTTACAGATCTCACCGAGCGTCGCGCCGACGTCCACGGCATCCACGAAGCGCGGCATGAGATTGGCCGTACCTTCGGCCGCGAGCCGTACGTCGTCGAGTCGCGCGGCGACCGCCGAGTCGTCGCGCTCCGCGCGGTAGCGCCGCACGCGTTCGACTTGCTGACGTTCGAGCACCGGATCGATCTGCTGCAACTCCATCTCGATGCCGCCGGCCTCGGGTTCCGCGAAGGCGTTCACGCCGACCACGACGCTCGTGCGCTCCTCGATCGAACGCTGCGCGCGGTACGCCGACTCGGCGATGCGCGCTTGCATCCAGCCGGCTTCGATGGCCTCGACCGACCCGCCGAGTTCGTCCACTTCGGCGATGAGCGCGCGCGCTCGCGCATCGATCTGGGCCGTGAGCGATTCGACGTAATACGAACCGGCGAGCGGGTCGACCACGTCGGCGGCGCCGCTTTCATAGCCGATGATCTGTTGCGTGCGTAACGCCAGTCGCGCCGATTCGGCGGTCGGCAATGCGAGCGCCTCGTCTTTGCCGTTGGTATGAAGGGATTGGGTGCCGCCTAAGACCGCGGCAAGGGCCTGAAGCGTTACCCGCACGACGTTATTATCGGGCTCTTGAGCGGTTAGGGTCGAGCCGCCGGTTTGCGTGTGGAAGCGTAGCATCTGGGACCGTGGATCGGTCGATCCGAACTCGTCGCGCACGATGTGCGCCCAAATTCCACGCGCGGCGCGAAACTTCGCGACCTCTTCGAAGAAATCGTTATGCGCGTTCCAGAAGAACGAGATGCGCGGCGCAACCACATCGACGGCAAGCCCGGCGTCGCGGGCGGCGCGCAAGTATGCCTTCGCATTCGAGAGCGTAAAAGCGACCTCTTCGACGGCCGTCGAACCGGCTTCGCGGATATGGTAGCCGGAGATCGAGATCGTATTCCATTGCGGAACTTCAGCCGCGCAATAAGCCATTACATCCGTCACGAGCCGCATCGAGGGCTTCGGCGGGTAGATGTACGTCCCGCGCGCGACGTACTCTTTGAGCACGTCGTTCTGAATCGTGCCGCCGAGCTTCGCGAAGCCGATGCCGCGGCGGCGGGCGACGGCGAGTACCATTGCCAGGAGAATCGACGCCGGTGCGTTGATCGTCATCGACACGGTTACTTCATCGAGCGGTATGCCGTCGAACAACGTTTCGACATCGCGCACGTGATCGATCGCAACCCCGACGCGTCCGACTTCGCCTCGCGCGATCGGTGCGTCGGAATCGTGGCCGAGCTGGGTCGGCAAATCGAAGGCGACCGAGAGCCCCGTGGTTCCACGTGCGAGCAAGTACCGGTAACGCGCGTTGGATTCGGCAGCGGTCGCGAAGCCGGCATATTGCCGCATCGTCCAGAGCCGTCCGCCATACCCCTCCGGCCGAAGGCCGCGTACGAACGGGAACGCACCGGGCTCTCCCGGGTCGTACGTCGTGCGTGCCGTGGCGAGATCGCGCTCGTCGTAGCGAGCTTGCAGCGGCACGCCGCTTCCGTTTTCGGTGCGTGCGGCCCCAGGCCGCCGTCCGTTACTTGCCATACGGCTGCCTTCGCGGCGCGGTGGCCGCGCGCCCCGCGACAGGCGCACGCCGCCCGGCGGCGGAACGTCTGCGCCGAATCGATCATGACCGACGTACGTGAGATCGACGTCGCGTTTCCGGCGAGGCCGGAAAGCGCGCCGCGCTTCCGCCGCTCGCTGCGGGCGTTCCTCGAGCGTTCGCGCATCGAACGGGATCGGATCGAAGACGTCGTTTTGGCGGCGGGCGAAGCCGCGGGCAACGCCATAGAGCACGCTTACGGACAAGCAAGCGGGACGTTCCGGTTGATTGCCTACGAGCGCGACTCGCGGTTGATCGTTGAGATCCGGGACGGTGGCCGTTGGAGACTCGAGGGCGACCCGGCACGGGGCCGCGGCCTCGGCATTATGCGCGCGCTGGTCGATCGGGTGGCGATCGAGAGCACGCGCGCCGGCACGAGCGTCCGGCTAGAGCTCGCTCTGGCTCGGCGCTAAGCCGGGACGCCCGCTACGGTGACGCGACGATCCGTTGCGACAGATGAGTGAATAACGGGTCGCCGAGCTGCCACAGTAAGAAGCTGAACTGATCGGCCAGCAGTTGGTTTGCTTGGTTGCGCGTCGTTGCCATAAATCCGTGTCCTGCGTCGTAATCTACCCGCAGCAGCACGGGCCGTTTACTCGTACTGGCCGCTTGAAGCGCCGCTGCGAACTTCGCCAATTCCCACGGAGAGACGCGTGGATCGTTGATGCCGGTGTTCAGCATGACGGCAGGATACTTCGTCCCGCGCTTCACGTTGAGGTACGCGTCCATGTTGAGCAGCGGCGCGACTTGCGACGGAATCTTGACGCTGCCGAACTCGGGCACGTTCGGCGGGCCGTTGGGAGAATATTCCGAACGTACGGCGTCGCTAACGCCGACGATGTCGAGCGCCGCTGCGAACAATTCGGGGTGTTGCGTTATGGCGCGGCCGATCGTGATGCCGCCCGCACTCGTGCCTTCGCCCGCGAGGTGCTGCGGAGACGTAAACTTTCGCTCGACGAGATAGCGGCCGCACGCGACGAAATCGTCGATCGTATGCTGCTTTGTCGCGAGCATGCCGGCGCGATGCCAATCCTCGCCGAACCAGCCGCCGCCGCGCACGTGGCAGATCGCGTACACGCCGCCGCGCTCGAGCCACACGAAGCGCGAGCCCAGGAACGCCGGCGTGATCTCGATCCCGTACGAGCCGTAGCCTTCCAAATAGGCCGGATGCGAGCCGTCGAGCGGCAAGCCTTTCGAATACACGATGGAGATCGGCACCTTCGTGCCGTCGGCGCTCGTCGCCGTTTCTTCGCTCGCGGTGTAACGGGACGTATCGATCGAGGACGGCGGACGCAGCCCCGTATCGCTCACCGTTCCGTCGGCGCCGGCGAGATAGTATCGCTGCGACGTCGTCCAATTGGCGAGGTCGAACGTGACGCCATCGACGCGGGGGTCGGTCGAAATCGAACCGACCGCTCCGGCGAACGGCGTCGTCAGCGTCGATGGGGATCCCGAGGTCTTACCGTCCGGTGCGAGCGCGAAGCGCTGCACCGTACCGAAGCCGCCGTTACGCGAACGGACGTACAAACCGTCTTTGGCAACGCCAATCTGTTCGATGACCGCCTGCGATGGCACGGTAACGTCGGTCGCATGCAGCAGATCGGGATGGACGAGCGGCGTGGCGACGACTTTGAAATTCGACGCATCCTTATGCGTGAGCAGGTACGCCGTCTCGCCTTTGAAGTCGAAGCCCGTTACTTGATCTGCGACGTCGGCCAGCTTCTGCCACGGAACCTCCGGATTCGCAACGTCCTTCTCGAGTTTGACGTAGAGCGTTTGCTCGTTCTGCACGCCGTGATTGATCGCGCCGATGGCATACGGCGACGCGGGCGTGGTGACGACGGACGGAAAATCGATCGGAACGATGTCGGTGGAATGGCCGACGCCGAATCCGAGCACCGCCGGATCTTGTTCGGGATCTCTGCCGAGCACGTGCAGGTAGACGACGGGCTTGAGCTCGCCCTCGTTCGGCGACTGGCCGGGGGCGAGCTTTGGAAAGCGCAGGTAATAGAATGACGCGTCGTCGGATCGCCAACTGGTGACGCCGAGGTACTTCGTGCGGTCGATCGCATCGGGCAGCACGTTGCCGGTCGCCGTCTCCACGATCCGCAGGGTTGCCGCTTCCGAGCCGCCTTCGGTCGCGCCGTAACTCACGTACTTGCCGTCGTACGAGGGCGCGAAGTATTCGAGCGAATAATGCTGCCCGGGTTTGGTGACGAGCTTATCTGGGTCTACGAGCACGCGCTCGTCCGTCGACCCGACGCGACGCACGAACAAGCGCAGCGTATTTTCGCCCGGATTGCGTTTCTCGTAGAAGAAGTAGTCGCCGTCGCGCTGGACGCCCGTTACCGCCGCGCCCGCGTTACTGAGCGCATCGATTCGGGAGAGCAACGTGGCCCGCCCGGGCTCGAGCTTACGCAGGACGGCGCGCGCATACGCATTCTGTGCCTTGAAGTACGCCTGCACTTTAGGATCCGTCATGTTCTCGAAATAGCGGTAGGCGTCCGTAACCTTCGTGCCCGCATAGTCGTCGACGACCGGACGTTTGGCAGCAGCCGGCGGCGGCTGTGGCCAAGCACTCGACGCCGACGCGGCGCGAGCGTCCGGGCTTAACGCCAACGTGCACATGGCGAGCGTGGCAAGCGTCGAAACGACACGATTCATCGCATTACCTTTCTCTTTGCGAAGTTAGCGGCCCCCCACGCGTAGATCGCCGCAAGTGCGAGACTGCCGGGCATGGGCGCTAGCGTCTTCCAGGTCGCCGGAATATTCCCGCGCACTACTTCGATGCCGGGGAGGATGACGGCAAGGAGCTGGTCGAGCGCAACGAGCCACAGCAACGGCGCGAAGCGCGAAAGGTCGCGCACGAGAGCCACGTACACCAGCACGACGACCGCAAACTCGCCGCCGACGATGGTCGTTAGCGCCGGGTCTCTCACCGGAACGTCGAGCAACGCGCCGATAAATGGTTGGAATAGCAGCGCCAGAATCGCGACGAAGCCGTCGATGCAGGCGCCGACGATGAGCGCCACCCGCAGGATGGCCAGTGCCTGGCTCTTACGCAAGCGTAACGAGCGGTGCGTTGGCCTCGACGGTCGCGCCGGTTTCGGCGTGCACGGCGGCCACGGTGCCCGCGTGGTGCGCGCGGATTTCATTCATCATTTTCATCGCCTCGACCACGGCGACGATACTGCCTGCCTCCACCGTCTCACCCGCGGCCACGCGCATTTCGATAACGACCCCATGCATCGGCGATACGATGTCGTTGCCGCCGGGAGCACGCCCGTTCTGCATGCCGCGAGCAGGCTTCGGTGCAGCGGAAAGGCGAGGCGAGGTCCCCTGTGCGGCCCGCGCGCGTTCCGCCGGCATGTCGAGCAGCCGCACGCGGAAGAGCCGGTCGTTCACTTCCACGCGCACGATGTCCGGAGCGCCCGCCGATGCGTCGGCGGTCACGGTCTGCGCAGCGAGCACTGTCTCTTCCGGCGGCGTCCAGTTCGCGGCGAACGCTTCTAGGGTGGCCGTGCCGTAGCTGCCGTCGGCGACGGCGGGCGCATCGCCGAGCGCCCGCAGAAACGCAAGCGTCGTGGGCACGCCGGATACGCGATAATCGTCGATCGCCCGGCGCAGACGTGCTTGCGCTTCACTGCGATTGGGTGCCCAGACGATCAGCTTTGCGATCATCGAGTCGTAGTCGGGCGAGATCGTCGTGCCGAGCGTCGCCGCGGCGTCGACCCGAATGCCGAGGCCGGCCGGTTCGCGGTAGGCGCTAATCGTGCCGGGCGCCGGACGGAAATTCGCCGCCGGATCTTCGGCGTTGACGCGAACTTCGATCGCATGGCCGCGAAAACGTACGTCGTCTTGCGTGTAACCGAGTGGCTCGCCCGCGGCCACGCGAATCTGCTCGCGTATGAGGTCGAGGCCGCTCGTCATTTCGCTAATCGTATGCTCGACTTGGATGCGCGTGTTCATCTCGAGAAAGAAAAATTCGTCGCCCGCGACGAGCGTTTCGATCGTGCCGACACTGTCGTAGCCGATGGCGCGCGCCGCGCGCAGACCCGCCGCGCGCAGTCCATCGCGTACGTGCTCGGAGACGAGCGCCGGCGTCTCTTCGTAGAGTTTTTGATGCCGGCGCTGTAACGAACAGTCGCGTTCACCCACATGAACGACGCCGCCGTGTTTATCGGCGAGGATCTGCAATTCGACGTGTTTGGGATTGTCGAGATAGCGTTCGGCGTACACGACCGGATTCTTGAAGTACGCTTCGGCCTCGCGCGTCGCGGTCGAAAAGGCGCCCTCAATCTCGTCCTCCGTGCGCGCGACTTTGAGGCCCTTGCCGCCGCCGCCGCCCGAAGCCTTGAGCGCCAAGGGAAGTCCGTATTCGCGTGCGGCCGCTCGCGCAGCCGCGACCGACTCGAGCGGCGCCGTAGCGCCCGGAACCACGGGTACGCCCGCAGCGATCATCGCCTGCCGCGAGCGGATCTTATCGCCCATCGCGTCGATGGCGCCGGGATGAGGTCCGACCCAGATCAATCCGGCCTCGCCCACCGCTCGCGCGAACCCCGCGTTCTCGGCGAGGAAGCCGTAGCCCGGATGCACCGCATCCGCGCCGGCCTGCCGTGCCACTTCGAGCACTCTGTCGACGTTCAGATAACTTTGTGCGGCCGCCGCCGGACCGATTACGTACGCTTCGTCCGCGTAGCCGACATGCAGCGCGTCACGGTCGGCTTCGGAGTACACGGCGATCGTGCGCAGTCCCATTTCGCGCGCGGTACGCATGACCCGAAGCGCGATTTCGCCGCGGTTCGCTACCAAGATCGCCTTCATTGCAGATCCGTCTCGACGCCCTCACGCCTGGAAGCGCGTCGCCAAGCCGAAACGCCGGTACGGGCATCCGGTCCGGAAGGCGGCTTCGTTGCGCTGCCTTGCGCACGGGCGCTGATGACGGCGAGCACGGCGGCGATTTCGTCCTCAGTCACGGCGTCGCCGCGGCTTCCGGATACATGCCCATCGCATGATAACCCGCGTCGACGAAGTGAACGCCGGCCGTGATCGCGGCCGATAGGTCCGACGCGAGATAGACCGCCGTTTTGCCGACGTCTTCGGCGGTAACGTTGCGGCGCAGCGGCGCGGCGGCCGACACTTTGTCGAGCATTTTTCGGAAGTCACGAACTTGTCGCGAACTCGCCGTGCTGATCGGACCGGCCGAAATCGCGTTGACGCGAATGCCGCGGTCGCCGAGATCGTACGCGAGATAGCGGACGATCGACTCGAGTGCCGCCTTGACGATGCCGGCCACGTTGTAATTGGGAACGATCGTCGTCGAGCCGAAATAGGTGAGCGCCATAATGCTGCCGCCATCGGCGAGCACGTCGACGAGCGCGTTCGTGAGCGCGATCAACGAATACGACGAGATTTCGGCCGCCTGCGCGAATCCGGCGCGCGACGTCGTGTAGACCTTGCCCGCGAGGTCTTCCTTATTGACGAAGGCGATCGAATGCACGAGCGTATCGAGGCGTCCGTAGTCCGCGCGGACGGCGTTCGCGAGCGCTTCGAGCGACGCGTCGGAAGCGACGTCGCATTCGTACGCCGAGCCTTCCAGCTCCGTGGCAAGCTTCTGCACTTCATCGCGGACCCGCTCACCCTGATAGGTGAGTACGACTTTCGCACCATGCGATCGCAGCGCCCGGGCTATGCCGGTCGCGATGCTCCAACGATTGGCCACGCCCGTAACGAGCGCCGTCTTGCCGTCGAGTAACGCCACGGAGTTGCAGTATGGTACGCGGGGAACGCCGGGACCTTGAAAGAGCCGGCTAGGCGCGAGGCGGCGAAAAATCGTGTAGTCGAGGAACCGTCGTTTCGCGATACACGTCGTCGAGCGACAAGCCGCCGTCGATGATACCGGGCAGCACCAAACGCTCGACGGGTCCGTGCGTTTCGAATCGTCCTGCCGCATTGCGCTCGTAAACGCGAATGGCCCGGCGGCGCGAATCGATCACCACATAATGCGTCAACTCGGCGATTGCCTGATAGGCGTCCAGTTTATACGTGGTATCCTCCGCAGCAGTCGCCGGCGAAAGAATCTCAACGACGAGCCACGGGTATCGAACGACGGCCTCTCCCTGCTCGTCGCAACCGCCTCGATCGCGCTCGTCGCAGGTCACGACGAAATCTGGAATGACCCGGTCGCCTGCGGGCGTGACGACCTTCGCGTCGCCGACGAAATAGTCGCAGCCGCGCTGCCGGGCGGAAGGACCCAGGCTCGTCGTCAGGTTGCCGGCGATCCGCGCGTGATTCTTGCTGGGCAGGGCAAGTGCGACCGCAAACCCATCGCGATATTCGAGACGCTCCACAGAGACGGCTTCCAACTCCAAGTATTCTTCTCGGGTTAGCCGGCGAGGCTCTGGTCGTTCCACAGCGCTAGTATAGCATTGCGCGCGACGCCACGTCGTTGCCGCCCATCGTCATCGTTAGCCACTACGCAAACGACGCCTTACTGCGGAGGTACGTACGAACATAACGGCCCACCGGCTAGAGACGATGAGCTTTCAGCTCAGGCGTCGTACCATAAAGCTCCAGTACATGCTAGATCCTCGGCACGAACGCATCTCGCTCGCGGACTTCCTTAAGTGGGAGCAGCAGCAGCCCGAGCGCTTCGAGTGGATCGACGGGATCATCGTTCCTTGCGCCGGCGTCAGCTTCGAACACGCGACAATCGCCACGAACCTAAGTGCAATCTTTCACATGGCGGTTGCCGGCGGAGCTCGGGGACGCGATCTCGGATCCTTCTACGCTGACTTGTTCGTCTCGTGCGTCTTAAGCGATCGCACCGGGAAGGCGGCGCATTTCCCCACCGTCGTGGTCGAAATATTGTCCGAGCACATGGGTAGAGAGTTCACGACCAAGAAGCGCGCTTATCTCGGTTCTGCGAACTTGCGCGATTATCTGATCGTCGACTCGACGAGCCGATGTGTGTACCGGTTTAGTTGGAAGCAAGACGGCGACCGGCTTGGACTCTTCACTAGTGAACAACAGCACGGCCCGGTCAGCGTTTCCTCACTTGCCCTCGACGTGACCTTCGACCAAATCTACGCCGGAACCGACGTCCCGGCGATACCTCACCCAATCCGTCCGCAAGATGAGAAAACGGAAGTTTTTCTCGACTAGCAGGCCTTAGCGCGATCGCTCTCGCGTACGCGTCATAGCGGGATGTTTCCGTGCTTGCGTTTGGGGCGCTCGACGCGTTTGTCCGCGAGCATGCGGAGCGCGCGTGAAACGGCGCGACGGGTCTTACTCGCCTCGATGACGTCGTCGACGTAGCCGCGGCTTGCGGCGACGTACGGGTTGGCGAAGCGGCGCTCGTAGTCGGCGATCAGCTCCGCTTCTCGTGCGGCGGGATCGCCGGCGCCGGCGATCTCGCGCCGGAAGATCGTCTTGACCGCGCCGGCCGCCCCCATGACCGCGATCTCGGCGGTCGGCCAGGCGATGTTGTAATCGGCCCGGATGTGTTTGCTCGCCATGACGTCGTAGGCGCCGCCGTACGCCTTACGCGTGATGATCGTGATCTTCGGCACCGTGGCCTCGGCAAACGCATACAATAACTTCGCGCCGTGTTTGATGATGCCGCCGTATTCTTGCGCGGTGCCCGGCAAAAAGCCGGGCACGTCGACGAAAGTGACGAGCGGGATGTTGAAGGCATCGCAAAAGCGCACGAAACGCGCTGCTTTGCGGGACGAGTCGATGTCGAGTACGCCCGCCAAGAATTTCGGCTGGTTCGCTACGATGCCGACGGTGCCGCCGTCGATGCGGCCGAATCCGATGACGATGTTCCGCGCGTATAGCCCGCCGATCTCGAAGAAGTCGCCGTCGTCGAGCAGCGCACGTACCGCCGTCTCGATGTCGTACGGCTTATTCGGCGCGTCGGGGATCAAGTCGTCGAGTTCCGGTATGAGCCGGTCCGGATCGTCGTCGCCGGCGTAGCGCGGAGCGTCTTCCAGATTATTCTGCGGCAAGAACGACAGCAGCCGCTGCGTCTGTTCCGTCATTTCGTCTTCGTCCGTGGCGATGAGATCCGTAACACCGCTCTTTGTCGCGTGCGTGTAGGCCCCACCGAGCTCTTCGAACGTAACGTCCTCGCCCGTTACCGTCTTAATGATTTCGGGCCCCGTGATGAACATCTGCGAGATGTGCTCGACCATGATCGTGAAGTCGGTGATGGCGGGCGAATACACGGCACCGCCGGCACAGGGACCCGCGACGAGCGAAAGTTGCGGAATGACGCCGCTCGCCTGCACGTTGCGCCAAAAAATTTCCGCGTAACCGCCCAGGCTGACGACGCCTTCCTGAATCCGCGCGCCGCCCGAATCGTTGATGCCGACGAGAGGCGAACCGGTGCGCACGGCCAGGTCCATCACCTTGCAGATTTTTTCTGCGAAGACTTCGCCGAGCGAACCGCCCAGGACCGTGAAATCCTGCGAGAAGAGGAACACTTGGCGTCCACCGACGGCAGCCCGTCCGGTGACGACGCCGTCACCCAGAAACTCTCGTTCGTCCAAGCCGAACGCCGAGGTCCGGTGGACCGCGAACATATCCAGTTCCACGAACGAATCGTCGTCGACCAGCGCCTCGATCCGTTCGCGGGCGGTGCGTTTTCCGCGCTCGCGCTGTTTGTGGTTCGCGGCTTCGCCCGCCGGGGCGAGCGCCTTTTCGCGCCTCTCGCGCAGCGCGGAAAGCCGCGCATCGTGGACGGATTGCGGTGCCTGCATCTTTTGCCGCGCTTCGCCGCGCTGGTGAGGCGGCCCGCCGCTACCAGATGCCGAGCAATACCTTGGCGTCGTCGCTCGCCATCGTACGTGGATCCCACGGCGGCGTGAAGGTGATCTCAACCGACGCCTTCTCCACACCGTCCATCGAGCGGACCTTGCTCTCCACGGCCTCCTTGAACATCGGACCCACTGGGCACATGGGAGACGTAAGCGTCATCGAGACCGCAACGTCTTGGTTGCGTTCGCCCGTCACGGTCACGCCGTACAGCAGCCCGAGGTCGACGATCCCCATGTGGAGCTCGGGATCCTCGACTTCTTTGAGCGCTTCGCGGACCTCATCTTGCGTCGGCATAGTCCATATGAGTACGACGCTCGGCCGATGGTTCCAGCGGCCGCACGAAACCTCCGGGAACCCTTGCGAGGTTATAAGCGCACCACGGTTCGGTGCGCGAGGTCTACAAGGGGTTCGCGGGCGGAGCGGCAAGTCGATTGTAACGTGGTCGCTGGCCGACGCGGCCGACGGACAGGGAGTTCGAACCAGCATGTCTATGTGGGAACCGTTTACCGAGCGAGCGCGTCGCAGCATCGTCCTCGCGCAAGAAGAAGCGCAGCGCCTCGGTAACAATTACATCGGAACCGAGCACATTCTGCTCGGCATCATCTCCGAGGGCGAAAGCCTCGCGGCGAAAGTCCTCGAGACGCTCGGCGTCAATCTCGCCAAGGTGCGTCAAGAGGTCGAAGCGATCGTCGGCCGGGGCGGCCAGACCGTCCAACAGGAGATGGTCTTTACGCCGCGAGCGAAGCGCGTCATCGAGCTCGCCTTCGAAGAAGCGCGGCAGCTCAATCACAATTACATCGGCACGGAGCACCTGTTGCTCGGCTTGATCCGCGAAGGCGAAGGCGTCGCGGCTCGCGTGCTGACCAATCTCGGCGTCGATCCGGCCAAGGTGCGCGTGCAAACGACGTCGCTGCTCGGCGCAGAAGGTCAGCCGGTCGCGCCGAAGGGCAAGTCCAAAACTCCGACGCTCGATGCGTACGGGCGCGACCTCACCACGCTCGCGCGCGATAACAAGCTCGATCCGGTCATCGGACGGGCCAGCGAAATCGAGCGCGTCATTCAGATCTTAGCGCGCCGGACGAAAAACAATCCCGCGCTCATCGGCGAGCCGGGCGTCGGTAAGACGGCGATCGCCGAGGGTCTGGCGCAACGCGTCATCAAGGGCGAGGTTCCCGAACCGCTGCGCGACCGTCGCGTCATCACGCTCGATCTGGCGGGCCTCGTCGCGGGCACGAAATACCGCGGCGAATTCGAAGAGCGCATGAAGCGCGTCATGGACGAGATCCGGGCCGCCGCAGGCGAGATCATCCTCTTCATCGATGAGTTGCACACGCTCGTCGGTGCGGGTGCCGCCGAAGGCGCGATCGATGCGTCGAATATCATCAAGCCCGCGCTCGCGCGCGGCGAGTTGCAGTGCATCGGTGCGACGACCCTCAACGAATTCCGCAAGCACATCGAAAAGGACAGCGCGCTCGAGCGGCGTTTCCAGCCGGTCATGGTCGGCGAGCCGTCCGTCGAAGAAACGATCGAAATACTAAAGGGTTTGCGCGATCGCTACGAAGCGCACCACAAGGTTCAGATCACGGATGAGGCGCTGGCGGCAGCCGCAAAATTGTCGGACCGCTACATCTCCGACCGTTTCTTGCCCGACAAGGCCGTCGACCTCATCGACGAAGCCGGTTCGCGCGTGCGGTTGCAGGCAACGCTGCCGCCGCCCGAAGTGCGCGAAATCGAGAACCAGATTCGTAAGGTAAAGACCGAGAAAGAAGCGGTCGTCAAGACGCAAGAATTCGAACGCGCCGCGGCGATCCGCGACCGTGAAGAGAAGCTGCGCCTCGAGAAACAGCGTCTCGAGCAAGAATGGCAAGAGCGGCGGTTGCAAGGCGACAAGACGCTCAAGGTCACCGAAGAAGACATCGCTTACATCGTCAGCTCGTGGACGCGCATCCCGGTCTCGAAACTCAAGCAGGCCGAGACGGCGAAGCTGTTGTCGATGAAAGAACAATTGCACGAGCGCGTCGTCGGTCAAGACGAATCGATCGAAGTCGTCACTCGGGCTATCCGCCGCTCGCGCGCCGGGCTCAAGAACCCCAAGCGTCCGATCGGCTCGTTCATCTTTCTCGGCCCCACGGGCGTCGGCAAGACCGAAGTCGCGCGCAGTCTCGCAGAGTATCTCTTCGACGACGGTGAGTCGATGGTGCGGATCGACATGTCGGAGTACATGGAAAAGTACGCCGTCAGCCGTCTGGTCGGCGCGCCCCCAGGCTACGTCGGCTACGAGGAGGGCGGACAGCTCACCGAAGCCGTCCGTCGCCGGCCGTACTGCGTGATCTTGCTCGACGAGATCGAAAAGGCGCACCCGGACGTGTTCAACCTGTTGCTCCAGGTATTGGAAGACGGACGTTTGACCGACTCGCAAGGTCGCGTAGTCGACTTTAAAAACTCGGTCATCATCATGACGTCCAACGTCGGCGCGTCGGGGATGCAGACGACGACCGACATCGGCTTCCGTCCACAGAAGGCGATGGGCGACTCCGATCAAGCGGCCTATGAAAAGATGAAGAACAAGGTTTTGGAAGAGGTCAAGCACACATTCCGGCCCGAGTTCCTCAACCGCATCGATGAGGTGGTGGTTTTCCACCAGCTCAGCCGCGAGCAGATCGAGCAGATCGTCTCGCTCGAGCTCGCCAAAGTCATCCGCGAGATTCGGGCGCAAGACATGCACCTCGAGGTCGTCGAGGAAGCGAAGACCCTGCTTGCTCGCAAGGGCTGGGATCCGCAATTCGGTGCGCGGCCGTTACGCCGCGCGATCCAGCGCGAGGTCGAAGACGAACTGGCCGAGGAGTTGCTCAAGGGCACGTTCACGGCCGGCGACCGGATCCTCGCCGAGATCGACCCGGATAAACCGGAGAAGCTGCGCTTCTCCAAGATTCCGTCGGTGGAGCCGCCTGCCGCGCCGTCTTCGCCGGAGTTGACCGTCGGCTGAAGCGTCGCTCGCCGGCCCTCGACGCCCTTCACGTGATGCCCGCGACACCCGTCGCGGGCATCGGGTCGTTCGGATGACGCCGTTCGCAACCTGGCGCGCGCGTTTGCCCGCGACCGTCTCCTCATGGTTCGCGCGCGATCTCGTTCGCGTGGCGCTGTCGCTTGCCGAAGAGAAGCGCGTCGTGTTGCGCGCCGTAGAAGACCTCAAGATCGAATCGACGGTCCGGGACGGCAAAGGCGATGCGCGTTCTGTCGCGGTCGAATGGGGCACGGGCACGGGGCCACTCGCTCTGCGCTCCGTGTGTTCGTGCGGCGCCAGCGGCATCTGCGAACACGTCGTCGCGACGCTCGAAGCGGTGCGCTCGCACACCGAACTCGACGGTAACGGGGTCGCCGCGCACGAACCGGAGCTCGACTGGCTGCCGTTACCGCGCGGCGAATCGCGAAACGTTCGCGCGCGGAGCGTGTGGCCGGTGTTCTCGTCGCCCGATGGCGCGACGCTCGTCGCCACGCTCGTGCTCGATTCGCCCCGGCTGCGCGGTGCGATACGCGACGCGACCGCCGTCGCCGCGATGATGGATCAGACGCCGGTCGACGACTGGGACGAGCTCGACCGCGAACTCATGCGTGACGAGGCCGTCGTCGAAGCGTTTTCCGGACGCGCCGCTCCTCGTGCGCTCGCGCGCGCGCTGTTTCGGCTCGGCCGCCATCCGCGTCTGCGTTTCGACAACGAACCGTCGCTCGGACGTCATCCTTCGGAATTGCCGGAGTTTTCGGTCGATATGCGCGGCGTGCTGCTGCGGGCGGTGCGGCGTGGCGACGCGTTCGTGCCGTCGTTCGAAAGTCTCGACGGGGCGTGCATCGCGCCCACGGACGTCTTACTGCTCGAGGGGCCGCCCGTGTGGATTGCGACGCGACGTGCGGCGTATCTCGTCGACGGCAGCTTCGACGCCAAACGGACGATCCAAGCGGCACGCTCGCTCAACGGCAGCACGAACGACGCGATGCCGTCGCCGCGCACGATCGCACGCGTGGCGCCGTTTCTCACTGCGGGAGATAGCGAAGCGCTCGGCATCGTCGATGCGGAGCGGCCGTCGGCTGAAATCGCGTTCGGCTGGACGGGCGGCGCGCTCGTCGCCACGCTAACGTTCATCGACCGGGCGAAGGGAGTGCGCGCACCCTATGCGGCGCTCGGCGCAATCGCTCCCGACGGCGACCGCTTCGTACGTTTCACGGGTGACGATGCAACGACGCTGCGCGCGCGCATGCTCGACGCGGGCTTCGTGCCCCGGTCGTCGGACGGATTCGCCCTCCACGGTACGGATCGCGCCGCCCATTTCGTGCGCGACGTGCTGCCGAGTTGGAGCGATCTCGATCGCCGGCTCGATCCCGGACTCACCGACCTCGCGCGCGGCGAGACCACGCTCGACATCAACGTCGTGGCGGAACGTTCGGGCGAGAGCGACGACTGGTTCGAACTCAAGGTCGACGTGTTCGTCGGCGGCTCGGGCGATGCGCTGACGCAGAAAGAACTCGCCGCTCTCTTATCGACGAGCGGCCGTTTCGCGGAGATCCGCGGCAAGCTCGTCGACGTCGAACGGCTTCGTGCCCGCAACGACATCATCTCCGACATCACCGAGCGCCGGCACAGCGGGCTTGCGGCGTTGCTCGGGTTGCGCGACGAACTGCACGAGAATTTCAGCTCCGTCTCGCTGCCCTCCGACGTGGAAGCGATGCGCGAACGGTTGCGCGACTTCGACGGCATTCGCGTCGTCGAGCCGCCGACGCTAACGGGCGGCATGCTGCGCAGCTATCAACAACGCGGGCTCGACTTTCTCTCGTATTTGTCGGAGTTCGGCTTCGGTGGCATCCTGGCCGACGAAATGGGTTTGGGCAAGACGGTCCAAGTCGTCAGTTACTTGCTACGCCGCAAGCAGCTCGACGGACCGATGCCGTCGCTCGTCATCGCGCCGACCTCGGTAACGCATACTTGGGAAAACGAGATTTCGCGTTTCGCACCGGAGCTACGAACGCTGCGCCTGCACTCGGGCAGCGAACGCGCGGCGAACTACGATCGGATCGGCGATGCCGACGTCGTCATCACCTCGTACGCGCTCGCTCGTCTCGACGCGCAGCGGCTCGCTCAGTTTCGCTTTCGCGCGCTAATCCTCGACGAAGCGCAAAATGCGAAGAATCCGTCGTCGCAGATCGCACGGGTGGTGCGCGGCTTGCACGCCGATCATCGCTTGGCGTTGACCGGTACGCCCGTCGAAAACTCGCTCCGGGATCTGTGGGCGATCTTCGCATTCGTCGAACCGGGTCTGCTCGGCAGCGAGGCATCGTTCCGCCGGCGCTTCGAAATTCCGATCGCCGAAAACGATGCGCATGCGACCAAAATCTTGCGTTCGCGGCTCGAGCCCTTCTTATTGCGACGCACCAAGGAGGACGTCGCTCCGGAATTACCCGAGCGCACCGAAGTGTCGCTCGCGTGCGATCTGTCGCCGTTGCAACGGCGCCTGTACCGCGGCGTTGCCGAAGCGGCGCGCCGCGACGTCCTGGCGCTGGTCGACGGTGCGGGCATCGAGCACGCGACGGTGCACGTACTCGCAGCGCTTACCCGCTTGCGTCAGATCTGCGCGCATCCCGGTCTTCTGTTCGAAGAGCATCGTGACGAGCCGGAAGCGTCCGCAAAGTTCGATGCGTTTCTCGAAACGGTCGAGGAGATTCTTTCCGGCGGTCACCGCGTGCTTGTGTTTAGCGCATTCGCGTCGATGCTGCGCATCATGCGCGCCGAACTCGATCGCCGCACGTTGCGGTACGGCTATCTCGACGGCTCGACCAAGGACAAGGATCGGCAAGAACAAGTCGCGTCGTTCATGCGGCCCGACGGTCCTCCGATTTTTCTCTGCTCGCTCAAAGCCGGCGGCGTCGGCCTGACGTTGACGGCCGCCGACTACGTTATCCTGTACGATCCTTGGTGGAATCCGGCGGTTGAACGTCAGGCGATCGATCGCACGCACCGCATCGGACAGCATCGTGCGGTAACGGCGTACCGGCTGGTGACCAGCGGTACGGTCGAGGAAAAGATTCGCGCGCTCGCCGAGCGCAAGTCGAGCCTTTCCCGAAACATCATCAAGGCCGACGGAGCGCTGGCGAAAGCGCTAACCCGCGAGGACCTCGAGTCGCTCTTCTCCGATCCGGAGTAAGCGTGTGCGGAGTTACGCGCCGGTCGCTAGAGCGGCAGGCGCGGCCCCCAGCCGTTGAAGCGGTCTCCGCTCGGGGGCATCGGCAACGTGCTAGGCGCGCTCGGCCGGGTGCTCGTGGTATGTGGTCTGATCATGTTCGACGAGCCTCCATCGCTCGTCCATAATCATATATCGCGCGAATGCGCAGGATGTTTCGAAGCATTCGAGGCGACGTTTGGGGTGGCGGCGTAGCACGCGCCATGGCGAAAACGCCGAAGATCGCATTGCTGTTGCGGCTGCTCGCGGCGATCGACGAAAGTCGACATTCGCTCGAGTCGCTTAAAACGCGCATCGAGCCCGAATCGCCGCCGAGCACGCGCAGCATCCGCCGCTATCTTTCGACGCTCGCCGAAGCCGGTTTCCCGTGGCGCTACGATCGCGAGACGAACACCTACGGTTTCGACGACGGGTACTCGCTGCGCCGCCTCGAGCTCTCCAATAACGAGTTGTTCGGTCTGCTCGCGCTGCGCGGCATCGCGACCTCGCTCGGCGGAAACATCGGCGCGTCGATGGACGAAGTAGCCGGCAAACTGACCAGCATCGCGGGTGCGCGCGCTACGCGCCCGGCCAAGGCCGCGATGCGCCTGCACGTCGCCTCACCCAACTTGGATGGGGAACGCAGCAAAGATTTCGAGCTGCTGCAAAAGGCGCAGCAAGAACGTCGCAGCGCTCGCTTCACGTACGTCGACAAGACCGGCAAAACTTCGGAGCGGCACGTCGACGTGTACGGCTTCGTCGTGTCGGGCGGCCGCGTGTACGCGGTGGCGCACGATCGCGGACGCGGTGCGAAACGCGTCTTCGCGCTCGATAACGTCTCGAACGCGCGCATGACGCCGCAACGTTATTCGATTCCCGACGATTTCGACATCGAGGGTTTTGCGGCGCGATCCGTTAGCGGCATCATGCACGCCGAAGACGTCACGCCCGTGACCGTACGGTTTTCGGCCGTGGTGGCGCGCGCCGCTCGAGCCGATCGCGTCGTCGGCGAGCGCACCATCGTCGACTTGGATGACGGCGAGCTCGAGATTACCTACGTCGTTGCCGATCCGCCCGAATTCGTACGTTGGGCGCTTAAGTGGGGCGCAGAGGCCGAAATCGTCGCTCCCGAAAACGTCCGTGCAGCAGCCGCCGACGTCGCGAGGCGCATTCTCGAGCGCTACGATACGCATGCGGCCCCCACGGGCAGCTACGACGAGCGGCGGGAAGCGGTTGGCGGCTCGCAAGCCGAATGACGCGGCTCATGCGTTTCTTCACTCGCAGGGTCGTGCCATGCATGTTGCCCGCTGCGCTCGCTGCAATGGCTGTTCCGGCGCGAGCCCAATCGCCCGGCGCACCGCCGATCGACGGTATCCGCTGCGATCGCGCTGAGGGAGCGGTTTTTCACATCCACCAGCACTTGGCCATATACCAGCGCGGCAAGAGCGTTACGGTGCCGGCCGACGTCGGCCAACCGGTGCTCGCGCAGTGTCTGTACTGGCTGCACACGCACACGCCCGACGGGATCATCCACGTCGAGTCACCGTCCTTCCGCACGTTTACGCTCGGCAATTTCTTCGACGTATGGGGACAACCGTTGAGCGCGACTGCGGCCGGACCCGCCCGGGCCGCAAAGGGCCGCATCCGCGTCTACGTCGGCGGCGTCCCGTTCAAGGGCGACGCCCGCAAGATCGAACTGGCGCAGCATACCGACATTACGATCGAAGCCGGTCCGCCGTATCGTAAGCCCGCGCTGTTTAACGATTGGCGCGGTCAGTAATCGAGAAACGGGCGCAGGTTGCGCGCGAAGTCGCGAAGTCGGGCGTCGTTTTCGGGAGCCGCGCGCAGATCCGTATAAACCACGATGACGTAGCGGTGGCCGCTCGGAAGCGTGAGGATGCCGCCGTCGTGCGACGTCTCGTCCGTCTCCCCCGTCTTGTGGGCGAAGTCGCCGGGACGTAGGCCTTCCGAGAGTTTGTCGTTCCAGTGTTGTTTCGCGAGTGCGTCGCGCACGAGGTTGCTTGCATCATCCGTAGCGCGGGCCAGGCGGACGAACGCCCGGGCGGCGTCTCGCGCCGGATGTGCGTTGCGACCGCTCGCTTCGGGGTCGTCGATCAAGGGCAGCGCACCCGAAAGCTTGCGCCTCACCGCGGTGCCGTCTAGACCGATGCTGTGGCAATAGCGGGTGATCGCGTCGCGCCCCAGGACGTCGATCAAGACGTTCGTCGCAACGTTGTCGGAGCGCGAAATGGCCGCCCGCGTAAGCTCGCCGAGTGCTAGAGCCCTGCCAGGCGCGCATGGCGAAGCCGCATCGTTTGCCGTAAGATTGGCGGCATCGACCGTTACCAGGCGCTCGTAGTGCTCCTCTCCGCGCCGAACGCGGTCCGCCAGCGCCATCGCGATCGGAACCTTGATCATGCTGGCCGGATAGACTGCGGCGCCCGGGCGGAGCAGCACCGGCTCGTCGTTCGTGCGGAGACGCTGCACGACGATCGACGCACTTCCGAGACCGGCCTCTTCGGCTAGCCGGAATAGGACGGCAGCGTCAAGCATCCGGTGTGCGTGTATGCACTTGCATGTACGGTTACGCGTGTGCTATCGTACGCCCGTACTCTCCTCTTCGTGCATAGAACCTGCGAGCGCAACCGTGACCGTCACCCTTTTAGACTCCATGTCGGATCCGTCCCCAGCAGCGCTCGTCAGCGAAGGGCTCGTCGCGGGAGAACGTTGCTTTTCGTTTGCGCTCGACGCTCTAACGACGCTCGACGCGCGTACGCTTGCGGCACTCATCTCGGCGTTACGCGTCGCTCGCGAGCGTGGCGGGGACGTGGAGTTGTCCGTTTCGCGTCACGATCTGCTGCGTACGCTCGCCGTTACTGGACTCGACCGCGTGTTCTCCATAGCCCCAGCGGCTGCGGCGGACCGAACGGCCCATACTCCCGTCAAGCGGCGCGCCCTCGTGCGTACGGTCGCAGCGACGGCTTGCGGACGAACGTGATCGCTTCCGACGTCGCGCCGCGCAATGCCGGCGTCGAAGATACGCGCGCGCGCATCCTCGCGGCGGCCCGCGATCTGTACGAACGGGCCGGAAGTCGCGGCACGACGACCCGCTCAGTCGCCGATCTCGCACGCGTCAACGAAGCGACGCTCTTTCGCCATTTTGGCACGAAGCAACAGCTGATCGCCGCGATGCTCGAACACTTCACGGAAGCGTCGACGTTCGGCGAGACGATCGAGAGCGTCCAGCGCGGTGCGACGCTCGAGCGCCAGCTGGCGATGCTCGGCAATGCCGCGATCGAGGCGATCCGTCGTAAGGAAAAGCTCATCAAGGTCGCCATGGCGGAAGAGATTACCAATCCCGAGGGCCACAACTGTGCGTGGCGGGCGCCGGCGGCCGCCCGGCGACATCTTAGGGGCTATTTTGCAGCGCGCATCGCGGCGGGCGAATTGCGCGGGGATCCGGACTTCCTCGCCCGGACGTTCCTGTCGCTCTTTTTTACGTTCGTCATGGCCCGCGCCGTCTGGGGCGACGGCGAGCAGGCGCAAGAACGCGTCGTCACGCGTCTCGTAGCAATTTTCTTGAACGGAGCGCGAGCCAACTAACGATGGAAGGAACACGTCAGCGTCCGATCGCCGCGGGTGTGCCGGACGAGGCGAAACCCGAAGCCGCCGTTAAGTCAGGACCGAGCCCGGCCGTTCGATTGGCGCTCGTGATACTGGGCGTCGTCGCGCTGCTGGTCGCCATCGTTTATGCGGTGCGCTTCGTCGCTTATGCATCGACACACGAGACGACCGACGACGCGATTATCGACTCGGACGAGGTGCAGATCACGAGTAAGATCGCCGAGCGCGTCGAGAGCATTCGTACGGATACGAATTTGCGCGTGCGCCGCGGACAAGTGCTCGTGCAACTCGACGATACCGACGAACGAAATCGCTACGAGCAAGCGCTCGCGGCCGTGAACGCTCAGCGTGCGACGACGCGCGCGGCGCGCGAGAACGTGGCCCTTACCCGCGACACACAGAGCGCGCAAGACGCGCAGAGCCAAGGTGCGATCGCGCAAGCGCGTGCGGGCATCGACAGCGCGGCCGCCCAGTCGCGCTCTGCCGAGCGTCAGATCGCCGTCTCCGCCGCAGCGGTCGATACGGCACGGGCGCAACTCAAAGCCGCTGGGGACGTGCTGCCGGGAGCGTTCCAGAATCTTCGCCGTGCCGACGCCGATCTGCGCCGCACGACATCGCTCGTATCGACGGGCGACGTCGCGGCGCAACAGCTCGATGCAGCGAAAGCCGTTTACGAGCAAGCGAAATCGACCTACCAACAGGCGCGAGCGAACGTCGGTGCGGCCGACGCGTCCTTGGCGCAAGCCGAGCAGCGCGTCGACGCCCAGCGCTATGCGGCGGCGGGTCAGCAATCGCAAGTCGGCGTGCAGCAGGCCACGCTGCAGAGTGCGCAAGGAAGATTCGCCGAGACGAGTACGCCCGGACGTGTCGCGACGCAGCAGGCAACGGCCGACGCGCAGGAGGCTCAGGTTACGGCGCTGCTCGCACAGTTGAAAACTGCCTCGGACAACTTGTCGTATACGCAGATACGCTCGCCAATCGACGGCTATGTAGGGCAGAAAAGCGTCGAGATCGGCCGCACGGTTGCGCCGGGAGAAACGCTACTGACGATCGTCCCGGAGCACTCGGTGTACATCACGGCGAACTTCAAAGAAACGCAAATCGGACAGATGCATGTGGGAGACGAAGTCGACATCAACGTCGACGCCTATAAGGGGGTAAAATTCGTCGGTCGCGTTCGCGACCTCTCGCCGGCATCGCAGAATAAATTCAGCCTGATCCCGGCGCAGAACGCGACTGGAAATTTTGTCAAGGTCACGCAGCGCTTGCCCGTCCGCGTCGTCTTCGATCATCCCGATTCCAAATACGCTTTGCGTCCGGGGCTATCGGTCGAAGCTTCGGTCAAAGTAAAATAGTCATTGTCGTCCGTGCTCGTGCTGCTCGCGGTTCTCGCGACGTTGCAACATCCGGTCGCCACGGCGACTCCCGAGGTCTCGGCGACCTCGGCTCCGGGCGAATCGTTACCGCCCGTGCCCATACTTCCGACCGCGGCGCCGGTCGGAGCGGCCCCAAGCGCGGACATCGTCGGGGTGGCATCGCCGTTCGTCGGTCTCTCGCTCGGCGATGCGATCGGCATGGGACTTGCGCACAACACCGACCTCGCGCTGTCTCGCTCGAACCGTCGCATCGCCGGCTTTCGCATCGCTCAGGCGCAAGGCGCTTACGACTTGCGCCTGCAGATCCAACCCTCGTATTCGTTCACGCAGCAGCCGCCACTCTCGTCGTTCGACGCCGGACCCAACGGCGCGCCGTTACAAATCGCGACCGCCGCCGCGCAAGCCGGCATCTCCGGGCTCACCTCTTCGGGCGGGCGCATTTCGGCCTCGACGAGCGCGCAGCGCATCGATAACAACCTCGCCGTGAACTCGTACGACCCTTACTACGAGACGGCGTTCGCGCTGACGTTTTCGCAACCGCTTGCGCGTGGGCGCCGGATCGATGAGGCGCGCGAGCAGATTGCGCTCGCGCGCATAAATTCCGACGTATCGTCGGATGAAGCGCTGATCGCGGCTTCGAGTACGGTCGAGTCGGTGTCGGTCGCCTACGACAACCTGGTTGCGGCGTGGAAAAACGTTGCGATTCAAGAGGACGCGCTGCGCCAAGCCCGCGCGCAGAGCGAATCGAACGGACGGCTCGTGCGCCGCGGTGCTGCCGCTCCGGTCGAGGTCGTGCAATCGAACCAGCAAGTGCAGCAGTTTCAAGACGACGTCTTTTCCGCGATTCAAAACGTGGCGACGTTGCAAAATCAGCTTAAGGGTCTCATCTTGAGCGATCCGGCCGATCCGGTTTGGGACGCCAACCTCGTGCCGACGACGCCGGTCGCCGCGGCGGCGGTCGAGCCGCGCGTCGAGGACGTCGTTGTAGCGGCGCTGGCGAAGCGACCGGAGATCGATCGCTTGCGCAACGACTTGCGCGGCCAAGACGTGACGCTCGCGTTCGCACGCGACCAGATCCGGCCGCAAATCGACCTCAACGTCGGCATTACGGAGAACGGTTTTGCCGGCGCGCCGCTCTCCCCGGCGAATAATCCGATCACCTCGATTATCGGCGCGCAGGTCGGGGCGATCGATGCGCTCATCGCTCGCGCGAACGCAGCCGCGCCGCCGGGAACGCCGCCGCTCGTGCCGATTCCGGTCAGCGGGCTGAACGCGCCGTTTACTGCGGGCTCCGTCGGCAAGCTCGGGGCGGCGTACCGGAGCGCCTTCGCGGGACAATATCCCGTCTATCAAATCTCCGCCACGATCGGCATCCCGCTACGCGATCGCTCGGCTCGTTCGGCGTACGAAGCCGCGCTCGAGCAGCGCCGGTCGATCGTTACGCAGGAGCTCGGGCTCGTGCAGCGCTTTGAAGTCGAAGCGCGCAATGCCGTACAGAGCTTGCGTTCCGCGCGTTCGCGCGTGGTTGCTGCCGCTGCCGCGCGCGCGGCGGCCGAGCGCGTGGAGCAAAGCGAGGTTCGCAAATTCCGCGCAGGCGAATCGACGACGTTTTTAGTTTTGCAACGCCAGGTGTTCTTGGCTAGCGCGCGCGGACGCGAGCTACAGGCGCAGACGGACGTGGCCAACGCGCTGGTCGAAATCGACCGCGTGGCCGGCAGCATCTTGGCCAATAATCGTGTGGCTGTTGGCGAACTCGGCTCGGCGGCGCAGGGAAGCGTTCCCGACCTCTTGCACGCTCCGGCCGCGCCGAGCCCGTCCGCCGCACCGGCGCCGCGGTAGGTCTCCGCGCAGGAGCGGTTACCGCTTGTCCCCCTCGGGTACATCGTTCGATACCGGACCCAAGGAGGGAATTCGATGAACCACCCCCGCACCGCCGCGCTGATTGCCGCTCTTTCACTCGCAACGCTCGCCGCGCCGCCCGCTGCGTTCGCCGATCCGCCGGCCGCTGCCGCACCGACCGTCCCTGTCCCGTTTGCCGGCGCGCCGCACAACGACGATCCGAACGCCGGGCAGTTTACGGCGAATTTCGACGATCGCGTGCGTTTCGAGGGCGCCGGCCGTCCGGCCGAACATTACGACGCATTTGCGCTCGGCATGGGTGGTCTGCCGCGCCCGCAGATGCGGGCTTCCGAATCTGGGCAAAGCGTTGCGACGAAGCGCGCCATCGACCGCCTTTTCGCCGCTTTCGCCCTGCGTCTACGGACGGTCGTTGCGCCCGACTTCGCGGCTCGCTAAAGCACGGCTCGTTATTGCATTAGCTCGGCGGCGGCACTCCGGCATGTCCGTCGATCGTGCGTGGGTTTAAACGGCGTGAGGCGGCGCGATCGACGATCCAAGCGAGGTCTCCCTGCGTCGGCGCAACCGCCTGCGCGGGCGCTTCGCTAGGGTCGTATCGCCCTTCCAACACGGCGTAAAGTGCATCGGCCTTCGCATCCCCGCCCGTGGCAAAGACGACGCCCCGCGCGGCGTTGAGTACGGCCGGCGTCAGGGTGAGACGGTGGCTTCCCACTTTCGCCACCCACGGCGCGCGCACGAGCCGTTCCTGATCCGCGAACGGATCGCTGCCGGGAAACAGCGATGCGGTATGCGCGTCCGGCCCGAGACCGAGCATCACGAGATCGAGCGTCGGAACGGCGCCCAGTTCGCGAATGAGGGTCGTCGCGTACGTTTGCGCAGCTTCGGCGGGCTCCGCTTCCCCGCGCATCCGGAAGACGTGATCCCCCGGAATGCTCAGCGGCTCGAGCAGCGCTTCGCGAGCCATTCGGTAATTGGACTCGTCGTCGACGGGCGGCACGCAACGTTCGTCGCCGAAGAAGAAGCGCACTCGGCTCCAATCGAGCGTCGCATCGCGAGCCAATAGGCGATATGCGGCTTTAGGCGTCGAACCGCCGGCAAGCGCGACGTCGAAGCGCCCGCCGGCTGCCAGCGCGCGCGTAGCGGACCGCAGGAACGCGCGAGCGAGCGCCGCAGCGAGCGCCGCTTCGTCGTCGACAACGTCGAGCGTGTAGGAGCCGCTCATCGCAGGACGTCGCGCACCGCTAGCAGCGACGTTTCGAAGATCTGTCCGGACGGCTTCTCGAGGATCGCGCGTTCGATGAGGGAGATGTTATCGATGCTGTGCAGCGGTACGTGCCACATCGGTTTGGCTTTGGGACCGTCGATCGTCAGGCAAACGACGCGATCGTCGTCGTCGCACAGGGCCGCCCGGTAACGCGAACGCCGTGCCGTCAGAAGCACCGAGTGCACGCGGCGCTGGTCGCCTTTCTCGATCATTTCGAAAACCACGTCGTTGCCGCGGCGGTCGCGAAAGCGTCGCGACCGGCCGGCTCCCACGACAGGCGGCTCGCGAGCCAGCCGGCTAGGTACAGCGCTTCGGCATCGGATCCGCTTTCGATGCGTAGCGAATCGATCGAAAACAGGTCTTCGCGTAACGCGTCGTCGTCGAAGAATTGTGCGATGATGTCCTGCCACGGTAACAATCGCATGAACGCCAAGTCTTGCAGGCTGGCATTCGGAAAGCGATTCGCAAACTCACCGAGTTCGCGGATCGTTTCCTCATCGCGGGCTTGACCGGACGAGTCGACCAGCACGCGCTGAGCGAGCGCCGCAATGCCGGAAAAGGTTCGGCTGCGTAACAAGCGGGCGCCGCTCCACCACAACACCAGCGGCACGTCCGGGACGCTGAGTTCCTGAACCAAGCTGACGATCGCGGCGTGGTCGCGCGACCGGACGCCGACGTCGACGCGCTCGTTGACGATCGCGACGTTTCCGACGTGTCGCGATGTGAGGGAGACGTTGAATCCGTCGACCGCGTCGGTCGAATCAAGCACGATGAAGCGAGCCGGATGCTTCTCGATCACGCGCTCGGCGCGTTCGAGGACCCATTCACGATGCGACGGGTCGTCGACGAACGCAACGAACGTCATCGTGGCGATTTGTGCCGTGGCAGCGTCGCCCGACACTTCGGCGGCCTTCGCCAAGCGGGTCGAGCGGAGCTGCGCGAGCGCGGACGACGCATCGTGCGCCGCAACCCCGCGGGTAGCAGCCACTAGCGTACCGACCCGCAAATAGCGTTATAGTCGCTCGGCGCTTTTTCGTCTCCGCATCGTCGCTCGTCGCTTAAATTGCTCTGCAATTCTGCGCTCCTTGCTCCTCGCGGAGGCAAGAACCCGCCGTCGCTTCGTGTAACGCTATTTGCGGGTCGGCACACTAGATGCGCCGCCACTCTCGCCCGTCGGCGACGAGCAACGCGTCGGCATTCTGCGGGCCTTGACTGCCGGCCAGGTAATTCGGGAAGTCCAGCATCGGCGCGTCTTCCCAGCGCTCCATGACGGGCGTTACGATGATCCACGCCTGCTCGACTGCATCCCATCGCGTAAAGAGCGTCGCGTCGCCGCGCATCGCGTCGCCGATGAGACGCTCGTACGCCGGCGCCGACACGACGCCGAAGCCGGTACCGTAATTGAAGTCCATCGTGACGCCGCGGATGTGCATCTTGGGTCCTGGCACCTTTGCATTGAAGCGGATCGACACGCCCTCTTCGGGCTGGATTTTCATGACGAGCGTGTTCGATTCGATTTGATCGCCGGCTTCGCCGAAGATGCGATGCGGAATCGAGCGAAAGCGGACGGCGATCTCGGAGTGTTTGCGCGCGAGACGCTTACCGCTTCGTACGTAGAACGGCACGTCGGCCCAGCGCCAATTGTCGATGAATAACTTGACGCTCGCATACGTCTCCGTGACGGACTGCGGATCGACGCTCTCTTCGTCGCGGTGCCCCGGTACGGGCTTGCCGTCGATGAGACCGGGACCGTATTGCCCGCGCGCGGTCGAGCGCGAGACGTCGTCGTGCGATAGTGGACGCAGGGCTGAAAGTACCTTGAATTTTTCGTCGCGAATGTGATCGGCACTGGGCGAAATCGGCGGCTCCATCGCCACCAGTGCGAGCAAATTGATGACATGATTTTGAATCATGTCGCGCAAGGCGCCGGCGCCCTCGTAATACCCGCCGCGGGCTTCGACGCCGACCGTTTCAGCAGCGGTGATCTGCACGCAATCGATGTAACGCCGGTTCCAAATCGGTTCGAACATCAAGTTGGCAAAACGCAGTGCAACGATGTCTTGCACCGGCTCTTTACCGAGATAATGGTCGATGCGGTAGACCTGCTTCTCTTCGAACACCTTCATGACGACGTTCTGGAGCGCCCGCGCCGAATCGAGGCTCGTACCGAACGGCTTCTCGATGATGATGCGCGACCAGCCGCGTTGCTGGTCTTTCGGTCCGAGCCCGGCCGCGGCCAGTTGTTCGACGATCTTCGCGAATACGGATGGCGGCGTCGATAAGTAATAAAGCCGGTTGCCGGCCGTTCCGAGCTCCTCGTCATTGCGGTCCAGTCGTTCCTTCAGGCGCCGGAAGCCCTCCACGTCTTCGAGGTCGCCCGCGACGTAACTCAGCCGGTTTTCGAAATCTTGCCAGAGCGGCTCTTTCGCCGGTCCCGAGCGTGAGAATTGATCGACCGCCGACTTCATCTGTCCGCGGAATTCGTCATCCGACGCGGGTGAGCGCGCGAAGCCGACGATTCCGTACTGTGTCGGCAGAATTCCCCCGAGCCGTAAATTGTAGAGCGCCGGCACCAGCATGCGCTTCGTCAGATCGCCGCTCGCGCCGAACAGAACGATGTTGCAAGGCTCCGATATGCGGTTCGAATCGAGCCCGGCACGCAGCGGGTTCGGCCCGCGCGCGTCGATGCGCGGTATGGTTCCGACGTCGGTCGCCACGGTCACACTCCTACGTTATTGGTTTCGCTCTTTACCGCGTGCCCGCCGAACTGATTGCGCAGGGCGGCGACGACTTTGGCGCTGAACGACTCTTCTTGGCGCGAGGCGAGTCGCGCGAAAAGCGCCGCAGTCGTAACGGGCGCGGGGACGCCTTCTTCGATCGCCGCGGTGATCGTCCAGCGTCCCTCGCCCGAATCGTCGACATAGCCGCGAATCTTTTTGAGCCCCGGATCTTCCTCAAAGGCGAGCACGGCGAGCTCCAGCAGCCACGAGCGCACGACGCTCGCGTGCATCCAGAGATCTGCGACTTCGTGCAGATCGTACGCAAACTCGGACTTCTCCAGAATCTCGAAGCCCTCGCCGTAGGCCGCCAGCATTCCGTACTCGATGCCGTTGTGGACCATCTTCGAAAAGTGCCCGGCGCCGCTCGGGCCGACGTGGGCGTATCCGTCCTTTGGCGCAAGCGAAAGGAAGATCGGTTCGATACGCTTGACGGCCGCTTCGTCGCCGCCGACCATCAGGCAATAACCGTTCTTGAGACCCCACACCCCGCCGCTCGTGCCCGCGTCGATGAAGTCGACGCTCTTGGCTTTTGCGAGCTTGCAACGCGCCTGCGAATCGCGATACATCGAGTTTCCGCCATCGACGATCGCGTCGCCCGGTTCGAGGTGTTCCAGCAGTGCAGCGATCGTATCGTCGGTGGGTTTGCCGGAAGGCACCATAATCCAGACCGCGCGGGGCTTCGCTAATTTTGCGACCACGTCAGCAAGGGACGTTGCCCCCAGGGCCCCCTCTTCCGACGAATGCGCGACCGCGGCCGTGCTCAAGTCGAACGCGACCACCTCGTGCTTGTCCAGCAGTAGGCGCGACGTCATGTTCGCTCCCATCCGTCCGAGGCCAACCATCCCGATTTGCACGAAGTTGTATCTCCTTAGTGCCGTGCTAGATCTTAGCGGACACGGCGTCGTCGATGGCGTTTGCAAACGCCTCGAGGGCGAGGTCGAGCGGTCCGGTGAGATGCACGCGCATCCCGCGCCGGTCGCGTTTGTCGAGCGATTCGAAGTCGCCGAGCGCCTGTGCGCGCAGCAGCGTTCCGAACGTCGCCATGCCGGGAATGTCGAGATCGCGTTCCTTCGCGGTGTCGACCGTTAGTTGCAGGAAGACTCCCGTATTCGGGCCGCCTTTGTGGAGTTGTCCGGTCGAGTGCAGGAAGCGCGGCCCGAAGCCGACCGTCGTAGCCACTCGCAATCCGTCGCGCACCGAGTGGCGAATGTCGTGCAACGCTTGGCGATGCGCGTCGTTCATTTCGAAGTAGGCCGTGAACGCAACGTAGTCGCCGGGTTTCACTTGCGCTAAGATCGCCGATACCGCACTGTCCAGGTCGCTACCGAGCGACGTAGAGCGAGACCCTGCGAGCGGAATGAGACTGGCCGTCGCGGTGACGAGCGCCGGTTCCGGTTCGCCGAACGAGCCCTTCTGTTTGTATTCGGCGAGTAACCGCTTCGTATTGTCTTTGGACTCTTGCACGTTGGGCTGATCGAACGCGTCGATGCCGATGATGCTACCGGTGGTCGCCGTCGCGATCTCCCAGAGTGCGAATTGTCCGCCGATGTCGTCCCGGTCGCACATCGTCAAGCGAATAACGGGATAGCCCGCGGTTTCCAATGCCTCCAGCCGCGTGTCGATCGCACTTCCGTCCATGGCGCCGGTGACGTGCTCGGCCGGCGGTAATCCGGCTCCGACGTACACGAAGACGCGATCGTTGCCGTAGTCGTGCGGCGCGCCGAGCGTTTCGCCCTCAATCGGAACGATGCCCGTGCCCGATTTTCCAGTGGATTCAGCGATGAGTTGCTCGGCCCAGGTGCCGAACGCCGCGACTTCGGGATGCGCTACGATCGTCAACTTATCGCGGCCGGCTTTCTGCAGGCTACCGATCGCAGCGCCGAAGCGTACGCCGCTTGCGTCGGCAATTTTGGTCGTGCGCGCATTCGAGCCGAAGACGTCGGCCGCGCGGTCGAGGATTCGTTTGACGTCGTAACCGGCGAGAGCCGCCGGAACCATGCCGAAATACGACAGCGCCGAATACCGTCCGCCGATATCGGGATCGTTGACGAACACCCGCCGGAAGCCGGCTTCCTTCGCTTCGTTACCGAGCTGGGTGCCCGGGTCCGTAATGGCGATGAAGCTCTCGCCCGCGTGATCGGCGCCAAGCGTCTTCTGAACCCGGCTATAGAAGTAGCGGAAGAAGGTTTCGGGTTCGGTCGTAGTGCCGCTCTTGCTCGCTACGATGAATAGCGTACGGCCGAGGTCGAGCGAAGCTTCGAGCGCGCGGATCTGCTCGGGGTCGCTCGAATCCAGGACGTGCAGCGTTGGGTAGCCGGAAACCGGCCCGAACGTCGCCCGCAAGACGTCGGGCGCGAGCGAGCTCCCGCCCATGCCGAGCACCACGACGTGGCGATAGAGCTTGGCCATGTCGGCGGCCCAAGCGGCGAGTTCGCCCGCATGTTCGTTGACGGTCTTGGGAAAATCGAGCCAGCCCAGCGCGTGCTTGATGATCTCGACGTGCTTGGGATCGTCCGACCACGGCGACGGCTCTTTTTTCCAGAGTTTAGCGAGAAAATCCATCGACTCGAGCCGCGCGAGCGCCGGGTCGAGCGCTTCACGCGCGGCGGCGGACAGCGATAGTTCTTCGCCGCCGGCGGCGAGCTGTTTACTTTTCTCGGCAATCGCCTCGAGCATCTCGTCGTACGACGTTTCGAACGACGCCACGCCGTCCACTTGCAGCTTCTGCGTCACGTCGAACAGCGAAATCTTGGCCCTGGCAAGTTCTTCGATCGTCGCGTGAGCCTCGTCCAGGCCGCTTTCGACCGTGTCGGCGCGCACGACGCCGTGATCGACGAGCGCGTCGAGCGTCGGCGGAGGAACGGTATTGACGGTATTCTTTCCGACGACGGTCTCCACGTACATCAGGTCGGAATACTTTGGATTCTTCGTGCCGGTGCTGGCCCACAGCGGCCGCTGGACCGTAGCACCTTTGGCTTTGAGCTTCTCGAAGCGTTCGCTCTCGAAGGCCTTTTTGTAGCGTGCGTAGGTAAGCTTGAGATTCGCGATACCGGTCTTGCCGAGCAGCGCTTCCAGTTGCGTTTCGCCCTTGGCGATCCGCTCTTCGAGCAGCTTGTCGACGGCCGTATCGATGCGGCTGACGAAGACGCTCGCGACCGAAGCGATGTGCTCGAGCGAGCCACCCAACGCTGCACGCTTTTCCAACCCGGCGATGTAGGCATTGGCCGTATCTTCGTACGTCTCGACCGAAAAGATCAACGTCACATTCACGTTGATGCCCGCCGCGATCGTTTCGGTGACGGCCGGAAGGCTCTCCGGCGTTGCCGGGATTTTAATCATGACGTTGGGCCGATCGACCATCTTCCACAACCGCGCCGCCGCCTCGCTCGTCGAAGCAGTGTCGTGCGCCAGGGTCGGCGAGACTTCCAAGCTGACGTATCCGTCGCCGCCGTTCGTCGCGTCGTAGAGCGGACGAAAGGCGTCGCAGGCATGTTGGATGTCGTCGATCGCCAGCGCCTCGAAGAGGTGATTGGGATCGTGCTCTTTACCGATCAGCGATGCGAGTTGCGCGTCGTAGTCGTTGCCGCTGCCGATGGCCTTATCGAAAATGGTCGGATTCGACGTCATGCCTCGCAAGCCGCCGTCGATGAGACGGCGCAGTTCGCCGGAGGCGAACATGTCACGCCGGATATTGTCGAGCCAAATGCTTTGTCCGGCGTCGATGAGCGCTTTGAGTTGCGTCCCCACGGTGAGCCTCCTTATTCGAGCGGCGCGATGCGCGACACCATATTATTAAACGTTTGCGAGCAATCCGGATGCACGTTCGGCGATCTCGTCTGCGGTGAAGCGGAACGCCTTGGCCAAGGCGGCTGCCGGTGCCGACGCTCCGAAGTGATCGAGTCCGATGGCGATGCCGTGCGGACCGACGTAGCGGTGCCAACCGAACGTCGACGCTGCCTCGACGGAAATCTTCGCGCGTACGCTGCTCGGGAGAATCCGCTCGCGATACGCTTCGTCTTGCTGCTCGAAGAGCTCGAACGAGGCAAGCGAGACGACGCGCGTAGCGATCCCTCGCCCCTCGAGGACGGAAGCGGCGTCGATGGCGAGCGAGACTTCGGAGCCCGTCGCAATAAAGATGAGATCGGGAGTGCTGTCGCCGCCACGTACGACGTATCCGCCGCGGCTAACGTCGGCGTTGCGGGCGCCCAAGAACGGCAACTTCTGGCGCGACAGCACGAGCGCCGTCGGCCCCTTGTGCGCGACCGCGAATTTCCAAGCTTCCAGCGTTTCGAGTGAGTCGGCGGGGCGAATCGTCGTAAGATTCGGCATGGAGCGCAAGCTCGCCAATTGCTCGATCGGCTGGTGCGTTGGCCCGTCCTCACCGAGAAAAACCGAATCGTGCGTAAAGACGAACACGACGCGCGATTTATTGATCGCCGCGAGCCGTACCGAGGGCTTCATGTAATCGACGAAGTTGAAAAACGTTGCCGTGAACGGAAGGATGCCGCTATGCACGGACAGGCCGTTCGCGATTCCGGCCATCGCGTGCTCGCGGACGCCAAAGTGGATGTTGCGTCCCGCCGGCGTCGCCGGTTGAAAATCGCCCATGCCCTTGAGATACGTTTTCGTTGACGGGTCGAGGTCGGCCGAGCCGCCGACCAGTTCCGGCAGATCCTTCGCGATTGCGTTCATCACGGTGCCGCCGGCTTCGCGGGTTGCCACGCTGCCGTTGCTCGCGTCGAACGTCGGCCAAGACAGCGCCGGCAACCGCTCGTCGCGAATGCGTTCGAGCTGTTCGGCGAGTCGCGGATTCGCCGCGGTCCAAGCCGCATATGCGTCCTGCCAAGCACGTTGTTGCACCGCGCCGCGCGAGCCGAGTTCACGCCACCATGCCAGCACGTCGTCCGGCACGAAAAAGTCCGGCTCGACGGGCCATCCCAAAGCTTCCTTCGTTTTTCGTACGTTATCGGCGCCCAGCGGCTCGCCGTGTGCGCCGAACGTCCCAGCCTTCGGTGACCCAAAGCCAATGATCGAGCGCACGGCGATAAGCGACGGGCGCGCGTCTTCTTTGGCGGCGTTGAGCGCCGCGTCGATTGCATTGACGTCGTTGCCGTCGTCCGACGATACTTCCGCCGTATGCCAGCCGTATGCCGCGTAACGGCCCAGCACGTCTTCTGTGAACGCAAGATCGGTCGGACCGGCGAGCGACACTTTGTTGTCGTCGTAGAGGACGATGAGCTTGCCGAGTTTGAGATGACCTGCGAGCGACGAGGCTTCGCTCGAGATGCCTTCCATCAGGTCGCCGTCGCCCGCCAAACAGTAGGTGTGGTGATCGACGATCTTCTGCTCGCGGTTGTACGTCGCGGCGAGATGTGCTTCGGCGATGGCGAGGCCGACGGCGTTTGCGACGCCTTGCCCGAGCGGTCCCGTCGTTACTTCGACGCCCGGCGCGTGATGCAACTCCGGATGGCCGGCGGTCTTGCTGCCCAACTGCCGAAAACTCTTAAGATCGTCGAGCGTTAGCGGATAGCCGGTGAGATACAGCAGCGCATAGATCAACATCGAGCCGTGGCCGGCGCTGAGCACGAAGCGGTCGCGGTCCCACCAATCGGAGTCCGCCGCGTTGAACTTGAGATGCCGGCTAAAGAGTGTGTAGGCTGCCGCGGCGGCGCCGAGCGGCAGACCCGGGTGACCCGAGTTTGCCTTCTGCACGGCATCGACGGCGAGAAAGCGAATCGCGTTGATGCGCTGCAGATCGTCCGCAGTGTTCGACAAGGCTGGCTCCTTCACGTACGCGGGGGGCGAAGTCCCTTCGCCGACGGTGCGGCCTTCCCATAGCGCCCGGCCGCTAAGCCCGCAAACGCGACGCCGGCGTTCGGATCACATCGAGCGTACGCGCCTCGGCAGCGACGAACCAGTCATGCGCCGCTCGACGGCAGTCGGCCGAATGCTCAAATCTGCGGCCACAGGACATCGCGAACGCCGGCGCTTACTCCGCGGCGTATGGACGTAGAAGCGCTGCGCGCCGAGATCGAGGCGCTCGGCGCGGGCGACGACGACGACGTGCGCGGACCGCGCGGTGCGGCCGTCGACCGCGTACTCGCGGCGCTCGACGTTGGAGCCATTCGCGTCTGCGAACCGTCGCCGTCCGGCTGGACGACGCACGCGTGGGTGAAACGCGCAATCCTCTTATATTTCCGGCGTCACGACAGCCGCGTCGTAGGCGATTCGGCGTCGCTGTCGTTCTACGACAAGGTACCGACGAAGCACAATTACGCGCAGAGCGGAGCGCGCTGCGTTCCGCCAGGCGTTGCGCGTTACGGTTCGTACCTGGGACGCGGAACGGTGTTGATGCCCGGATACGTCAACGTGGGGGCCTACGTCGATGACGGCACGATGGTCGATACCTGGGCCACGGTCGGCTCCTGTGCGCAAATCGGTAAGAACGTTCACCTCTCCGGCGGCGTCGGGATCGGCGGCGTGCTCGAACCGCCGCAAGCGCAACCGGTCGTCGTCGAAGACGGAGCGTTCATCGGTTCGCGCTGCGTCGTGGTCGAAGGCGTGCATGTTGGACGGGAGGCGGTTCTAGGTGCGGGACTGGTGCTGACGGCGAGTACGCCGATCGTCGACGTTCGCGATGCGGACGCGGCCGTTACCAAAGGACGCATCCCGGCCCGAGCCGTGGTCGTGCCGGGCACGATGCCGAAAGTCTTCGCGGCCGGGACGTTCGGCGTTGCCTGTGCGCTCATCATCGGCGAGCGGAGTGCTTCGACCGACCGCAAAACGACGCTCGAAGCCGCCATCCGCGATCATGGAGTAGCCGTATGAATCCCGCGATCCATGCGACATCGGGTTCGTTCATCCGCGCGCTTCACGGTAAGCGCCGGCCGACATCGATCAATCTCGGCATCGGGGAGCCGACGCTGATGCCGGACGTCGCATACTTCGAACGTGCGACGCGCTGGGTCGGCGAACACGGTTGCCGTTATTCGACCAATATCGGCGACGAGGATTTGCGTAGCGCGATCGCGCGGCACTACGGCTATCCGGGGCTCGACCGGGCGGAGAACGTCTGCATCATGAACGGCTCCCAGGAGGCGGTGTACGTGGTGCTGCGCGCGATACTCGACCCCGCGCAGCACGAGCTGCTGGTCGTAGAACCGGCCTTCCCGGTCTACGTCAAGATCGCGAACGTCGAGGGCATTCCGGTTCGTACGTTGCCGCTGGATCCGCACGCGGCCGATGCTTTCGATCCCGAGGCGATCCTTGCGGCGGTCGGCCCGCGCACGCGCGCCCTCGTCCTATGCTCGCCGTGCAATCCGACGGGCCGCGTCATCTCGCACGCAAGTGCGCGGCGCATCGCGAGCGGCCTGCTCGCGCGCGGCGGTCCGCCCGTGTATATCGTCCACGACGAGATCTATCGCGAGATTCGGTACACGGACGACATCGGCGAACTCGGAAAAGTGTATCCCTACACGATCGCCGTCAACTCGTTATCGAAGTCCAACGCGCTGACGGGCCTGCGGCTAGGCTGGGCGATTGCTCCAGAAGCCGTCATGCCGGATATCGTTAAGATGCACGGGTGGGTAACGTCGTGCGCGAGCACCTTCGCGCAGCGCGTTGCGTACGAGGTGTTCGCCGAGGGCGATCTTGCCGGGCACCGCGACTGGCACGCCCGGCAACGGCTCGGCGTTCTCGCGGCGCTACGCGAGATCGGCTTGGACTACATCGACCCGGAGGGCGCTTTTTATGCGTGCGTGCGGGTCGGAGGCGATGACACGCGTGCTTTCGCTCATGCGCTCCTGGACGAACGCGACGTGGTGGCGATTCCCGGGGACATCTTCTCGCCGATCCTCGCCGGGTGGCTGCGCACGAGCTTCGTTGGGCCGCTTCCCGATATCCGTCGCGGACTCGAACGCATCGCCGAGTTTGCTGAGTCGCGCGGGCACCTCGCGGCGCAGCGTTAGCGTTACTCGGCCGGCGTCGCGTTTGCGGCGGCGTCGCTCGCGGGGCCGATCCAAACCGTCTGAACGTTGACGAATTCGTGGATGCCGAAGGCGCCCAGTTCGCGACCGTAGCCGCTCTTCTTGACGCCGCCGAACGGCAGGCGCGGATCCGATGCCGTCATGCCGTTAATGAAGACGGCGCCCGACTCGAGCCGGCGGGCGAGCCGTTCCCCGCGCGCGACGTCGCGCGTCCACAGATTCCCGCCGAGGCCGTATTGCGAAGCGTTGGCGAGCTCGATGCAATGTTCGGCGTCGCGTGCCCGTACGACCGCGGCTGCCGGTCCGAAGGTTTCCTCGGCAAACATCGGCATGTCGGGCGTGACGTCGGCCACGATCGTCGCTTCAAAATAATAGCCGGGCCGCGTCATGCGTTGACCGCCGAGTAAAACGCGCGCTCCCGCTCGCCGCGACCCGTCGATCTGCCGCTCGAGGTCGTCGCGCAAATCGGCCCGGGCGAGCGGCCCGAGCGTCGTGTCCCGTTCGAGCGGATTCCCCGCGCGCAACGCCCGCGCGTGGGCGACGAAGGCATCGCAGAAGGCCACGTAGGCCGGCGCTTCGACGATGAAGCGCTTGGCGGCGATGCAACTTTGGCCGTTATTTTGGAAACGCGCACGCACCGCCATCTTCGCGGCCGCGTTCACATCCGCGTCGGCCAGGACGATGAAGGCATCCGAACCGCCGAGTTCGAGCACGGTTTTCTTGAGCGCTCTGCCCGCCGTCGCGGCGACGGCACTCCCAGCGCCTTCGCTACCCGTCAACGTTACCGCGGCGATGCGGGGATCGGCGACGATGCCTTCCATATCTTTGCCGGCCACGACGAGCGTGGTGAAGGCGCCCTTCGGAAAGCCGGCAGCAGCAAAGATGCGCTCGATCTCGAGCGCGCAGCCCGTTACGTTCGCGGCGTGCTTGAGCACGACGACGTTGCCGGCGACCAGCGCCGGAGCGGCCGCGCGAAACACCTGCCAGTACGGAAAGTTCCACGGCATGATCGCAAGCAGTACGCCGAGCGGCCGATACGCGATGTAGCTCTTACGCGCGTTCGTCGGCACGTCGTCGTCGGCGAGATGCGCGGGACCGTTGTCGGCATAATAGTCGCAGCCGATCGCACACTTCTCGACTTCTGCTTCGGCCTCGACGAGTGGCTTGCCCATCTCGCGGGTCGCGAGCGTCGCGAGATCGCCCTTGCGCTCCCGTAACGTCGCCGCCGCCGCGCGCAAGAGCGCTGCCCGCTCATCGATCGGCATCGCACGCCAGTCGTAGTACGTTTCGACTGCCCGGTCGAGCGCGGCGTCGATTGCCGCGCCGTCGTGAACGTCGTAGCGGCCGAGGTCACGTTCGTTCGCCGGATCGACCGTCGTTATGTGGGACGTTTGCGCCGTCGTAGTCACGCGGCAGCGGTTCGACGAACCGCCGCTATCGGCCCGTCCGGCCGTATGCGGTATCGCTGCCGAACGACCGCGCGACCACGGCTTCGAGCGCGGCGCGCGGAACCAGTCCGATCAACTCGCATTCGGCGACGTGGGCGCCGTGCGTTGCGGCGAGCGCACGAACCAGCGCGACGAGGCGCTCGAGCGGGGTCGCAGCGACGCTCGTCACGTTGCACGAAATCTGCACCCGGCCATCGCTCTGCCGTAACCCGAGCGCGCGCACGGTACGCAGACCGCCGTCGCGGTCGCGAAGAGCGCGTGCGATGCGTCGTGCGAGCGCCAGGTCGTCGCTGGCGAGCACGAGGTTGAAGGCCACGAGCACCTCGCGCGCGCCGACGGCAACCGCACCGGCGCTCGGGTGATGCGCATCTCCGGCGTCCGGACGGTCGGCGCGCGTCGCGAGTCCTTCGAAGCCGCCGCGACGCACGTCGACGAGCGAACGGCCGCCCGTCCCGGACGCTGCGGCGCCGTACAGAAAACTTGGCAGACCGAGTTCTTGCCATAGCCGGGCGGCCGCCTCGCGCGCTACCTCCGCGGCGTCGGCCAGCGTCGCATCGTCGAATGGAATGAACGGCAGGACGTCGAGCGCGCCGATGCGCGGATGCGCGCCGTCGTGCTCGCGCAGATCGATGCGCTCGCGCGCCACCGAAGCGAGCGCCAGCGCCGCATCGAGCACGTGGGCGTGCGAGCCGAAGAACGTGAAGACGCTGCGATGGTGCGCCACGTCGCTCGTGCGATGCGCGAGCCGCGCACCCGCGCGCTCGATCGCCGCAGCGCACGCCTCGATGACCGCTGGGTCGCGACCTTCCGACACGTTAGGAACGCATTCGAAGATCTTCAACCGAGCGTCGCGCTTATCGCGGAGGCGACGTCTGGCGCGACGATGCAATCGTCCGTGGCTTCGCGCCCGCCACCGGGCGGCGCAACGATCGTCGTGAAGCCCAAGCGCCGAGCTTCGCTCGCACGGCGGCCGCGGGCCGCGACCGCGCGAATTTCTCCCGACAGACCCACCTCGCCGAACGCGACCGCTCCTGGCGGAAGCGCACGTCCGCGAAAGGCCGACGCGATGGCGAGCGCGATGCCGAGGTCGGCGGCGGGTTCGGCGATGCGTAGGCCGCCGGCTACCGACGCATACACATCGTGCGTACCGAGATGTAACCCGGCGCGCCGTTCGAGCACGGCCAAAATCATCGCTAAGCGGGACCGGTCCACATTCGCGGCGAGACGCTGCGGCGTTCCATAGCTCGTCTCGCCGACGAGCGCTTGAATCTCGACGAGCACCGGCCGCGAGCCGACGATGCTCGCAACGACGCACGATCCTGTCGGCCGCGTGCCGGTCCCGCCGCGCCCGAGAAAGAGCTGCGACGGATTACGTACCTCATGTAAGCCGCGTTCGTCCATGGCGAAGACGCAGATTTCGTCGGCGCTTCCGAAGCGGTTCTTGTGTGCGCGGACGATGCGGTAATCGGCGCCGCTATCGCCTTCAAAATATAGCACGGTATCGACGAGGTGTTCGAGTAGCCGCGGTCCGGCGATCGTTCCATCCTTCGTGACGTGCCCGACGATGAGCGTCGCGCAACCGGTCCGCTTTGCGAATTGCATCAGCGCGCTCGCGCAATCGCGAACCTGGGCGACGCTGCCCGCAAACGACTCGACCTCCGGCAGCGACATCGTTTGGATAGAATCGATCACGACGAGTGCCGGACGAACGCCTTCGAGCGTCGTGAGAATCTCGTCGAGATTGGTTTGCGCGTAGAGTAACAGCTCGTCGCTCGCCCCGACGCGTTCGGCGCGCAGCTTCGTCTGCGCGGCGGACTCTTCGCCACAAACGTACACGACGCGTTCGCCCCGCGCCGCGACCGACGCCGCGACTTGCAGCAGCAGCGTCGATTTGCCGGAGCCCGGTGGACCGCCGAGCAACACGAGACTCCCGGGGACGATGCCGCCGCCGAGCAGCGTGTCGAATTCGGCAATGCCGCTCGACGTGCGCACCACGCTCGCACTCGACACGTCGGCGAGCCGTAGCGGCGAAGACGAACTACCCGCCGTCCTAGGGCCTGCGGCGGCCTTCGAACGCGGCACGGCCGCAGGCGCTTCGGCGAAGGTGTTCCACGCTTCGCATGCCGGGCAGCGCCCGAGCCACCGCGACGATTCGTGCCCGCAAGCCGAACAGAAGAAGAGCGAGCGGACTTTGGCCACGACCCGCCGAGGTTACGGCGAGAACGCGCCGCTCCTGCGCTGGAGCACGGTAAGCAGACTTACGGCGGATCACTGCCGCCTGCAGTACGATCGGAATGCCTGCGTTAGGAGTCTCGATGCTAGGGTTTAAAGACGTTGCGGTGGACGAACGGATGGACGTCGCCGAAAATAAGGTGTGGTACCTGCGTCGCAACCGCTTATTTGCAAATAACGCGGTCGATTCGGTCGGCGACACCGCGCATCTGTTTCGAACGTTCGTGCTGCCCAAACGCGCACTCGTTTTCGACCAGGGCGATCCGCCGCGGCTCGTGTACCTCGTCAAGGCGGGACTCGTCCGTCTGGCGCGCCTGACGGCCGAGGCCAAGGAGGTAACGATCGCGCTACTCGCTGCCGGCGACATGTTTGGTGAGGACTCGTTATTCGGCGACGCGCCGCGATCGACGATCGCGGTCTGCATGGAAGAAACGCTGCTGTGCAGCGTCAAGGCCGACGACTTATTCGAACTTTTGACGCAGCACCCCAAGCTCGCGCTCAACGTCGCCGAGATCTTGAGCGATCGCCTCGACTCCGCGAGCGACACGATCGAAGATCTCGCGACGGCGAAGGTGGCCGATCGTCTCTTGCACTTGTTCGAACGCCTGTGTGAAGAGCATGGCATGCCGGTCCCGGGCGGCACGGCCATCGACGTGCGGCTCACGCATTACGACATCGCGTCGCTCATCGGCAGTACGCGCGAGACCGTCTCGCTCGAGATGTCGCTGCTCGAGAAAGCCGGCCGCATTCGCATCGACGGCCGCAACATCGTCCTGATTCACCGCGCGGGAGTTTAGGGGAAGCTATTATGAAAATGCTACTGGGAACACTCGCGGCGGCGCTCGCGCTTAGCGCGCCGCATAGCGCGAGCGCCGCTCCATCCGCAGCTCTCGCGCCGCTCTTCGCGGCGCGAGAAGGCTGGCTCAACGGGGAAGTGACGGCGCACGGCCTCGCGGGTAAAGTGGTCGTCGTCGACATCTTTACCTTCGGCTGTTACAACTGCCGCAACGTCGTGCCCGAACTGCGCCACGTCTTTCGCGCCGATCGTGCCGACGTCGTCATCGTCGGCATCCACAGCCCGGAAACGCCGTACGAGCGAGACCGTAGCAACGTCGTCGCCAACTTGCGGGCGCAAGGCATAGAATGGCCCGTCGCCATCGACAATTCGTTCGCGCTCTGGAACGCGTACGGCGTCGAGGCGTGGCCGACTCAGTTATTCTTCGATCGCAAAGGCCGTCTGCGCAAGACGGTCGTCGGCGATTCGCAGGACGACGCCGTCGAGCAGACGATCCGAGCCCTAGTATCCGAGAAGTGACGTAGCGTCGATACGCGTGGCGGTATCGTGATGCTGCGAGCGTTATCGCAGGATGTGAACGCCGTACAGCAATCCGCCGGAGGGTGTGTAGACGACCGGGCAATTAATGACGACGTTCGTTTTGCGGATCGACACGAGACCGCGGTCGCGCGCGTCGAGTATCGCATCTTCGGAGCGTAGGACACGTGGGGAAACGCCCGGCTTCCAGGTGACCAGGCTGAGTTGCCATAGCGGCGTGTACGCCGGGTCGTCGTTCTCGGGGCCTGCCGGTCGCGGCGTCGACGGCAATACGTTGCCTTGTTTGAAGTTGGTGAATTGATAGATGTCGTCGACCGAGCTTGGATTGCTCGCGATCGCGTTCGCGAGCTTTGGAGCGTAGTTGGTATGCGTCGCCCGCGCGACGCTGCGGTCCGATGCATCGGTCGACAGATACAACGAAATGCGGCCGCGATACCAGCCGGTAGTTAGCGGAACATACGCTTCATAGTCGTTCCCGTCGCGATCGCGCGATGCAGTAGCGGCCGAGGCCGGTGCCAAAGTGGAAGCGGTCTGGGCACCGGCGATCGCCGGCGTCATGAGTGCAGCCAATGCTGCGAGCGAAGCTTGGGTTCGGAATTTTGCGAGTGACATTTCGTCCTTACGAGAAAGCGGTGGGGTGCGCGGACGCGCGGCGCCAGTATGCCGGTTTTTTCGCAACGTTGACGTAAGGACGCTTACCAGAGTCCGAGCCGAAGAGGCGGCGGAGCGCGAGTGACGGCCGCCGGACGTCGATGTTCGTCCCGACCCGTTAGAAGTCACCGACCGGCACCGCCGATCGCAACCCCGGTCAGAATCGAAGCTATGCCGTGACGGCGCGCTGACATCGGCTTGCGAGTGCTGGAGCGTTCGCCGCGACCGGCTGCGATGCCGAGCGCGAGTGGCGCGGCGAAGAGTGGCGGCGCAAGAAGCGGACGCCTGGCACGCGCGGCCGCTCGCTACCGGTCGCTTAAGACAGGGGTCCACTCAGCACTGCGTTCACACACACAAACTCAGCCGCTAAGGTGTCCGAGGCGATCGAAAAGGGTCGTTGCGAGACCGCCTTAAGTCGAATGAGCCAGACGCCAAAACTTCGCGCGGCAGAGCAAGTTCCAAAAAGATCGCAGTCGCTTCCTCGGCCGTTCGCCGGCGCCAGCGTCGGCTATGGAGCGACGATAATCGTGCCGCGTTGGCCGTCGCTGAAGTGATGAATACATCCATACGTGTACGTTCCGACCTCGTCAGCGAGAAGCGGCCCACTTTGTCCGTCGGCCTTGATGTCGCCAGTCGACCATGCTTGGGAAAGCTCGCTGTCAACTCCGGCGAGAAATTCCCCAGTTTCTCCGGTGAGAAGTTCCCCACTCCTGTTGGTTACTAGGCAAGCCTACGGGCGCGTCTTCGCCGACGCGGGAGCAAGTATGCCGGCGCGACGCTTT